>Ga0310696_10002016_pt1 | contig 27938 bp, 19 predicted proteins | sample AusTroGonzalo_MG_4_FD_203885 | JGI IMG/M metagenome (GOLD analysis project Ga0310696, IMG submission 203885) | Bovine rumen microbial communities from tropical cattle in Woodstock, Queensland, Australia - Gonzalo_02 (v2) (version 2) | ecosystem: Host-associated > Mammals > Digestive system >...
ATTCCTGTCATCGTGCGCTATCCGCATGAGATGGACGGTAGTTGGTTCTGGTGGGGACGCACCTGGTGTACGACAGAGGAGTTCAGAAACTTCTGCAGGGCGACGGCAGGGTATCTGCGAAAGAGATGTCCCGGGCAGATACTGTTCGCCTATACTCCGGACAGGACATGGAAGGATTTCGGCAACGAGGGCGACACGAACAACACCTTCCTTGCCTACTATCCCGGTGACAAGTACGTCGACATCATCGGAATCGACGACTACTCCATCGGACACGGCGACGACAAGACTGCCGATGAGATGCTTGCTGAGACTGTGCGCAAGCTTCGGCTCATGACGACGTTCGCGAAGGAACGCGGGCAGGTCGTCTGCATCTCCGAGTCTGGCGGGCAGAAGAAGCGAAAGGATTTTTGGACTTATCTCCACCGAGCCGCGACTGCCGAGGGAGTCAATTGCGCGTTCGTGAACACATGGGCCGGTGAATGGGGCACAAAGCCCGAATCTCCAGAGGAGGCCGAGAACCAAAAAGCCTTCGCCGCCAACCCCGCCGTGCTGATGGAAATGCCAAAAGGCGGCTTTAGGAACTAGGCACAGGGTTCGTGTCGGTATGCGACATCCGTCTTTGCAACAAAGTCGATGTTGGACAACAAACCAAGATTTGGTAAACTCACTAATTAATTTAGGGTAGTTGCAATCTGAAAGCAAGTTGTGGTATAATACGCGGCAAATGACAACACAGATTTGCAATTTCGGTTATTGGTGGTGGTGCCTCGCTAACGAAGCGTGGTAACGTCCAGCCTTTATCTCCGATAATTGCAACAATGAACGGCCCCGCTTCGATCGAAGCGGGGTTGTCAGTTTTTGTTCACACAAAAAAATCAAATAGGAAAGCAAAGAAAGCCATGTTGAGACATCTGACAAAAGAAGAGTTCGAGAAGAGGACCGGCGGCGGTTTCCGCACGCCCGTCTTCCGCGAGTATCTCGCCGACCGCGAGACGCCAGTCTCCGTGCTGACGCGAATAGTGGACGAGCCGGGCGACGTCTTTCTCCTTGAAAGCGTCTATAACGGCGACCGCAAGGGGCGCTACTCCTATTTGGGGATAGACCCCGTAACGGAGCCGTCCCCGTTGCCGTTCGCCGCGGCGCCTGAGCTGCCCTCGTTCCAGGGCGGACGCGTCGGCTACTATTCCTACGACGCGATCTCGGACTTCGAGCCGCGCGTTCCGCGTCGTCGCGACGGCGACACTCCCGCCGCGGCATTTATGGAAATAGACACGTTCGCCGTGTTCGATTCCGTTAGGGATACGGTGACCATCGCAAAGATTGCCGCGCCGGGCGGATACGACGCGGCGATGAACGAGATCGCCGCCCTCCAGGAACGGCTTCTCTCCGCAGGGTCAATCGAGCGCTATGCAAAGACGCATGTCCACAAGGAGGCCCACCTCGGCGAGTTTGTGCCTGAGATGACGGAAGCCGACTTCCGTGGCATCGTCGAGAAGTGCAAGGCGGCGATAAAGGCCGGTGAAGTAATCCAGATCGTGCCGTCGCAGAAGTTCACTGCGAAGACCGACATTTCCGCGCTTGCCCTCTATCGTGCACTGCGCCTCGTCAATCCGTCCCCGTACGACTTCTTGCTCAGAATCGGCGGCAAGACTATGATCGGCTCGTCGCCCGAGGAACTTGTCCGGCTAGAGAACGGCATAGCGTCCATCGCCCCGATCGCGGGAACGCGTCCACGCGGCGCGACGCCTGAAGAGGACCGCAATCTCGAAGCGGAGCTAATCGCCGATCCGAAGGAACGCGCTGAGCACATGATGCTCGTCGATCTTGCGCGGAACGACCTGGGGCGCGTCGCGAAGACTGGCACTGTGAAGGTGGAGTCCCTCGCGAAAGTGGAACGCTACTCGCACGTGATGCACATCGTATCGCGCGTTACCGCAGAACTCGATCCGGCGAAGGGCGGTGCGGAGGAGCTCTTCAAGGCGGCGTTCCCCGCCGGCACACTTACCGGAGCGCCGAAGATCCGTGCGATGGAGCTTCTCGCGGAATTCGAGAAGTCGCCTCGCGGAGTGTATGGCGGCGCGGCTGGATACTTCAGCAACACCGGCGACATGAACTTCGCGATTGTGATAAGGACGATGGTGCTGGAGAATGGAACTCTTACCATGCGCGCTGGAGCAGGAATCGTAGCGGATTCCGATCCGGCGAAAGAGTACCAGGAAACGGTAAACAAGTCAAAGGCAATCTTCGAGGCTGTCCGCTTCGCCCAAACCCTCTAACCAACCCCTTAACTACTACCCACTAACTACTAACTACTAACCACTACCCACTAACTACTACCCCCTAACTACTAACCCCTAACTACTAACCCCTACCCCCTAACTACTAACCCCTACCCCCTACCATGACTCTTATCATAGACAACTACGACTCGTTCACGTACAACCTCGTTCAGGCAATAGCCGGAATGGGTGTCGAGACGAAGGTCGCAAGAAACGACAAGATCGACATCGCCGGAATAGAGGCGATGAAACCCGATCATATCGTAATCTCTCCCGGCCCCGGCAATCCCGATTCGGCGGGTGTGTCGCTCGCGGCAGTTCGCGCGTTCGCGGGAAAGATTCCGATTCTCGGCGTATGCCTCGGGCATCAGACAATCGCGCAGGCGTTTGGCGGCAAGATCATTTCCGCGAAGACGCTCATGCACGGCAAGACGAGCCGCATACGCCACGACGGGAAGGGCATCTTCGCCGGCGTGCCCCAGGGCTTCGAGGCGATGCGCTATCATTCGCTCGCCGTGGATCGCTCGTCACTGCCAGACTGCTTCGAGGTCTCCGCCACTACGGAGGATGGCGAGATAATGGCGCTCAGGCACAAGACGTTCCAGATAGAGTCGGTGCAGTACCATCCAGAGTCCATCGGCACACCCGAAGGTGCGCGGCAGCTCGCGAACTTCTTCGGCCTTGCCGGCAGCACTCCTACCCCGGAAGAGACTGTCGCATACCGCGAATTCGCCGGCATCCTGCGCGGCGAATACACCGAGCGCGAACTTGCGGCGCTCCTTACTCTCGACGCGGGAAAGCCCGTTTCGCCAGAGAGGCTCTTCGGCGCGGCGCGCGCGATGCGCGACTCGATGGCGTCCATCGACCTTGGCTGCGACGACGCCGTCGATATCGTCGGCACTGGCGGCGACGGACGGAGCACGTTCAACATATCTACGACCGCCGCGTTCGTCGCGGCCGGGGCGGGAGTGAAGATCGCGAAGCACGGCAACGTCGCCGCGACCTCGAAGTGCGGCGCGGCGGACGTCCTGAGGGCGCTCGGCGCAGATCTTTCGCTGCCGCCTGCGGCGGTGCGTGAGTGCTTCGAGAAGACGGGCGTCGCGTTCCTCTTCGCGCAGCGCTACCATTCAGGGATGCGTTTCGCGGCGAACGTGCGCCGCTACCTCGGCTTCAAGACGCTCTTCAATCTTCTGGGGCCTCTTACGAATCCTGCGAAAGTGAAGCGCTGCGCCATCGGGGTGTATGATCCAAAGCTTGTGCCGCTCATCGCCGAAACGCTGAAGCGGCTTGGCGCGGTGCATGCGCTCGTGTTCTCCGGCGTTGAGGGAATGGACGAGATATCCCCGTTCGGACTTTCGATGGTCTCTGAGCTGAAGGGAGGCGCGATCTCAACAGGACTCTTCAACGGCGCCGCCGCATCCGGTTGCGCCGGAACGGAGAGCGAGCTTGCGGGAGGCGACGCGGCGACAAACGCGGAGATCCTTGCCGGAATCCTGAAAGGGGAGATCGGCGGTGTGCGCCGCGAGGCGGTCCTGCTCAACGCGGCGGCGGCCATAGTCGCCGGCGGACGCGCCGCAGACATCGCGGAAGGGCGCCGCGTCGCGGCGGAATCGATAGACAAGGGAATGGCTTACAGCAAAATGAAGGAGTTCATATCATGCGTTTCAAGGAAGCACTGAAAAGACCGGGCGTAAACATCATCTCCGAGTTCAAGAGGGCGTCGCCCTCTCTCGGCGACATAGACGTCTCGGCGGATCCCGTGGAAAGGGCGATGCTCTACGAGCGTGGCGGCGCGGCGGCCATGTCCATACTCTGCGACGCCGCCCGTTTCAAGGGAAGCGTCGAAGACCTGCGTAGAGTCGCGGCGGAATCGAAGCTGCCTCTTCTCGCAAAGGACTTCATAACTACGCGAGAGCGGCTCTTCGAAGTCGCGGTGGCGGGCGCTTCCGCCGCGCTTCTCATCGTGCGCTACCTCACCGATGCGCAGCTCTCGGAGCTCCTCGCGCTGACGCGAAGCCTCGGGATGGATGCGCTCGTAGAGACGCATACTGCCGATGAGATCGAGAGGGCCGTCGCGGCGGGCGCGGATATAATCGGCGTCAACTGCCGCGACTTGGAGACGCTTGCCGTAGATGTCTCCGTATCCGAGCGGCTGATCAAGCTGATTCCCGGCGACCGAGTGAAGGTCGCCGAAAGCGGCGTGTCGTCCCACGACGACATCTTGCGACTCGCGAAAGCAGGAGCCGATGCGTTCCTCATCGGGACGGCGCTCATGAAATCCAAAGACCCAGTCAAAAAACTTACAGAACTAAAAGGAGAACAAGCATGAAAACAAATGGACACTATGGCGTGTACGGAGGCCGGTACGTCGCCGAAACGCTGATCGGCCCACTCGCGGAGCTTGAAGAGGCGTACGCGCAGGCGAAGAACGATTCCGCATTTCAGGAGGAGTTCAACGCGCTCTTGAAGGACTACGTCGGCAGGGAATCGCCGCTGACGGTGTGCCGCAGGCTCACGGAGCATCTTGGCGGCGCGATGATCGTGCTGAAGAGGGAGGACCTCAACCATACCGGTGCGCACAAGGTGAACAACACCATCGGGCAGGCCCTCCTGGCGAAGAAAATGGGCAAGAAGCGGCTCATCGCCGAAACGGGAGCGGGAATGCACGGCGTCGCCACGGCGACAGTCGCCGCGCTTCTCGGAATGCCGTGCGACGTCTACATGGGCGCGATAGACGTGGAGCGCCAGTCGCCGAACGTCGAGCGCATGAAGATGCTCGGCGCGACGGTGCATGCGGTGACGGAAGGGAGCGCGACGCTGAAGGACGCGATGAACGAGGCGCTTCGCGACTGGGTTTCCAATTGCGACGACACGTTCTACGTGATCGGCACGGTAGCGGGCCCTGCGCCGTATCCTGAAATGGTGCGCGACTTCCAGAGCGTCATCGGACGCGAGGCGCGCAGGCAGTGCCTGGAGAAGTTCGGCAGGCTTCCCGACCAGGCGATAGCGTGCGTTGGCGGCGGATCAAATGCGATGGGACTCTTCGCCGGATTTATCGACGATTCCGAAGTCAAGCTCGTCGGCGTGGAAGCCGGCGGCAAGGGAATCGGGACGGGCGAGCACGCGGCGTCCATCAACGGAGGCCGTCTCGGCGTTCTCCACGGCGCGAAGACGATGCTGCTCCAGACGGACGACGGCAACATCCTTGATACATACTCCGTGTCAGCGGGGCTGGACTACCCTGGCGTCGGACCGGAGCACTGCTACTTGAACGACATCGGCAGGGCGGAGTATTCCGTAATCAACGACGACGAGGCAATCGCCGCGTTCGACGCGCTGTGCCGATTCGAGGGGATAATCCCCGCGCTCGAATCGAGTCATGCGCTCGCCGAGGCGATAAAGCGCGCGCCGTCGCTCTCGAAGGATACGATACTGCTCGTAAACCTCTCTGGCCGCGGCGACAAGGACATGGAGAACGTAATGAAATGGAAAATTGAAAATGGAAAATGTAAAATGTAAAGAGGAGGGCTGACCATGAATTCAAGCAGAATCACAAAAGTTTTCGAAAAGGCGAAATCAGAGAATCGCGGCGCGTTCGTCGCGTACTACACGATTGGCTATCCGACGCTTGAGAAAAGCGAGGCTGCCGTCGAGACGCTCATCAAGGACGAAGGCGCGGACATCATAGAGTTCGGCGTGCCGTTCTCCGATCCGTTCGCAGACGGCGCGGTGATACGTTCCGCCGCGTACGAGGCGATTAGGCAGGGCGTAACGCTGGCGGACGTCCTGGCGCTCGCGAAAAGGGTGCGGGCGAAGCATCCCGACACGGGCTTCGTGCTCTTCTCGTACTACAACCTCATCCATTCGATGGGACTTGAGAAATTCGCCCTTGCCGCGGAGGACGCGGGAATCGACGCGGTGCTTGCCGTAGATCTTCCACTAGAAGAACGCGAGGAACTTCTCCAGGTTCTTAGGCCGCATGGAATCTCTTACGTTCCGCTGATCGCGCCGAACACGCCGATCGAGCGTGTGAAGGAAAGCGCGGCGGGATTGGAGAATACGTTCCTCTACGTAATCACTGTGAAAGGCGTGACAGGCGCGAGGCGCGAACTTCCGCCGGAGCTTTCCGGTCGTCTTGACGCGATTCGCGCCGCAGTCGATTTGCCTATCGCGGCGGGCTTCGGCATCTCCACGAAAGAGCAGGCGGACGAGATATGCCATCATGCGGATGGCTACATCATCGGCTCTGCGCTCGTGAAGCGATTCGGGGAGGGTGCGTGAAGATAAAGGTATGCGGAGTTCGCGACAAGAAGTTCGCGTTGGCGGCGGCGCGGATGGGCGTTGACTATCTCGGCTTCATATTCGAGTCGTCAAGCCCGCGCTTCGTCACGGTCGGCAAGGCGGCGGAAATATCCGCCGCCATTGCCGCCGACGCCGCACCGCATCGCGTCAGGCGTGTCGGCGTGTTTGTCTCGCAAACTGCAGGCGAGATCGTCTCCATCATGCGCGAGGCCGGACTTGACGTCGTGCAGCTACACCGTCGCGCATCTGAGAGCGATGTAGCGGAGCTGCGGGCGGCTGGGTTTGAGGTCTGGACGCTTGCCGGAGGTGCGCATGGCGACGGCGTGCTCTTCGATTCGTCGCACGGAGACGGCGAGAAAAAGTTTTCGCAGCTGTCGTGCAAGACAATCCTTGCCGGGAAAATCGGTGTCGACAATTTTGATGAGGCAGTGGCGCTTGGACCTGACGTCATTGACGTAAACAGTTCGCTTGAGACGTCGCCCGGCAGGAAAAGCATCCGCCGCCTCAAGACGTTCATGGAGGTTTGCCGAGGTTTGTAACGGAGTTGACCTTGTGCCAGATAAGGTGATAAAATACTTCCATGACAGACGGGGGGGTATTAGCGGATGAAAAAAACTTTGTTGCTTGTTGCCTTATTGATGGCGGCGGTTGCTGGCCTTGCCGATGTTGCGCCGTCCAGCAAGGCGGCTCCGTTTAAAGCTACGTTGATGGCGAACGGGTCGGTTCGGCTTGGCGATGGATTTGGCTATGTTCTTTCGCCGATGGCGTTTCTGCCTGGATGGAATGGCGCCGTGTCGAAAGGCGGATATGAGATAAAGACTCCGGGAGTGGCGAAGTTCCGCCTTGTGTCAGGCGAAACCGTGGCGCTGGACGCGACGACAACGCTTGAAAAACTCGCCGACGGCAAGGCGAAGGTCGTGTTTTCGTTCACGCCGCGCCGCGATGTCGAAGTCCTTTCCATTGGTTGCACGATCCATCTTCCGTCCGCCGACGTAACGGGGCACCCTTGGCGCATCGATGGGAAAAAAGGCGTGTTCGCACGTCCGCCGAACGGCGGCATCGCAGTGGCAAGGGCGAAATGCTCTTCTGTCGGGTTTCCATGCGGCGCGAAGGGAGCGCCGATTCGGATCGACTCCCTTTCGCCGACGACTTGTCTCATTCAGGACAACTGGAAGTGGGGGGGTGACTACTCTATTCGGCTTGGGGATCTTTCGACGCGCGTCTGCAAGGCTGGCGAGACAATCTCGTTTCCGTTCGTCATGTCGTCAGGTACTCCCTTGGATGTCGCCGATCAGCGTCCTTGCGTAATTCAAGCGGGCGCGGAATGGACTCCTCTTGCACAGCATCGCGACATAATTGCTGGCAGTGCGCTCGACTTCTCCGGCATGGGCTTCACGGATGCGCCGTCCGGAAAGCATGGTTGGCTCAGGAATGTCGGCGGACATTTCGAGTTCGAGAATCTGCCTGGGCGTCCGCAGCGGTTCTATGGAGTGAATCTTTGCGGCACCGCGAACTATCCCGACCATGCGCTTGCAGATGCGCTTGTCATGAGGTTTCGCCGTTTCGGCTACAACGCAATACGCCTGCACCACCACGATTCTCATGCAGTGGAAGGCAGCGCAGACTCTACTACGCTCAATGCCGGAAACATGGATAGGCTCGACTATCTCGTTGCGGCGGCGATCAGCAATGGACTGTATGTCACCACAGACCTTTTCGTCTCGCGAACATGGGCAATGAAGTGGCGCAACATAGGCGTCGATAGCGACGGACGGATTGACGCGCAGCATTTCAAGGCTCTTTGCGCCGTGTACGAGCCGGCGTTCGAGAACTGGGCGGCGTTCGCCAGGAACTTTCTTGAGCACAAGAATGCATACACAGGCCGCCGTTACGTCGACGAGCCAGCCATGCCGCTCATATCGCTTGTAAACGAGGGAGGCTTATTCATGGGCTGGGGACGCGGCGTGAGGGAAGACCCTCGCATTCTCGCGTCCTGGCGAAAGTGGCTTGCGGAAAAGCGCGCGGCAGATCCGTCTTTCGCGCCAGGTGTCGACAGCGAGAAACTGCCCACGAGCTATTGGGACGGTAAAGCGAGGCCTTTCATAGAACAATGGGCTGGAGGGCTCGAGGTGAAAATGGTCGCCCGCATGAAGGCGTATGTCCGTTCGCTCGGCTGCAAGGCTCTTATCACGAACGACAACTGCGGTCCCCACTACACGGCCCGCAACGGAATGGACGGAGACTACGACTACATAGACGACCACTTCTATGTCGATCATCCGCAATTTCCGGAAGAGCCCTGGAAGCTGCCGAGCAGATGCCCTAACGTCAATCCTATTCTGGGAGAAAAGTCGGTGATGCCCGTAGAGCGCAAATTCCCGTGCGTAGATGGCAAGCCTTTCACCATCACGGAATGGAACTTCTCGGGGCCCGGGCGTTATCGCGGCGTCGGCGGAATCCTGACTGGTGCGACTGCGGCAATGAAGGATTGGGACGGACTTTGGCGCTTTGCGTATTCGCACAGCAGATACAATCTTAAAGATGCCGACGTCAGTGCGCCGGGATACTTCGATCTCGCTTCAGACCCGCTTGCACTGGCGAGCGACCGCGCTAGCGTATGCCTTTTCTTGCGCGGCGACATGGAGCGCGGCGCCGATAAAAGCCTGAAGATGGATCGCAAGCGCGGTTCGTTTACGATAGACACTCCGCGCACTGTGGGCGGATTCGCCCCAGATGGAACGATAGATGCCGGAGTACTTGTCGCGGCGCTTTCCGGCGCACCGGCTACGGTCTGCGTCCATTCGCTAGACGGTGCGCCGATAGCAAAATCGCGCCGCATGCTCCTCGTGCATCTTACGGATGTTCAGGGGGACGGCGCGAAGTTCACAGACGAGTCGATGACGGTGGTTATAAAGTGGGGTAGGCGACCTCTGGTAAGGAACGGCGCTGCTGAGATTTCCCTTGCGCTTTCTGCAGCGGAAGGATATGACGTCTGGGAGCTTGCCGCGAACGGACGTAGGGTCCGCAAGGTCGCGTGCCGCGTTTTCGCTGGTCGCTTGTGCTTTACGGCGTCGGTTGCGGGTCCCGATGGTGCGCGCATCATGTACGAGATAGTCGGTTCTTGACATGGGAAAGGCAAACGTCAGTCCATTGCGGATAGGGATTGAATCGGCAAAGGCCAATGCCGTGCCGATGGTCGTGCTGTGGTGCGTGGCGGTGGCGACGGTGGCAGGTTATTATTCAGTGTCGTGGTTTACGAATTTCCTCGAGCCTCTGGCGAAGTGGCAGCGCGATAACGGCGCGGTCGCGGCGTTCCTGAGCATCGCCTTTTTCTGCGGCGTGGTCCCGGGCTTGTTCATGTGCTTCGTAAAGTCGCTGAGGCCGCGCCGTGCTCTTGCGACAGTTGGCGTAATGACCGTGTGGTGCGGATTGTGGGGGATCGTGAACAACTGGATGTACGAGTTTCTCCATTGGTGGTTTGGCGGCGGAAGGGATCTTGTGACGCTAATCCAGAAGACGGCGTTCGACCAGTTCATCTGGACGGTGTTTCTTGTTGCGCCGCTCAACGCGGTGTTCTGCTTTTGGCTTGGGCGCGATCTTTCATTTGCCAGGACGCGGTCCGAATGGCCCCGCGACTACGTGCGGGATGTCCTAATGCCGAACCTTCTCGCAAACTGGATCGTCTGGATTCCGGTCCTGTGCGCAGTGTTCGCCTTTCCGCTGCCGCTTCAGATACATCTTGCGGGTCTCGCCAGTTCGTTCTGGACGCTCATGAGCCTGCAAATTGGAAAGCGCAGCGCCGTACCTCTAAACGAAGGAGAGTGATATTTGAAACCGATACCATTCAAGATCGACCGCAACAACCGCGTCAACATTCCCGAGCAGCTGGCTAACGGCTTTCGCATGGCGATAAGGAGCGGCTATTACAAGCAAGGCGAGAAACTGCCATCGTTCGCCGAAATAGTAGAGGCGCTCGACATATCGATCCGTGCCCCGCGCGACGCAATGAAGATACTGATCGACGAAAACCTTGTCCGCTCGCGTCCGCGCATCGGCTGCGAGGTAATGGCCCGTGGCGAGAAGGTGTGGAAGGGTCGTGTTCTCGGCGTGGTTTGCGCAGCATTCGAGGGGTCATACTACATTTCCATCTTGGTCGGTGCGATTCGAAAGGCGATCATCGCGGCGGGATATTCCTTCATCCCCGTTACCATAGACCGAAAGAAAAACGGCAGGCCGGACTTCTCGCAGCTTGACGCCATGATGAAGGAGCCTGTCGATTTCGTGATTGCCGTCCATCCTGACGACCACATCGCGAAGCGCATAGTCCGCCATGGCGTTCCGGCCTTGGCGCATGTTGACGTGCAGAAGGCGGCTGGACTGGATGTCGTCAGGCTTTTCAGCATCCGCGACATTATTGAAATTGCAAGGAAAGTGAGGCCGAGCGGCATACGAAAGGTCCTTCTGGCAGAATACGCCGAGATGCCTTTTGTAGCGGATGTCTTTATGAAGCATGGCATCGATGTCGAACGGCTAAAGGTTAAGCCCAAGGAGGGGTTTGGGTATCTTGAGGACATCAAGCGCAAGGCGTTTTTCTCGCTTCGTGAAAGGCTTTCTGACAGGAAAGACCTTCCAGATTTGATACTCTTTACAGACGACTTCGTGGCGTTCGGCGGACTGATGGCGCTGGTCGATCTCCAGATCCGCGTGCCGCAGGATGTCAAGGTCTTGACCATGGCGAACAAGGGCTTTGCCCCTGTCTTTCCTGTGTCGCTTGCTCAGGTTGTGATAGACCCTATTGCCAATGGCGTGGCGATAGCCGAGGCGGCTTTGGCGAAGATGGAAAACCGCCGCCGCCGTCCGCCGCTGCCAAGGCTGGTCTTTCTCCCGGGCGACTCCTTGCCTACGACGCATAATTCCTTCACCACATGATGTGCTGTTTAGCCACAAAGAACAGGAGAAACAGTAGAGTATGTTTTCCTCCTGTCTTCTCCTGCACTTTGTGGCAAACATCATTCTCAGGCGTAGCAACAGCCTTGAATCTCACTGATAACAATCGTAACACTTTCTGATGGACTGGCGGGAAGAGTTTGTGCTATACTACTTCCCGCAATGGCGAATAGGAAATTATTATGTAGATGGCATGTGCTTCTCCTGGCGGTGGCATGCGCTGTGGCGCTTTCCTTGTCGGCTTTTGGTCAACAGGGATTCGAGAAGTGCGGCATCGGCGCGATTGCACCGCGCAGCTTCATGGCCGAGTTTCTGAATCGCCAGGTGTCCGGAACCACCGGACATCATGCCGAGATCGGCTATCCGTTCGACGGCTGCATGTGGGCGGGTTCCATCTCGAACGTCTATTTTGAGGAGGATCTGCCGTACAGCAGGCGGATTGCCGCGCCGCGAGACGAAATATGGTGGCCATACGAACAGGCGGCCTACATGCTCGACGGCATGGTGCGGCTTTCGCAGCTTGTCACCGCGCCGCAGCTGAAGGACGAGTTTCGCCGCAATCTCGATTTCTGCCTTGCGAACCAAGCGGAGGATGGCGATCTTTTCAAGGTTTATTCCAAGTCGCCAAGCCAATGGCCGATGGTGGTGTTCTTCCGCGCGGCGCTGGCGTATTGCGACGAGACGGGCGACGAACGGGTGAAGCGTGCGTTCATTCGCCACTATGCATCGAAGAGGAGCTCGTCGCAGAACATCGACGACCGCGACGTGCTGAACGTAGAGGGAATGCTCAAGGTCGCGGAGTGGACAGGTGACAGGTCCTATGTCGATGCGGCGGAAAATTGGTTTCGCAGACATGAGTACTTCGAGAAGTTCTCGCGCACGAGCCGCGTGCATTCCCATGGCGTCACCTTCGCGGAAATGCTGAAGCTCCCGGCGCTTCTCTACAAGGCAACGGGCAAGGATGAGTGGAAGGCTCTTGCGCTCAAGGCGATGCGCGACGTGTTTGCCGCGAATGAGACGCCGAACGGACAGGTCAGCTGCTGCGAGTATCTTTCCGGTCGCGATCCGTGGGAGGGGAGCGAGACGTGCGTCTCTGCGGACATGATGTGCTCTCTTGGACTTTTCGTAGAGACATTCGCTGACTGCGAGGCGGCGGATCACATGGAACGGATAGCGTACAACGCCCTCCCCGGCGCAATGACAAAGGACTTCACGCGCCACCAGTACATCTCGCTGCCAAACCAGGCTGTGGCGACGCCGTTCTCGCATGGTGGACACTTCTTCTATGGCGAGCCGGACTGGAACCGCTTCCGCGCCTGCCATTTCGCGCAGTGTTGCAGCGGCAACATCAATCGCGCAATGCCATTGTTCGTTGAGCGGATGTGGATGCTGCGCAAGTCCGACGGCGCACCAGTCGCGATGCTGCATGGCCCGAGCGCTTTCTCGTTTGAGAAGGCGGGAAGGAAGTTCGCGATTTCATGCGAGACTGACTATCCATTCGGCGACAGGCTCGTTTACAAGTTCCATAGCGACGGCACGCTGGATGCGCCATTCCTCTTTCGCGTTCCATCTTGGGTTGAGTCCGTTTCCATCATGCGAAACGGCGCCGCGTTGAGGACAATGCGCCCTGCCATGGCTCAGTCGCGCACGGAGCTGGTAGGGCGGCTTGTCCCCAGGCCGCCGTACTGCACCGAGCCGGGAAACATCGCCGAGTTGGATGGTCCGTGGGAAGATGGGGATGTGTTGGAGATTGTGTTCGGGCAGAAGGTCACGCTTGAGAGCGACCGGCATTGGCACTGGCTTCGTCGGGGGGCATTGACGCTTGCGTATCCAGTGAAGACGCGCATGGTCGAGGAGAAGCCGGGCGAGCGCTTTTCGGATTTGAGCTTTGAGGATCCTGCGCCGTTCAACTTCGCCTTCGACCTAGACGAAATAGCAAAGACGGAACTTACGGCTGAATTCCTTCCGTCCAATTATCCCTTCGAGTATCCGAACTTCGTCGTAAAGGTGCCTATGCGCGAAATTCGCGAATGGCAGGGGCTTGCGGAAGGGCGGTTCACTCCGCAAGTTCCGCTCTACACCCATCCTACGGGACGCAAGGTCACGCTCGACTTCGTTCCCTATGCGACGACGATTACTCGCATCACCGCTTTCTCTGACACCGTGAAACGCATCCCATTGCCGGTCGTGAGGACGTACGCGAGCCCTGAGTGCTACGACTACGATCCGAAGCGGCCGTTGTCCGAACAGGTCGCCGAGCCGGAGGGTTGGGCTGATGAGGAGTTCTGCGACAAGGGCGTTTCCATTCAGCGTTCGCCCGATCTTTGGAGCGACCTGGAGGCGCAGTATCTCGCGAACAAGGGCAAGTTCGCGTATGTGCTGATGCGATTCTGGAGCGACCGCGCCGGCAGGGTGACGTGTGCGCTCGGCGCAAGTCGCTGCGTTCAGGCGTTTTTCGAGGGGCGGGAAGTGTATTCCAACGGACCAATCGTCGAAGGGCGCATGGTTGCACCTTTCTGGTTCGACATCAACGCGAAGAAGGGCTACAACTACCTAAAGATCAAGGTAGCCACCAACGGCAAGGAAAAAGTATTCGGACAAGACCAGTTCCGCCGCGAATGGGGCGTTAAGCTCGACGTGTTTGCAAGCGGGCACGATTAGTCAAGAAATTCACAATCGTGCCCTGTAGTCATTGACCATTCATGCAGAAAATTCTCTCAGTCACATTGACTTTGCAGTATTGTTATGATAATATATCGCACAGCCAATTGAGTAAATTTGCTCAGTGTGGTTAGTAAAACTCGCAGCGAGGGTGTAAACATGTATAAACTTAAGGTTGTTGAATTAATTTTGCAACGATTTCATGAGCCTCGAAAGAGGATTCAAGTGGTCGCTGGTCCACGTCAGGTTGGAAAGACAACCTCAGTGGAGCAAGCGCTTTCTGAGTATCGTGGCGGATATACTTATAAGATGGCGGAGGGGTTGGGTCTATCTCCTATTGATTGGCTGATTGCCGAGTGGAATGCGGCTAGAGTCAAGTCCAAGTCGGAAGGTGGACATTTGCTAGTTATAGATGAAATCCACAAGATCAAGGGATGGTCGGGGGTTGTCAAGCGGCTTTGGGATGAGGACAGCTTTAACCATGTGGAACTGAAGGTCTGCCTTCTTGGCAGCTCACGGCTTCTTCTGCAGAAGGGGTTGGACGAGAGTCTTGCTGGACGGTTTGAGATGATTGATGTCTGGCATTGGTCGTTTGCGGATATGCATGCGGCGTTCGGCTACACGTTGGAGGACTATGTTTTGTTCGGGGGTTATCCTGGAGCGGCGGATCTGCGTGGGGACGAGGTGCGCTGGAAGCAATATGTTCGCGACTCCATCATCGAGCCGAGCATAACGCTGGACATCCTGCAACTGGAAACTGTCGCCAAGCCGGAACTTCTTCGCCAGACATTTGTTCTTGGATGCAATTATTCCGGGAAGATACTTTCGTACCAGAAGATGGTGGGACAACTTCAGGAAGCTGGGAACACAACTACAATAGCGCACTATCTCAGGCTGCTGGGCGAGGCGGGGCTTGTTGCGGGGCTTGAAAAACTGTATGACGAGCCTGTGCGCACGCGCTCGTCTAGTCCGAAGCTTGCCGTCTGCAACAACGCCTTGCGAACCGCGATGCAGACGAGCGCGCCTAGCGAGTTGCGGCTGGATTCAGTCCGTTGGGGGCATGCCGTTGAGTCTGCCGTTGGGGCTCAGCTTATGGCGTCCACTCGCCGCTGTGGCATAGATCTCCTGTACTGGAATGTCGGATGCAAGGAAGTGGACTATGTGCTTCGCAGGGATAGTGAGATCGCCGCGATTGAAGTGAAGAGCGTTGACGCCGACAGCGTTTCCGGTATGCATGAATTCCACCGCAAGTATCCGCAGTCAAAGCCGTATCTGATCGGTGGCCAGGGAATGTCGCTGGAATCGTTTTTCTCTGTATCCGCCGCAGATCTGCTTTAACATTGAGTTCGCCGCGCCGTTTCGCAAGGCCAGTCGTTGGGTGATGAGGCATTGTCGAGGCGCAGGGCTATTTCAATGCGGTGGTTGACATAAGGGACATTCTTTTCTAGTCGTCTCGCCATCATCGCGGCAAATGGCATGACGGCGTAGCTCTCGCAGTTGCATGCGGCGAATGCTGATAACATTGACCATAACTCGCTAAAATGCATTTGGGAGGCCCGAGCCAAAGTGGAGATATCGTACATAGAAAACGTCTTGTCTCCGCTTTTAGTGTGTGTAGTTGACGTTAATATCGAATTTTGGTACAATGTCTCCGTTTTGGAGGTGTAATTATGGTAGGAAGAACCGAAGAGATCAGGACGCTTGACGAAGTCATGTCCCGTAAGGAGGGACAGCTTGTGGCCGTATATGGTCGTCGTCGCATCGGGAAGACATATTTGATCCGTCAGTATTTCAAGGATAGGTTCACGTTCTATCACACAGGCGAAGCGGGCGTGGGTTTCAGGGATCAGCTTCTTGGTTTTCGCGACTCGCTTCGCGATTACGGGCATCCTTGTTCGTTGCCCAGAACATGGCGTGAGGCATTTCGCGAATTGCGCTCGCTGATTGAGTTGAGCAAAGACGAGAAGAAGGTTGTCTTTATTGATGAAATGCCATGGATGGACACTCCTCGCTCGAAGTTTCTGCCTGCGCTGGAACATTTCTGGAATTCATGGGGATCCTCGCGCAAAGATCTTGTGATGATTGTCTGCGGTTCGGCCTCCACCTGGATCATCAACAATGTACTCAAGAACCGTGGTGGACTGCACAATCGCATTACCGACCAGATTCACCTGATGCCTTTTACGCTTAGGGAATGCGAGGAGCTTGTTCTGGATGCCGGTCTCTCCATGTCGCGCCAGGAAATATGTTCGCTTTACATGGTTTTTGGAGGAGTGGCTTACTATTGGGGATTTCTGCGAAAAGGGGAGAGTGTTGCCCAAAGCATCGACCGGCTGCTTTTCTCTCCCAATGGAAAACTGCGGAATGAATTCGACTCGATGATAGCGTCGCTTTTTCGAAAGGACATTGGATATCGCAGGGTTTTCGTTGCGCTTGCGGCGCGTGGAATCGGCATGACGAGGGATGAACTGCTGAAAAAGACGGGACTGCCAGATGGGCGCATATTCTGCCAGATTCTCGATTCGCTTGAGAAGTGCGGTTTTGTGCGTAAATACGTAGCCTACGGAAAAAAACGGCGGGATGCTTTTTATCAGCTCATGGATCCTTTCTCGTTGTTTCATCTTCGGTTCATTGAACAGGATTCAAATCCCGATCCAAATGAATGGACGCAGGGAATATCGTCGAAGGCGAAATCTGCCTGGGAGGGTCTTGCGTTTGAACACGTTTGCCTCTTGCACGTTCGCGAGATCAAGCGAGCGCTTCAAATCGGAGGCGTAAGAACCGGCGTGTGTTCCTGGCGTCATCTTGCGGACGAGAAATACGGGAAGGGTGCGCAGATCGACTTGGTGATTGATCGGGCAGACAATGTCATAAACATCTGCGAAATGAAGTATTCGTCGGGGAAATACGCTCTGTCGAGAAAAGATTGCGAAAGCATCGACAACAAGTTGGATGCCTTTAAAGCCGTTTCGGGGACATCCAAATCCATCCATCTCACAATCATCGCTGCAAATGGTCTGGCGGACAATGCCTATGCGCGAAGGGCGCAGAGCGTTCTTGTTGCCGACGATTTGTTCGTGTGACCCTGCTTGACGGTCTTTGAGTTTCTGACGGTGTAGCTCTCGCAGGCGCGGGCGGCAAACACTGATAACATTTTTAACATTTTGTTCTTGCCTTTGCGCATGAAAATATGGTAATATGCACATTGTCCAAGGGTGGATTGTCTTTATCCGCCTGGGGCGAAAGTAAATAAGGAGTATGAAAATGAAGGCTACAACCGGGACAGTGGGAAACGGTTTCGCAAGGAAAGAAGGGAGCAAGATGAATGTGTCATGTAAAATGGTGATTCTGGCAGCGGTCTCGTTCGTGATGACGGCGAACGCCGAGACGGTGTTCACAGCAGATTTTCGCGACGGGCTTCCGGGATGGAGTCAGAATGTGCGCGGTGTTGTCCTGTCGGTCGAGGCCATTGAAGGGGAGAACGCGCTTGTCATTCGTCGCGACCCGAAGACGGAGAAACGTGGCACGGAGTGGAGTGTCGTCGGAGAGGCTTTCCCCGTCAAGCCCGGCGACAGGCTCATCGTTGACATTCGCGCCAGAAGTTCAATAAAGGACCTTCGCTTCTGCAAGGGTTTCAGAGGCGAGTACATAACGGGTCTTTACTGGTATGACCGCAAGGGGAATCGACTGTCCGTTCCCTTCGGCATGGGGTATGAACTCATTGACGGACGCTGGCGCGACTCGGTTGCGGCTACAGTCGTTCCGGACGACGCCGTGACGGCGAGATTGGGGCTTGGAATGGATTCGCCCGACATGAAGCCGAATGAGTGGATAGCGATATCCTCCGTCGTCGTTGACAGGCGAAGCCCGAACATTGCCGGAAGCGCCGCATCGCTGCGGGACGACGGCATGGTGCTGGTGGACGGCAAGCCGTTTTTCCCCATAGGAATCTACGGTGTATGGCCGTGCGAACGCAACGGCAATTCCATTGACGTGGCGTTCCGCGACCTGAAGGCGGCCGGATTCAACATGGTTCACCGTACGCGCCCGACGCCAGAGGACGAGAATGAGGAATTCCTGTCGCTTGCTGACAAGCACGGTCTCAAGGTATTCACGATGCCGGTCGGCAATTACCGCTGCGACTTCGCCCGCGAACTCGTCATCGACAGGCAGATGCGCCATCCGTCTGTCCTCGCCTGGTATGTGACGGATGACACGTCGGACAACGGCTACAGTCCTGAGGAGGTCGCCTATCGCACGAGGGTATGCAAGGCATACGATCCGGCGCGGCTGACGCTCCAGGCGGACCTGATGGTGCCTGGGCGCGGCTACTGCCGCTACAACCAGTACGTGTATTCGACGGACGTCTTTCTCCCGGAGATATACCCCGTCGCCCGAAAGGAGCGCCTTGGCTGCGAGGTGGCGGAAGTGGCCTTTGAAATGGAAAGGGCGCGAGAGTCCGCCAGGGCGGCGGGAAATCCAACGAGGAGCATCTGGCCCATCATACAGCACTTCAGGGGATGGGGTGTCGCGGTGCGCTTTCCGGACTTTGATGAACTTCGCGCTATGAGCTGGGAGGGGATCGTCCACGGCGGCAACGGAATAATATGGTATCTCTACCACTCCCGGTCTGGCCGCGGCGAGGGCGTTGCCGTTGATGACCGTCACTGGCGCGAGATCACGGCGGTGTCGTCCGAGATCGCTTCGCTCTCTGGGGATCTTCTTGTGCGGAACGCGGCGGAGCGGCCCGATGTGGAGGTTGTGTCGGGTCCCGCCAAGGACTACTTCGGACTCAAGCCGGTTTCAGTGCTTCTCAAAGCCGGCGAGACGCCGCTTCTCGCGACTGTCAACTCGACGACGAACACGGTCAAGGCCGTGGTCCGCATCAAGGGTTTCCGCAGTGCGCGGCTCATCGGAAAGGATGCAGCGTTTGATGCGTCCGATGGCGTTGCCGACACGTGGGAGCCGTATGGCGTACGCCTCTACCGCCTGAGCAGATAGACAATCATTTGAAGAACAGCCAACGAAAGGAAAACATGAAAAGAATAGTATTCTATGCGGCAATGGCGATTGCGCTCGTGACGCCGTTCATCTGCGCGGCGCGTACGCTGAGCGTTAGTGCGCCCGATGGCGATGGGAACGTGACCATCACCATCGGAGGCGAGGGCATTGGCGACCAGCAGCTAATAGCCGCCTGGGCGAACGGCGACAATGGAACCAATCCGACGAACTGGGCGGAATACGCCGACGCCGGAGCCGTCGCGGCGGCGGATACGTCGAAGTCGTACCAGCTCCCGGCGGCGTGGCGCGCGAAGTCCGGCATGGTAAGGTTCTTCCTCATGAGCGGAATGCCGCCGTACAAGACGCGCTACGACTACATCACGCGGCCAAACTGCGCTAACGGAGGACTCTATATTGACACTGGCATAGTCCCGGACAAGACGATAGACATTACCGTGAAGTCGCAGTCGGAGAGTGTTGCCGACATGGCGGCGTTTGGTAATCAAGATGTTTTTATATTCGCCAACGGGAACGACTATTCATTTAGCCAGAACTGTTATGTGTTTGCCTTTCTGGGCGTTGCTCATCACGGTGCCGGTAGTTACTCAGCATCAAATGTACTCCTGAATAGCGACACGAATGTCTTTGGCGATAAACCGCCAAAAAGTATCGCGCCGCATACATTTCGCATGTGCCGCGACGGTATATACATCGATGGCTATCGCCATCTCGGCCCATTCGACGACAGCGAGCTCATCATCACTTCGACATCGTCGTTGTACCTGTTTGGCCGGAATGCCGGGAACCAGAAACAGAGTGGGAAAACATGCTCGATATATTCTGCGACAATTGTCACGAACGGCATCCCGGCGCACGAGTACGTGCCGTGCGAGAAATCCGACGGTACAGTGACGATGTACGACCGTGTGACGCAATCGTTCAGTGTCGCGGCCGGGACGCAGGCTTCAAGTTTGCTTTTTCAGCCAGGAAACGACATGGGCCCATGGCCAACGGATTGCGGCGATGTCGATGGCGTTTCAGGTGTAGTAGGGATCGGGCCTGCGATCAGGATTGTTGATGTGGACTCGAACACGCATTCAATCAGCGTGTCGCTTTCTTCCGGACATGATGCGGGATTGCTGTTTGCCGTGGCTGGCGCGTCTGATGTGGGAGAGACGTATTCCTCCTGGACGACCAACATGCTTGTCTCCAAGGTCGGCGTCGGAACTAACAGCGTCACCGTTGCGCTGCCGAGGGATTGGTGGCGCGGCAAATACGTCCGCTTCGCGTGGCGCTCTCTTGTTGGACGCCCGTACGACTACGACGTCTCCTACATTCACGCAGACCATACCGGCGGAGACAACTTCTGCCGAACCGGATGGAAGCCGACGACGAACACGACAATCCACGTGAATGCCAAAACCGCGCTCGACGTTGCCCCGTTCGGTGTCGCCGGGTATTTTGTCCTGTTCCTCAATGCAATAAGCAACAGCAAGTTCTTCTACGTGTACGGGGACAAATACAATGCCACAGGGGTTGACTGCAGTAATTGGAGCACGTTCGCCAACTACTACCACGATTGGCGGCTTGGACCGACAGAGGCTCGTGTTGACGACCTCGTGATAGGCACGTACTCTGGTGCCGCGCCAGATGCCAGCGTGACTGCCAACATCTGCCTACCGTTCCGCGCCAGCAGCAAGACAGACCACAATACGGTAACCAAGGCCGGAAACGCCGAGGTCAAGTTCGCGAAGATTTGGGAAGGTGACGTGCTTGTGCGCGATTTCGCGCCATGTGTGTACACAAACGGCGTTCCCGGCTTCTACGACAACGTGCGCGGTGAGTTCTATCCAAGCGTAAACGCCGCCAAGCCGTTCGTCGCGGGCGACATTGTCATTGCAGACAGCGACTTCGTGTCGTGGTCTCCCGCACGCAAGCTTACGAAAGGATTCGTCATCACCTTCAGATGACATCTTGCAGAATATTCATCGGAGTACTGCTGATCGCATCAGCGACCATTGAATGGGGTGCGTCTGCTGCACCTACGCGACCGCAGAAGAACTACGTTGACATGACGTGGTGGGATTCGTATGTGGAGAACATCACGGACGACGATACGTACCTTCGGCGCAAGTTCCGTCAGGATGTCACGGACAAGACGACGGGCGTCGGCGTTAACGAGCTGAAGAAGATCCTCGCGGAGATAGTCGCGGCTGGCAAGGAGTCTGGTGAATCGTGGCGCATTACAAAGGCGAAGCTGTTCGCAGCGCAGGCGGAGAAGATGTCAATTGACGTCTCTCCGCTCGACTGGTTTCCGGCGATTGCGGTATGGGACCGCAACGACCGTCCGATATCCAAGATAACGAAGTACGACCGTGCCGAGGAAGTGAACGCGACGATGCTCCCCGACTGGGTGACTAAGGAGTGGCAGGCCGGCAACGCCGACGGAGACTGGAACATGTGGCAGGACTTCGACCACTCCGTCCCAGACTGGCGTGTGATACTGAAACTCGGCTTTCCCGGCATGAAGGCGCGTATGGAGAAGTATGCGGTGAATGGCGACCCATTCTACGACGGGCTTCATATTGCAATGAACGCGATTCTGAAGGGGATTGATAGGTTCATTGAACAGGGGAGGGAGAATAAGTGTAAAGTTGAAAGTGTAAAGTGTAAAGTTGCGGAGTTGAGCCGAATTGAGAAGGAGGTCGCTTGTTTGGAGCGGCTGAGAAACGGTCCGCCGCAGACCGCCTACGACGTGATGATGTTCGTGTGGCTTTATTTCTTCTACAGCGAGCACCTCGACGGCATCCAGTGCCGCTCGCTCACCGAACTCGACGTGTTCCTGACGCCATACTACGACGCAGACATCGCGGCGGGGCGCACCACCGAGGCTGAGTTCCGCGAGCATCTGAAGCACTTCCTCTGGCAGTGGGGGTCCGTCGCCAACTACTGGAACCAGCCAGTCGGCCTTGGCGGTACGCGCAAGGACGGGACTAGTGAATTCAACCACGTTTCGAAGCTCATCCTCGACGTGATGGACGAATGCGCCTTGACGACGCCGAAGTTCCTCGTCAAGGTCTCGCCGAACACTCCGGAATGGGCGTGGGACAAGATGCTTGATATGGCGCGTCGGCATCGCTCTCTCTCGTTTACGGGAGAGGAGCCTGCCGCAAAGGCGCTTAAGAAGTGGCAGGGAGCGAACGACGACGACTGCCGAAAGATGGTCATGACAGGGTGTTACGAGTTTCAGCTGCATGACGGCGCCAACCAAACAGGCGTCGGGCATGTCAATTTCCTCAAGCCAATCGAGAAAATGCTAACGGAAGCGGCGGGGGACGGAAAGAACAATATGGAATTGTGCAAATGTGGAAATGACAAGCGCGTCCATCCCATTTGGCCGGACTTCAATTCCTTCAAAACTGAATATCTCCGTAGACTTGCCGATGTCACCGACCGCTGCCGCATGGTCGCCTTCGAGTTCGAGAAGGTGCTCTCCGAGGTAAACCCCGCAAACCTGATGACGATTTCGACCGAATATGCGCTCAAGACGCGCAAGGACGGCTTTGCCAATGGCTGTCCAAGAGGTAACAATTCGGCAGTCCTCGCGGTCGGTGTCGGCACGACGGTTGACGCGCTTCTTGCTGTGAAGGAGCTTGTCTACGAGAAGAGGGAGCTTTCGCTTGCCGAGCTTGGCTGGGTGATGGCTGCTAACTGGGATGGGCATGAGGCTCTGCGCATGAGAATGTTCCGTTCGAAACGCAAGTGGGGCAACAATGACTCTGAGGCGAATGCACTAGGTGCAGAGTTGATAGACTGCTATGCTGCGCAGCTGAACGGCAGGCCGAATTCGCGTGGCGGGGTGTTTCTTGCCTGTGGACACTGCGCTAGGCAGTACATTGACCTCGGCAGGAAGACAGGTGCGACGCCGGACGGTCGCAAGGCTGGCGAAGAGATGTCGAAGAACCTCTCGCCGACGATGGGCGTCGACACTGAGGGTGCGACGGCGCTTGTCGCGACGCTCGCCGCTTCCGAAGTGGCGAAGATGCCTGCCGACTATCCACTTGACGTGATGCTCCATCCGTCGGTATGTCATGGAGAGAAGGGACTTAAGGCGATGCGCTCGCTCGTCGAGGTTTTCCACAGGAACGGCGGAGGCGTCATCCAGTTCACCGTCTTCAGCGCGGAGGAACTAAAGGACGCGCAAGCGCATCCAGAGAAGTATGAGAACCTCCAGGTGCGCGTCTGTGGGTGGAACGTCAGATGGAATGATCTCTCCCGAGTCGAGCAGGACGCCTACATCCGCCGCGCCGCGAATGTTATGAAAGGATGGTGATGAGGAGAAAATTCATAACGGTTATCTTGGCATTGCCTATGCTGTCGGACTGTTTTGCCGCGACGGCAACGTCTCGTTTCGAGAAGGCGGAGCCAGTATGGGCCAAGGGGCAGGCCGAGGAGATGAATTCGTCTGTCCGCTTCAAGGCGGTGTTCGAGGCTGAGGCCGGCTCGACTCTGCTCTTGCGCATCACAGGAACGAGTGCCTACCGCATCCGGCTCAACGGGCGGCACGTTGGCTACGGGCCGGTGCGTTCGCCGAAGGGATTCTTCCGCGTGGACGAATGGCCGCTCGAAGCGGCGATGCGCGAAGGATGCAACAATCTGGAGATAGACGCCGCCGGCTACAACTGCAACAGTTTCTACTTTCAAGATCAGCCCGCGTTTCTGCAGGCGGAAGTCGTGGCGGACGGCAGGGTGCTTGCGGCTACGGCTGCGGACGGCGACAACTTCGCTGCCGAATCGACCGAGCGCATCCGGAAGGTGCCGCGATACAGCTTCCAGAGAACATTCGTCGAGGCGTATCGCCTAGGGAACGAAGCCAAGAGGTTGCCTCTTGAGCGCCGTCCGGACGTGCGCCATCTTGAACGCATCGCGTCATATCCGAAGTTCGAGCTGAACGAACGCATCCGCGTCATTTCGCGTGCCAAGGCGGCGTGTGAACCGGATGCCCAGGCCGAGGGCGTGTTCTTCATCGATACGGACGGCAAGGATCCCAAGTTCAAGGCGTTCGGAAAGGGCGAGCTGGAGTCCAATCCCTGGGACGCGGCGCAGAAGATCAAGCTTTCGGAGCGAGTCCCATGCGTCGTTGAGCACGATGCGCCGATTTCGCTTTCCGGCGGCGAGAGCGTGCGTATGGACGCGGGACTGAACGACTGCGGGTTTTTCGGAATGAAGGTCAAGGTCACGAAGCCGGGCCGCATCCTGTTCGCCTTCGACGAGGTGCTTACGGACGGAGAGGTCGATCCGAGGCGAATGACTTGCTGCAACTGCGTGGAGTGGCGGTTCGAGCGTCCTGGCACGTATGAGGTGGAGACGTTTGAACCGTATGTTTGGCGCTACGCCGACATGACGGCGATCGACGGCGACTTCGAGGTGTCGGGACTGCACGTCCGCACGTACAAGAATCCAGACGCAGACCGCGCGGCGTTCCGCTGCTCAGATCCTGCGTTCGAAAAGATTTTCGAGGCGGCGCGCGAGACGTTTGTTCAGAATGCGGTTGACGTCTTCACTGACTGTCCGAGCCGCGAACGCGCGGGATGGCTCTGCGACAGCTTTTTCATCGGGCGTGTGAACAAGTTCCTCACGGGCGACACGAAGCTGGAAAGGCTATTCCTGCAGAACTATGCAATTGCCGACGAGTTCGAGTATATCCCGAAGGGTGCAATTCCGATGTGCTATCCGGCGGACGAGCTGCGAGGTCGGTTTATTCCGAACTGGGCGATGTGGCTTGTAATAGAAGTGGAGGAATACTTGAAGCGGAGCGGCGACCGGGCGATGGTGGATGCATTTAAGCCTCGTCTAACAGCGTTCATCGACTACATGAAGACCTTCCGCAACTCAGACGGACTTCTCGAAAAGCTACCGAGCTGGGTGTTTGTGGAGTGGAGCCAGGCGAATAAGCTAGTGCAGGACGTTAACTATCCGTCAAACATGACATGGGCTGAGGTCCTTGATGTCATGGACAGGCTATACGGCATGCCGGAGCTTGCGGACGAGGCGGAGAAGGTGCGAGAGGCGGTACGGCGGCAGAGCTGGACGGGCCGGTGGTTTTGCGACAACGCCGTGCGCCAGACGGACGGCTCGTTGAAGCTCTCCGGAGAATGCACCGAGACCTGCCAGTACTATGCGTTCTTCTTCCACACGGCTACGCCGAAGACATATCCGAGACTTTGGAAGACCCTTGTCGACGACTTCGGCCCGAAGCGGCTTGGGGCGGACATGAAGACGCTGAAGAGCCACCCAGAGATATGGCCGTCCAATGCTTTCATCGGTAACTATCTGCGGCTTGAATGTCTTGCGAGGGAGGGGCTTTCAGGCAGTATCCTCGACGAGACAAAGGGGTTTTTCCTCTACATGGCGGAGCGGACGGGTACACTGTGGGAGATGATTTCGCCAACGGCGAGCTGCGACCACGGATTCGCGAGTCATGCGGCGGTGTATCTCTTCCGCGACATTCTCGGCGTTAAGTCGGTTGATTTGAAGTCTCGCACGGTCATGGTGGATCCACCGAAGGACATCGGCCTTGACTGGTGCGAAGGGACGCTTCCTGTGTCGCCAGACGAGACCGTCACTGTCAGATGGCGTCGTGGCGAAACGACGACGGTGGAGTGGAATGTCGCGCTCCCGAACCATGTCCGAATCACGGCATTCGACCTGATGGACCAGACGGACATCCACAACGAGCTCGTGCGGACGCGCGAGTGGACGGCGCAGTGGAACGAACGCAAGGTGGAGATCGAGACCGGTCACATCACCAAGCGCCTGGAGAAGGGGATATGGGACCCTGCAAAACTCAAGCAGTGCCTTGAGGAATATCACGCGAGTTATCTTTCCATCCATGGCTTCCCCGATCTTTACTGGGAGAAAAATAAACATGTGTGGAAAGAGACGGCGAACCGTATGGGGTATCGCCTGGAACTGCGGAGAGTGGAATATCCCGATGTGGTGAAGGTCTCAGAACGGGTGATTGTGAAGTCAACCTGGGTAAATGTCGGTGTCGCTCCTCAATACGCGAATGCCTCGCTTACGTGGAACCTTCTCAACGACAAGGGCGTTGTCTGCTGGAGCGTGACCGATCCGAAGTTCGGATTCCGTTCGCTGGAGCCGAAGTGGGACGGCGTGGAAAAGCCTGTTACAGTGGAATCTCCCTGTACATTCGGCTATACGGCCTCTGTGCCAAACAATGGCAACGATGCGATACTGAACTGGTGCATCAAGAACAACCGCAACAATCCCGGCGAGACGGTTGAACTGCTGAAGCCTGGCGTTTATACGCTTGCCGTCTCGGTAGGCCGCAGAGACGGCAAGCCCGAGATTTCCCTGCCGCTTGCGGGCGGCATTAGTCGCGTCTATCCTATAGGACGTATGACCGTGATGCCCTGAACTCGCGTGGAACTCGAGGGGAGGCGACCCTGAGACGGTGATGCGAAGTTTTCGGCGGTTGACAATGGACGACGGGAAATGCTATATTGTTGCCGTTCTGGTTGCGAGGGCCTGGTGCTGCAAGAACGTTCCGTGACAAGGTTCGGCGTGTGTCGGAAGCGCGGAAGGCATGAGGGCACTTTCATAGGACGCTACGGCAAATAGATATGACTAAGAATGTTAAAACAGCCGAGGAGTTTGACGCGGCGGTGTCACAAGGCAAGGTTCTCGTTGATTTCTGGGCTACGTGGTGCGGACCATGCATGATGATGGGCGAGCGCATCCACAGTGAGCTTGAGCCTGCCCATCCGGAAATCACGGTTGTCAAGGTGAATGTCGATGAGGCGCCGGAACTCGCGGCGAAGTTTGGCGTCATGTCAATTCCGACTCTCATCTGCTTCGTGGATGGAGTGAAGAAGCGCGAGTTCGTCGGCGTTACATCCGTTTCTGAAATCGTCGCCGCGTTCTGATGTCGCGTCGCGACGTTTGGCTTGTCGCGCCGTATGCGGCGTGGATGCTGTTGATGGCGGTGCTGCCTGGCACTGCGCTGTGCTATGCCATTCGTGGCGTGGCGACGGCAGTGCTGCTGGTTTTTTCTCTCACTAGGTCTGGCGCCCTCAGGGACGATTGCCGTGTTGCAGGGCCAGCGGCGCAATGGGGGGCTGGGCTTGTCGCAGGCCTGGCCGTGTTTGCCGTGTGGATTGCGCCGGAGCTCTTGCTTGGCGTCGGAGGAAATGCAGAGCCCGGCGCTTCGTCGTATTCTCCCGCAGTCTGCGGTTGGCCGCTTACGGTGTCCAAGCTCGTCGCCAGCGCATTCGTGATTCCGGCGGCAGAGGAACTTTTCTTCAGGAAGTGGCTTGTCGATTTTGCAGGCTTCTGGTGGATGGTCGCGCTCTTTGCAGTAGAACACGGCGAGCGATGGCATGTCGGTGCCGTCGCCGGAATAATCTACGGGGTTCTCGCAAGGCGCTACGGACTCAAGTCCGCGATAATAGCGCATTCGGCGACGAACCTTGTGCTTGGCCTGTATGTCGTGATTTTTGATCAGTGGACCTTCTGGTGATTTGCGTCCAAAAAGCCGCCGCGATTTTTGGCGTCATCTCGCGCTTGACTTACTTTGGGAATTTGTGATATACCCCGACTTTGCCACTTCGCTGACTGACTAATCTTCAAAATGTTGCGACCCCTATTGACTGAAGTGCACAATCTATGGTATAATATCTTCATTATCTCCATATTCCATAGAAAGGCTGACATGTCACTACACAT
>Ga0310696_10002017_pt1 | contig 27927 bp, 28 predicted proteins | sample AusTroGonzalo_MG_4_FD_203885 | JGI IMG/M metagenome (GOLD analysis project Ga0310696, IMG submission 203885) | Bovine rumen microbial communities from tropical cattle in Woodstock, Queensland, Australia - Gonzalo_02 (v2) (version 2) | ecosystem: Host-associated > Mammals > Digestive system >...
TCCGGCGACACCTCCTTCTAAGGCTGCCACACGATCCTCGAACACTCCCTGCGTGGAGTTAGTCAGTCGGCCGTAGATATTGCCTGCATCTCGAAGGCCAAAGCGGTCGGCGGCATGTTGCGAGTTACGGAAGACGTAACTCGTGGTCTGATAGATGGGCACCGCACGTGCGTCGGTGGCGGGATCGGGATTCTCTTGTCCAACGTGCAGTTGCAGCGTTTCAAAGTGGAGTTTGTTCTGTGATGCCATAATGTCTCTCTATTTTTGATTGGGAATTATTGCTGATAAGGAATGTAAAGTGCGTTTTATTGCTGAATTGCGCTGCAAAGGTACGTTGTTTTGGAAATATCCTCCAAATTCCTTGTTCAATTCAGAAAATACAGCTATCTTTGCGCCGTATAAAGAAGAATCCTCCAAGAGACGGCTGAAACGAACCACCAAACAGAATAATATTCTTCCATCATGGCTGATACATTAGACGAAATTGACATCCAGATTCTGAAAACGCTTCAGAAAAATGCAAAAATGACCACAAAAGAGCTGGCAGATGCCGTTAATCTGACCCCTACACCCGTTTTTGAACGCCAAAAACGGCTCGAAAGGCAGGGGTATATCCAGAAATATGTAGCCATACTTAACCCCGAGATGTTGGGACAAGGACTGCTGGTCTTCTGCAAAGTGAAGTTGAAACAGATTAACCATGAGATTGCCGATGCTTTCACGCGTCGCATCCAGCGTATTCCTGAGGTCACAGAATGCTACAACACCAGTGGTGCCTACGACTACCTCCTCAAAGTGCGAGCACGCGACATGAAACAATATCAGGAGTTCGTGCTCACAAAATTAGGCGACATCGACTCCGTCGGTTCCATCGAGAGCACCTTTGTCATGAGCGAAGTAAAACAGAACCACGGCATTTATTTATAAGGTATAATGTTAATTACACACGTTTTTTGCAGAAATGTGTGTTAAACCCTCTTAAAGACATTAAACCACATGCGTGAAATTTGGTCATTTCGTAAACTTCGCGTACCTTCGCGTCGTCAAAGCAAAAACGAGCGCAATTAACTTCTTTTATTATATAATGAATACACCAAAAATCTTTGTCGCACTGACGGTCGGGCTTCTGCATTTTTCCGCCAATGCCTATGCCCAGACGGGTTGGACATTGCAGCAATGTCTCGACCATGCGGCAGAACACAACATCCAACTCCAGAAGAGCCGCATCAGCCAGCAAGACGCACAAGAGCAAGTTAAGCAATATCAGGCAGCCCTCTTCCCCACCCTCTCTGCCTCCATGAGTCAGAACGTGGGCTACAGGCCTTTCCAAGAGAGCGTCGGTATGGTGCAGAACGGAATAGTTTCAAACACACACAGCGAAGTCACTGAGAACGGATCCTACGGGCTCAATGCCAGCTGGACCTTATGGAACGGAGGCATTAACCACAAGAACATCGAAGCCGCCAAAGTACAGGAGAAAATCACAGAGGTACAGGCACAACAGAGCCTTAGCACCATTCAAGAACAGATAGCACAGCTCTATGTGCAAGTGCTCTACACCACCGAGGCCAAGCACGTGAACGAGAAAATTTTAGAGACCGCCAAACAACAACTGGAGCGGGGACAAGAACGCTACAAAGTGGGCGATTTGGCCAAAGCCGACGTAGCTCAGTTAGAATCACAAGTCGCATCAGCAGAATACGATGTGGTGAACGCCGAAACACAGATTACAGGCTTCAAGCGCCAACTCAAGGAACTGCTGCAACTGGGCATTGGTGAAACTTTCGACGTGGCAGAAAGCGAAATGGCCGACAGTCGTGCGCTCGACCCTGTGCCGGACAAGGTTGAAGTTTATAATGCCGCTCTGAACATCAGACCTGAAATCCAAGCCGCCAAGCTGCAAGCCGACGCCGCAAACCTCCAACTGGACATCGCCAAGCGTGGTTATCTGCCCACCATCGGAGTCAGCGCAGGCATCGGAACCAGTCACTACTTTGCCGAAGGACAGGATTCCTATGGCAAGCAGTTAAAACATAATCTGAATGGTTCCGTGGGCTTCAATGTCAGTGTGCCCATATTGGACAATCGCCGCAACAAGACAAATGTCAACCGTGCCAAGCTCAACAAGTTGACAACAGCCCTTGACCTTCAAGACAAGCAAACGGCATTGGGAAGTACCATCGAGAATCTTTGGCTGCAAGCCACAAGTTCCCAACAGCGATTCCAGAGCGCACAAGCCGCAGTAAAAAGTCAGGAAACGAACTATGAACTTATCAACGAACAGTTCAAGGCAGGTTTAAAGAACATTGTAGACCTGCTCCAGGCACGCGACAACCTGCTGCAAGCCCAGCAGAACCGCCTGCAAAGCAAATACACTACCATCCTCAATACCCAGTTGCTTAAGTTCTATGAGGGTGGAGTGCTGACCATCTGAGTTGAAGGTTAAGAGTTATCATAAAACTATTGAAAACAGAGCTATATACTATATGTCACGCAAAACAAACATCTTACATCTTACATCAATGATTGCACTTGGCGCAATCATTGCCGCCTGCTCCCCCAAGCCAAATGCCGAATATGAGACCACCGTCGTGGAGAAGGGCAATATCTCGACCACCGTCACAGCTACAGGTACCATAGAACCTGTCACCAGTGTGGAAGTAGGTACTCAGGTCAGCGGCATCGTCGCCAAGATCTATGTTGACTACAACTCCGAGGTCAAGGCTGGTCAGGTCATCGCAGAACTCGACCGCACCAATCTCCTCAGCACCCTCGAGAGCCAACGAGCCAACCTCACCTCCGCAGAAAGCGCCCTCGCTTATCAGAAGGCTAATCACGAACGCCAGAAGACACTTTATGACAAAGGCCTGATCAGTGCCAACGACTACGAACAGGCTCGCCTCTCCTTCGTCCAGGCACAGCAGCAGGTGACCACTGCCCGACAGAGCGTGAAACGTGCAGAGACTGACCTTGGCTATGCCACCATCACCTCACCCATCAACGGTGTCGTTCTCTCCAAAGCCGTAGAAGAAGGACAGACCGTGGCCGCTTCGTTCTCCACTCCTACCCTCTTCACCATCGCTCAAGACCTGACGGACATGCGTGTCATTGCCGACATTGACGAAGCTGACATCGGCGAAGTGAAAGAAGGACAGCGCGTCAGCTTCACCGTCGACGCTTTCCCTACCGACACTTTCAATGGTATTGTCACCCAAGTGCGCCAGCAACCGACCACGGAGAGCAATGTCGTCACCTACGAGGTAGTCATCAGCGCTCCTAATGCCGACCTCAAGCTGAAACCGGGATTGACAGCCAACGTCACCATATTCACCCTTGAAAAGAACGATGTACTTACCGTTTCGGCCAAAGCCCTTCGCTTCTCGCCCAACGAAGCGCTCATCGCCGAAGATGAAACCATAGAACCTTGCGACGCACGCTTTAAGTTGTGGACACGTCAGGGCAAAACGTTCAAAGCCATCCCTGTGGAAGTAGGCGTCAGCAACGGTACCACCACGGAAATCGTCAAAGGCATCCAAGCCGGCACAGAAGTCCTCGAAGACATGGTTTTCGGCGAAATGCCCGATGAAGCCAGCTCTCAGCAGAAGTCCAACCCCTTCATGCCTGGACCACGCAACAACAAGAATCAGAAGAACGGCCAAAGTGCCGCAAAGAAATAAATGGAAAAGAAAGTCGTCATCGAACTCCGCGACGTCCGTCGTGACTTTCAGGTCGGTTCTGAGACTGTCCATGCCTTGCGTGGCGTCAGTTTCAAAATTTACGAGGGCGAGTTCGTCACCATCATGGGCACATCAGGTTCGGGAAAGTCCACCCTACTCAATCAGCTCGGCTGTCTCGACACCCCCACCAGCGGCGAATATCTTTTGGACGGCACTCCCGTCCGTGCCATGCGTCGCAGTCAGCGTGCCCGTCTGCGTAACCGCAAGATTGGCTTCGTCTTCCAAAACTACAACCTCCTGGCAAAGACAACAGCCGTAGAGAACGTGGAGCTTCCCCTCATGTATAATAAGGAGTACAATTCCAAACAGCGACGCGAAGCTGCCGTGGCAGCCTTGCAGGCAGTAGGACTCGGCGACCGTTTGGAGCACAAAAGCAATCAGATGTCTGGCGGACAGATGCAGCGCGTGGCCATCGCCCGTGCCTTGGTCAACAACCCCGCCGTCATCCTCGCCGACGAAGCCACTGGTAACCTCGACACCCGTACCTCCTTCGAAGTACTCGTTCTTTTCCAAAAGTTGCACGCCGAAGGCCGCACCATCATCTTTGTCACCCACAACCCGGAAATCGCCCAGTATTCTTCACGCAACATCGTCCTGCGCGACGGCAAGATCCGCGAAGACATCTATAACCAGAACATCCTCAGTGCCGCCGAGGCACTCGCGGCCCTGCCCGCGCCGCAAGACGAGTAAAAGACTCTCCCCCCGCCAACCTCATATGAGTTACATCAACCTTTTTAAGATAGCCATCAAGGCCATTCTCAGCAACAAAGCCCGCTCATTCCTCTCCATGCTCGGCATCATCATCGGAGTCGGAGCCGTCATCGTCATGATGGCCATAGGTCAAGGCTCCAAGCAGAGCATCCGTCAGGAACTCTCCACGATGGGCACCAATCTCCTCACCATCCGACCGGGAGCCGATATGCGTGGCGGTGTCCGTCTCGACCCATCTGCCATGCAGACGCTGAAGCAAATCGACTACGAAACCATTCTTGCCGAAGCCAAATTCGTCAAGAAAGTATCGCCCGAAGTCACCACCAGCGGACAAGCCGTCTTCGGCTCCAACAACACCACCTCCACCTGCTACGGCGAGTCACCCGACTACCTCAGCATCAAACTTTGGAACGTTGAGGAAGGCACCTGTTTCACAGAAGAAGACGTCAAGAAAAGTGCCAAGGTCTGTGTCGTCGGAAAGACCGTCGTCAAGGAACTCTTCCCCAACGGACAAGATCCCGTCGGCAAGACTATCCGTTTCAAGAACATCCCCTTCCGCATCATTGGAGTGCTCAAGGGTAAAGGCTACAACAACTGGGGCATGGATCAGGACAATGTCATCATTGCACCTTATACCACTGTCATGAAGCGCCTTGCCGCACAGACGCATTTCAACAGCATCGTCTGTTCTGCCGTCACGGAAGAACTCAGCGACCAAGCCATCGAAGACCTCACATCCATCCTCCGCCGGACCCACAAGCTCAAAGACTCCGACGAAGACAACTTCACCATCCGCTCTCAGCAGGAATTTATGGAAACCATGTCCTCCACGATGGACACCATCACCATCATCCTCGTCGTGGCAGCAGCCTTCTCGCTCCTTGTTGCCGGCATCGGAATCATGAACATCATGCTCGTCAGCGTCACAGAACGGACGAAGGAAATTGGCTTGCGCATGAGTGTTGGTGCCAGAGGCCTCGACATCAGCAACCAGTTCCTCATCGAGAGCATCCTCATTAGTCTCACGGGAGGCATCCTCGGAGTTCTCTTCGGAGGGCTGCTCACCTGGGGGTGCAACGCCATCATCGGTTATCCTGCTATCATCCCGGCCTGGAGCGTCATCGTCAGCTTTGCCGTCTGCGTCGCCATCGGTGTCGGCTTCGGCTACTTCCCAGCCCAGAAGGCCGCCCGCCTCGACCCCATCGAAGCCATCCGCTACGAATAGCCTACCGTCTGGTGTCGCGCATATTCGCGCGAAATTCCTCAAAATTCCTCGAAACATCAACCAAAAATCAATAAACAGCAATGAAGAAAATCCTTTTCGCCATCCTCTTTACCCTGCCGCTTATAGCCAACGCAGACAAAAAGGACGATAGTAAGTACCTCCGTGGTGCCGTGCCCGAAAAAGAAGGCATCATCACCTTCACCCAGACCTTCAGTGTTCCAGGCAAGACGCAGTCAGACATTCGTCCTGTCATTCAAGCCTATGTCAAAGCACTCGTTACCAACGGACGCCAAGACCTCCGCACACGTGTTCTCTCCGATGAAGACAACACCATCGTGGCCAAAGTCGAGGAAATCATGACCTTCAGGAAAGTATTCCTCAACTGGGATCACTGTTACTTCCGCTACACCATCTCCGCCGAGTGCACCGAAGACGCCAAGGTCAAGATGACCATCACGCAGATTTCTTATCAATATATGTTCGACAACGAAGGTAAGGGAGGCGAGAGCTACAAGGCCGAGGAATGGATTTCCGACGCTGTAGCCATCAACAAAGCCGGAACCAAGCTCTATCCCCGCAGTGGCAAATTCCGTCGCAAGACCGTCGATCGCGTTGAGGAAATCTTCGCCGGTGCCCGCAATGCCTTCGAGGCTCCCAAGGCAGAAGCCACCCCCAAGGCAACCGTCATTGAATAATCCCCCTCCACTCTTTATTCCAGCCCGCATCCATCCGATGCGGGCTTTTTCTTTTACCTATATCAATTAAGGACAACAAAAAGACAACAACTTTTGAAAATCCTTTCACTTTTCTTCGCTAAATTCGTAAATAAGCCGTACCTTTGCACGCCAAAAGAGAAAAAGCAGTGACAACAGAATCCGCCAAGCAGCAGGCAGCACTCCTCTATGAGGAGGGAAACCGCCAGCGTAAACAGCAGAACTGGGCGTTGGCTCTCAACGCCTACGAACAAGCCACTGCCCTCGACCCCGATTCACCAGCCCGAGCAGCACGCCAGATGCTCATGGACATCATGGAATTCTACTGCAAGGACCTTTACAACCCATAAAAAGAACGCACTATGGCAAAAATGAAAGGCGCCATTGAAATCAACACAGAACGCTGCAAGGGCTGCAGCCTCTGCGTCGTGGCATGCCCCATGAACATCATCAAGCTGGCCGATAAGATGGTCAACCGCCGTGGTTACCGCTACGTTGAACAGGACAACCAAGATGCGTGCACCGGCTGTACCTCTTGTGCTATTGTCTGCCCCGACGGTTGCATCACAATCTACCGCAAGAAAGTAGAAAGTTGAAGTGTCATACTTGAAACTTTGAACATTAAACATTAAACGACGGCCTTGAGCCGTTTCCATTATGGCAAACAGCGAAATACTACTGATGAAAGGCAACGAAGCCATTGCACACGCAGCCATCCGCTGTGGATGCGATGGTTATTTCGGCTATCCCATCACCCCACAAAGCGAAATCCTTGAGACGCTTGCTGCTGAGAAGCCTTGGGAGACAACCGGCATGGTTGTCCTGCAGGCTGAGAGCGAAGTGGCAAGTATCAATATGCTCTATGGCGGAGGAGGCTCCGGCAAGCGGGTCATGACCTCCAGCTCCAGCCCCGGCGTGGCACTCATGCAGGAAGGCATAGCCTACATGGCTGGTGCCGAGATTCCCGGACTCATCGTCAACGTACAGCGTGGAGGTCCCGGCCTCGGAACCATCCAACCTTCACAGGGCGACTACTTCCAGGCCACCCGTGGCGGCGGCAACGGCGACTATTATGTCATCGTGCTGGCACCCTACAGCGTACAGGAGATGGCCGACTTCGTAGACCTGAGCTTCGAACTGGCCTTCAAGTACCGCATCCCCGTAATTCTCCTTTCCGACGGCGTCATCGGACAGGTAATGGAGAAGGTCGTTCTACCTCCCTTCAAGCCTCGTCGCACCGAAGAGGAAATCGTGGCCACCTGCCCCTGGGCAACGACAGGCCGACGCGGCGGACGTCCCATCAACGTCATCACCTCCCTCGAACTACAGCCGGAAGCCATGGAGCAGCACAACCTCCATCTTCAGGCGAAATATGCTGAAATCCGCAAGAACGAAGTCCGCATTGAGGAAACCATGACCGACGATGCCGACTACCTCATCGTTGCTTTCGGCTCTGCTGCACGCATCGCCCAGAAAGCCATCAACGACCTTCGTGCACAAGGCATCCGCGTTGGCCTCCTGCGCCCCATCACCCTCTGGCCTTTCCCCTACGACCGCATCTGCGAACTCTCCCAAAAGGTCAAGGGCATCCTGACCTTCGAAATCAATGCCGGACAGATGGTCGAGGACGTTCGCCTTGCTGTCGAGGGACGAACTCCCGTCTGCCACTACGGTAAAATGGGCGGCATCGTTCCCACTCCCGACGAAGTTTGTCAACAACTCATTAACAGCTTTCAAATTCAATGAAAAACAGAGATGAAGTCCGGAATATCCTGAACACGTCGTTCATGCTCCTGGCCATTATCGGCCTCGTCCTCTACTATGCCCTGCCGCATAACCACGTCATCGGTCTTGTTGTCGTCGCAGTGGGCATGATCCTGAAGGTCGCCGAATTCTTCATCCGTTTCATGTTCTGATATGGAAAACATCATTTCACCTGAGAATATCGTTTACAAGAAGCCGACGCTTCTGAACGACAACGATATGCACTATTGCCCCGGTTGCTCCCACGGCGTTGTCCACAAACTCATCGCCGAGGTCATCGAGGAAATGGGCGTGGAAGACAAAGCCGTTGGCATCTCGCCCGTCGGCTGTGCCGTCTTCGCCTACAAATACATCGACATCGACTGGCAGGAAGCCGCCCACGGACGTGCACCAGCCCTCGCCACGGGCATCAAGCGTCTGTGGCCCGACCACCTCGTCTTCACCTATCAGGGCGACGGCGATCTCGCCTGCATCGGAACGGCCGAGACCATCCATGCCCTCAACCGTGGCGAGAACATCGCCATCATCTTCATCAACAATGCCATCTATGGCATGACGGGCGGACAGATGGCTCCCACCACCCTCATGGGCATGAAGACCGCCACCTGCCCCTACGGCCGACAGGCCGACCTCCACGGCTATCCCCTGAAAATCACGGAGATTGCCGCCAGCCTCGAAGGCACTTGCTATGTCACCCGCCAGAGCGTCCACTCCGTAGCTGCCATCCGCAAAGCCAAGCGCGCCATCCGTCAGGCTTTCGAGAACAGCATCAACCGCCGCGGCTCCTCCCTCGTCGAAATCGTCAGCACTTGCTCCTCCGGCTGGAAGATGACACCCGTCGAGGCCAACAAGTGGATGGAAGAACACATGTTTGACTTCTACCACGTCGGAGACCTCAAGAACGTTGAAACGTTGAAAGGTTGAAAAGATAAAGACCCTCCCCCGACCCCTCCCGTAAGGGCGGGGAGATCTTCAAGAATTGATATCACCTTGATTTACTAAAACAATGAATACAAATAAAGAAACATCGCGCCAGCCTCTCCCCTCCACTACGGGAGGGGTCGGGGGTGGGACCCAGACACAGGAAATCATCATAGCCGGATTCGGCGGTCAGGGCGTCCTCTCCATGGGCAAGATTCTTGCCTACAGCGCACTCATGGAAGGCAAGGAAGTGTCCTGGATGCCTGCCTACGGTCCCGAACAGCGCGGCGGCACGGCCAACGTCACCGTCATCGTCTCAGACGAGCGTATCAGCTCGCCCATCATCAGCAGTTTCGACACCGCCATCATCCTCAACCAACCCTCCCTCGAGAAATTCGAGTCAAAGGTGAAACCCGGCGGAACCCTCATCTACGACGGCTACGGCATCAGCATCCCTCCCCAGCGCACAGACATCAACATCTACGAAATCAACGCCATGGACGCTGCCGCCGAAATGGGCAACCCCAAGGGCTTCAACATGATTGTCCTCGGTTCCTTGCTCGGCTTGCACCCCATCGTCCAGGTGGAAAACGTGCTCAAGGCTCTCCGTAAGACCCTGCCTGCACGCCACCACGACCTCATCCCTGCCAACGAAGAGGCTCTGCGCAAAGGCATGGAGCTTATCACCAGGCAATTTTAGCCTCCCCCTCCAGCAGGCAAAGCCCGCCCTTCCGCCGCCAGGCGAAGCTCCCCTTTCCCCAACCGGTCGGATGTAGCGCGTTTTCGCGCGGAAATCATCTTCTCTGTTATGCGCCAATTCTCCCTCCTTCTCATATCCTTCCTGTGCCTGCAAATTCTTCCTTTGCAGGCACAAGACTTCCTCGGCACTATGGGAAGCATGGGCAACACGTTCGGAAGCGGAATGGATGATGAGAACGGCATGGGCCAGCGAAGCACCTGGGGGCGCGACACCTCGAAAGTGGACAAATGGGTTCCGACCGACTTCTTCCAATGGCACATCGACGAACGGCTCGGAACCGTGCAGCCCGAAGAGTTCAACGATACCCTGCCCCACCTCTTCCAGAACTGGGACGCCACCGACGGCTTCCACGGCGAGTACAACATCCTCGGCAACTTGGGCTCTCCCCGACTTGCCCGGAACTTCCTGGACCGCGACATCATCAGCGATTTCATGTTCATCCAGCCCTTTGACTACTACCATACCACACCGGGCAACCTCCTCTTCACCAACACCAAGTCGCCACTGACCAATCTTCAGTACCACTCTTGCGGTACCCGCGAGAACGGCCAGGATCGCGTCCGCGCCTACTTTGCCTCGAACATCAACAAACTTGCAGGCATCGGCTTCAAGATCGACTACCTCTACGGCCGCGGCTACTACATGAACCAGCAGAACTCCCAGTTCGGAGGAACCATCTTCGGATACTACCGGGGCGAACATTACGACCTGCACGCCTTCGCCTCGTGGGAACATCTGAAGATGTCCGAGAACGGCGGCATCGAAAACGACGAGTACATCACCAATCCGCAGAGCTTCCCGCAGCGGTACGGCAGCCGCGATATTCCCACGCGCCTCTCCAATGTATTCAATAACAACGACTACCATACCTACTACCTCAACCAACGATACAACGTTGGTTTCTATCGCGACCTCGAAGTGCCCGACAGCCTGAAGCCCGTCATGCCCGGGGACAACGACTTGCTCCTGCGTATCAAGTCCGACAGCCTGCGCGACGTCATCAAGGCAGACACCCTGCGGCTGGCCGTCGCCCTCGACTCGCTTCGCCTGCAATGGCAGAACGAACAGGTGACTCCACAGGAATTCATTCCCGTCACCAGCTTCATCCACACCCTGCACATCGACAACCTGATTCACAACAACACCGTCCGCTCAGGCGTGCCCGACACCTATTTCTCCCATACCCCCTTCTACCGCTCGTCCTACAACGCTTTTCAGGACGAGACACATGCCCTAAGCATCAAGAACACCCTCGGCATACAGCTTCGCGAGGGCTTCAACAAGTGGGCACAGGCCGGTATCACCCTCTTTGCCACCCACGAATACAAGCATTTCACCCTTCCCTCCCTCAACACTGTCGACACGCTCGACATCTTCGACCGCTACACCGAGAACCACATCTCTGTAGGCGGAGAGATTGCCAAGACGCTCGGACATACCCTTCACTACAAGGCCGGAGCCGAATTTTGGGTGGTTGGTCCCGATGTGGGCAACATGGTACTCAACGGCAGCGCCGACCTGAACTTCCGCCTCGGGAAAGACACCGTCCGCCTTGAAGCCAACGCCTTCTTCAAGAATATCTCGCCCGCTTTCTACCTCTCACACTACCACAGCGAAGGGCTCTGGTGGGACAACGACCTCAATCAGGAAACCCGAACTCGCCTCGAAGGCAAGCTCACCCTCGACCGCACCAAGACCAGCCTGCGCTTCGGAGTCGAGAACATCTCCAACTACACTCACTTCGCCAATATCCTCACCCCCACCTACGCCGACGACGGCACCACCGTCAGCTCCTATGCCCACGACGTCGCCGTCCGCCAACAGGCAGGCAGCATCCAAGTCCTCAGCGCCACCTTTGAGCAGAAACTGAAACTCGGCATTTTCCATTGGGACAACGAAGTCACCTGGCAGACCTCCTCCAATCAGGACGTCCTGCCCCTGCCGACCATCAGTCTCTACACCAACCCCTACATTATCTTCCACATCGCCAAGGTGTTACGCGTAGAACTCGGTGCCGACATGCGCTACTTTACCAGCTACTACGCCCCTGACTATGCCCCCTTTATCCAGCAGTTCGCCGTCCAGGATGCCACACAGCCACGCATCAAAATCGGCAATTACCCCATCCTCAACGGCTACGTCAACTTTGCCATCAAGCGTGTCCGCGCCTATGTCAACGTCACCCACTTCAACCAAGACACAGGCCGCTACTTCTGGGCACCCCACTACCCCATCGACCCCTACAGCATCCACTTCGGCATCTCCTGGAACTTTTACAATTAAGAGTTCAACTCTTTGGAGTTAAGGAAGTATATAAATAAGTGAAGATTTTGCCCAAATATGAGTAATTATGAAAAATAAACACTAACTTTGCAGCATAATTCAAAAAAATACGCGCTATGGCAGACGAAAGCAAAGAGAGATACATCAATCCGTACACCGATTTTGGCTTCAAGAAACTCTTTGGCACAGAGATGAACAAGGACTTACTATGGCTCTTTGTCCTTCGCAATCTTTCCCGTCTGTTGGAGCGTCCAGCCGCATTGCAGGAACGAGTTTTTGAAAAGCTGTTCAAGCAGGCTGAAATTGCCAAGTTCACACCAGAGGAACTTCAAGATTACGAGGAAAGCGTTAAAATATACCGTGACTTGAAGAACTCAATTGCAAGTGCTGAACGCAGAGGGTGGATGAAGAGAACTGTTGAGATTGCAAAGAATCTCAAAGCATCAGGAATGCCTGTTCAGCAGATTGCAGATATGACAGAATTGTCTATTAGTGAAGTTGAAGCGCTATAATCTTTCCATCAAATATGTACGTTATTAAAATAGATACGCCAATGGACAGACAAAAGACAAGACGACGGTGAATACCAATCGTCTGACATAAAGAAAAGTGTCCGCTTACCATCTTGTTTTCCGAAATCGGCAAAATAGAAGAAAACAGCAAGAGTAAAGATGGATGCTCACGTTCGCGTGGGCACATTACTCGTTCAAAGCTGTTTGGGTCATTTGCCGATACCCGGAAAACGTAGACGAAGTGATTGTCCACGTTTTTCTTTATGTATATGGAAATAATAATAACTTAAAAACTTGAAAAGATATGAAAGTAAGAATTTTATTTTTAGTCGCCACAATGTTGATTGGAACGTATGGCTCAGAAGCATTGTCACAAACGAGGAAGGCTGCAACTCGTAAAACACCTATTCAGAAGCCGAAGACTACAGCTCAAAAGCCAAAGGTTATAGCATCTAACCCCTGGAGTATTTATAAAGAAGTAGATGATTTTACGATGGAAACATCTTATCGCCTAAACTATATTGATGAGAAAAACGGGCTATCAGCAATGTATTTCCCTAAGCAAAACCATATTTCTATAGCAAAAATTTATAGTCCTGAAGTGTATATGAATGAGATTATCGACGCTATTGTAGACAATCGTGGTTCCATTGAGCCGCAACATACGACAGTACAATATCGCCTGATGAAGGACAAAGACGTTTTAGAGCGCGAAGAATTTGTACCGATAGCGTTTTATGGTGTCGCCGATGGTCAGCGGATTGATAGGAATGGTTTCTATAGCTTTATGAATTTAAATATCACTGGTGATGAGTTAAAGAAGTATGATTATCTAACTATAAAATATTTCGACAAGATAAGCAAACAGGAAGTTGTTAGACAAATCGATTTGGTTGGTTTTTATCTTACTTTCCTTAAATTGCCAGATGAATACCATGGATCTGTGTATAAAAAACCAATAGAAATAGACGGTTATGCAAAATACCAAGGTATCGATATTAATGGCCCTATAACTTCATTTGAGGAAAAACTAAAAGCAAAAGGTTTCACTTATACAAGAACAGATGAAAAGTCTTATGCACGATATTATTCTGGAAAAGTTGATGGCGAAGACATTACTCTTGAAGTGTCTGTCACACGAATGACAAAATCTGTAAGTCTTGTGTCAGAGCAATATCTATGTAGCAATCATGAAGCCGCACTTAAAAAGTATTCTTTGTTGAAGGAAAAACTGACTAAGAAATATGGTAGCGATTATGAAGAAGACAATAGTAAAGTAAGATTGAATTGGGTTATTCCTGGAGGGAATGTCTCTCTTGATATTTATAAAGATGTCGAAGTGTCTATTTCATATTCAGATAATAAAGCTACACAAAATTCCATTAAGGAACTAAGGGAAAGTTTACAAAAGAAATAAAATTTATAATGCCCTACCATCAGAAAACAACATCGCAGTTTATCGAGGAAGCACAGCGGATACATGGGGAGAAGTTCGACTATTCGGAAATCGAGTATTTCAACACTCACACATTTGTAAAAATTTAGTGCCGACAATGCGGTGTCGTTTTCATGCAGGAGCCTGAAATTCAGTTGGCTAATGATTCTTGCGTCCTTTCAGTAGCAAGCGTCTCCTTAGTTGATGAGCGGACGAGCACCCAGGTGCTACCATTGGGGAAGAGCGGTGGCATATATGAACATCATTTGGGTAAGGTTGTTACTTCCGTGACCTCTAAACCAGTGAGAGTCTGCATGCATAAGCCTTTTTGTATAGTTGTTATATCAAAAGTTTCTCATGCTCAATAATCATTATACTTAAGCAAATGAATGATGGAAAAAAGTGTTAGTAGATTAATAGGACATATCATATCGCTTATTATAAAAGACGAAATAGATGAAGCGATAGAACTAATAAGAAAGAAGGAATTCCAATGTTATGCTCGTGAGATTCTTGCGGGTGCTATTGCACACCCAGAAATGAATGATGATGTTGTGGCGCAGTTTGTCGACCATTACATTAAGAATGAAGATTTGTTGTCATATTTTAAGGGGGAAGAATCATGTAGCGTGTTACTTGAATTTACCAGGGAGCTTGGAAGAATTGAACCAACACCTATCTTTTGGCAGAAATCTACAGAGACGATGCAACTATTTGTATGTAATTTGCTTAAACGTAATAAAGAAACCAACGTAAAGACATTGTATTCGTTTCGTAGCTCTACTGAGTATTTGCTGTCAGAACTTGCTAAAAAAGAATTAGGAGTTTCTTCTCCAGATGAGTTTAATGACCCATTTGACTGCCTTATACTATCGTCTATAAGGCAAACAGAACAGAAAGAAGATTTCAAGGAGTATATGAAACGTCATGACATAAAGACATTTATTGATGAACTGAGAAAAATTCGTGTGCGTTGTTTTATAGGAGAGGATAACGCGATAATAAATACTCCTCCGTTCTTAAACACTTTAATGTGGGCTCACTATGCAAATAGCCATAAAGGTATCTGCCTCAAGTATAGTGTAAATGAAGACAGTCCATTACTCTGCAATAAAGACATGGGGAATCTTATAAAGGGACGCTTAGACCATGTGATATACTCTGATTTATTTGTTGAGAACAAGGGGGTACTTAATTATGACGAGTGCTTCCTAACCAAAAATTCTGTTTGGGAATACGAGGACGAATATCGTCTTATCTATTATGATGCTCAAAAGGATGCTAAGCATTACGCTATCCCATTGGATGAATTGGGAATAAAGATTGAAGCAATTTACTTTGGCCTGAATTGTGATAAGAATTACCGATTGTTAGTACAAAGCTTATTAGGCAAAAACGATGTACAATATTTCAGCATTGAACGAGACAATAAATACATCAACAAATTAAGATTAGCAGACTAATCGCACACGGAGTCCGCTTTACGCATAAAATTTCTCGAAAATATTTGTTTCTTCTAAATATTCCACCTAATTTTGTAGCCGAATTACAAAATTAAAGGAAATATCACCATTTCTTGCTTATGATAAGAGAATTTTGGGTAGAGAACTATCTCTCGATTAAGGACAGGCAGACGGTCAACTTTGAGTCGAAGTCGAAGGATGACGACGACCTGCTGAGTATGGAGGTGGCACGGGGCATAAGGCTCAATAAACTGGGCATTCTGTATGGTGCCAATGCTTCGGGAAAGTCGAATATGCTGTACGCCATGCAGACGGCATTCTGCATCATGCGCTCTGCGAGAAGCGATGTCAGAAGGAGTGTTCCTGCTTTTTTCAGCAAGCCGTTTGCGTTGACGGAAGACAAGCCGACGCAGCTGTACCTTTCTTTTTATAAGGACGGCATCAGGTATGACTATTTGGTGGTGTACTACAAATACTACATTGAGCACGAGGAACTCTATTACTATCCGAGGAACTCGAAGGCGTTGTTCTATGAGCGTGATTTCGTTTCGATAGACTCACAGGCTGACATCAAGTTCGGACAGAGCATGAACCTGAAGGCAAAGACCATTGCGTCCATCATAGAGAATACGCTGAACAACCATAGTGTTTTGGCGACATTCAGCAAACAGATGTTCGCTGATGATACCAAGCCGCTGCGTGAACTGTATAACTGGGTGGCCGGGCATTTTCATCCTGTGAAGAACTTCGACAAGGAGCAAATTACTATCGTGAACATGATGAAGGATGCCTGTGAGGATGAGAAGCGGAAGCGGTTCTACTTGCAGATGCTAAGCAAGGCAGACTTCAACATCGTGGATTTCAAGTATGAGCGAATAGACAAGACGATAGAGAATGAGACGAACAGCAGAATCGCTTTCATAAACAATTCGGCATTGGGAAAGTTCGAGGTCATTGACATGTTCCAGTCGGACGGTACGATTTCTTATCTATCGGACATCCGTTGGCTGTATGACATGCTGACGGGCGACCACATCTATCTGCTGGACGAGTTTGGCAGGGATTACCACTACGACCTGTTGCTGTATTATCTGAATGTCTTTTTGTATAATAGTGAGAAGTCGCAGCTGATATTCACGTCGCAGGAGCGCGAGTTGCTTTTGGAGGATTTATTGAATACGCATCGGGACATCGTCTGGTTCGCAGAGAAGCCAACAGACACGGCGGCATCAATCTTTACACGTGCTGACCAGTTCGGACTGCACAAGAATTTGTCGCTCTACAACTCGTACAAGATTGGCCGGTTAGGAGCAAAACCGGAGTTGGGTTCACCTTACATAATGATGGATTGATATGGGTAGCAAACAGAGAAACACCATCACCGTCATTGGTGAGGGTATTACGGAGAAACATTGGCTCCTATCGCTGAAGGATGCTTATCCGTATTTCAGGAAAGTCGATTATGTAGAACTTGAACATGCCAATAATATGGCAGAATTGGAGAAGGAAATCGAGAAAGCCGCCAAAATGGGCTATGCAAAGGTTTTCTGCATGATGGACATGGATAATAAAAAGGAAGGTGTGGAGCATGAAAAGTATATGGCGCTGAAACGGAAATACGCCAAGCCAATCATCAATAAGCGAAAGGGCATCGATTGTGAAGTGAGATTTTACGAAACAGACAGATGTACTGAGCAGTTCTTCCTCTATTACTTTTCAAATACTACTAGAGAGTTCCAATCATATGAGGATTTGGAAAAGGAGTTGCACAGGTATTGTGAGTATGAGAAGAGAGCCCATTTTTTCGTTAGGCATCCGCTGCATGATTATTTCAAGAGCAAGGGAGGTAGCTTAGATGGTGCGATCAAGAATGCTAATGCTTCCTTAACGGCACGAGACAAGGGCGAGCGCAACTATTCATACTCGGAATTAGGGAAGATGATGGAGGATATTGTGGATTTCATAGGTAAGAACTGATGAACAGAAGGATTTCATGGGACTGACCACATGAGCGGATTCTTTGCCGAAGAAGACGGATGCAGAGAAAGCGAAGAACTATCTATCGCAGGAGGAAATAACGACACTTCTCTCGCGCGCACAAAGTGAATTTACGCAGAAAAAGTTTGTTGTAAAAAATTACTGTCATCTGTCACCTTTTCCGTTCAATCAAGTGATATTTAGTGGATTTGATGGTGACAGTAAGGTGACGGTAAGGTGATGGTAAAAGGCGTTTCTATATCCCATTGGTAGGAACCGTCCGAACCCTTAAGGGTTCACGCTATAACCCTTAAGGGTTCAGGCCGCAACCCTTAAGGGTTCTGAAGCTACCAGCTGGGACTTTTGACTGTGAACACCACAGATAACGCAGAGTGCTTATTTGCGCCAATTTGTTTCCTTACCCTTGTCAATTGTTCCATATAATTTGTTTCCGTTCCTGCAAGCCTTTTGACCTTCATACTAAAAAGGTGATGGTAAAAATTATCTTTCATCCTCATTATCAGCCACATCGGGTTTTCTTTTGCCAAAAAATAGGCTTACCGTCACCTTACCGTCACCCGTAACCGACTGACTATCGGACGGATAGACGGTAAGGTGACGGTAAACGCCCTTTTTCAACTAAAAACTTTTTTTACGCAGAACCCAAACTTTAGTCTTACGGCATTGGTATCAAAGGAACAGTTCAAATGTGTTTTTCATCACTTTTTATAATCTTTTTCCTCAAAATGCTTGCATATTATCAGAGAACACCCTATCTTTGCCGCCGAAATCTTTAGTCAAAGACACATGAATATACAGAAGAACTATTGGTGGTGGTACAGCTCAAGTCTCAAAAAGTCGTGAGTCCAGTTGCCGTATATCCATAGTTCAACATAAGAGATAAGGCCTGTCGAGATTGCTCACGACAGGCCTCTTTTTTTATTCTCTTCCCTGCCACAAGTAATAAACACATAAAACCAACACACAACGATGTCCAGCCACAATGTAAACACAAATGGTTTCTACGGCGAGTTCGGCGGAGCCTACATCCCCGAGATTCTGTACAAGACCGTGGAAGACTTGAAGAACCACTACCTCAACATCATCCAGAGCGAGGATTTCCAACGCGAGTTCCATGCCTTGCTGCGCGACTACGTTGGGCGCCCCAGCCCACTCTATCTGGCACGGCGCATGAGCGAGCGCTACGGGTGTCGCCTCTACCTGAAACGCGAAGACCTGAACCACACGGGGGCGCACAAAATCAACAATGCCATCGGTCAGGTGTTGCTCGCCAAGCGACTGGGCAAGCAGCGCATCATCGCCGAGACGGGAGCCGGGCAGCATGGCGTGGCCACGGCCACCGTCTGCGCACTGATGAACCTGCCCTGTCGCGTCTACATGGGTGCCACGGACGTAGCTCGCCAGCACGTCAACGTCGAGCGGATGCGGATGCTCGGTGCCGAGGTATTCCCCGTTGAGAGCGGCAACAAGACCCTGAAGGACGCCACCAATGAGGCTATCCGCGACTGGTGCTGCCATCCGGCCGACACGTTCTACGTCATCGGCTCCACCGTGGGGCCGCATCCTTACCCGGACATGGTAGCCCGCCTGCAAAGCGTCATCTCGTCGGAAATCCGACAGCAACTCCTCGAGAAGGAAGGCCGCGACTACCCCGACTACCTCATGGCCTGCGTGGGCGGAGGCAGCAATGCCGCCGGAACCATCTACCATTACCTCGACGACGAACGCGTGCGCATCGTCCTCGGCGAGGCTGGTGGCCACGGCATCGACAGCGGTGAGACGGCCGCCACCATCCACTGCGGCACCCTGGGCATCATCCACGGCGCACGCACCCTCGTCATGCAGACAGCCGACGGCCAGATAGTCGAACCTTACAGCATTTCCGCAGGCCTGGACTACCCTGGCATCGGTCCACTACACGCCCACCTTGCCCGCTCAGGACGAGCCACCGTGCTGGCCATCAATGACGACGAAGCCCTGCAAGCCGCCTTCGAGCTCACACGACTCGAAGGGATTATCCCCGCCCTCGAAAGTGCCCACGCCCTGGCCCTCCTCCCGAAAATGAAGTTCCAGCCCGACGATGTCGTTGTCCTGACCGTCAGCGGCCGAGGCGACAAGGACTTGGACACGTATCTGAAGAATTTATAGTTAAAGGTTAAAAGTTATGTTCCACTACCATACCTCCACCCGCCGCATCCTCGGCGACCTCCAAACGCCCGTCAGCGTCTACCTACGCCTGCGCGACCTCTATCCACAGAGTGCTTTGATGGAATCCTCTGACTACCACAGCCATGAGAATGCCCGTTCCTTCATCGCCCTGCGACCTCTTGCACAGATTGCCATTGCCCACGGCACGGCTTCTGCCACCTATCCCGACGGCACCACCACCCAGCAACCTTGTTCGGTATGCAGCGACTCTGTCGTTGCCATTGAGACGTTCCTCTCCCACTTCTCCCTCCGTGGCGAGGCTGCGGAATACTGTGGCCTCTATGGCTACACGACTTTCAACGCCGTCCGCTATTTCGAGCAGATTCCCGTCAAGGACGAGACACAGGCCGAGAACGACGCCCCCGACCTGCTCTATATCCTTTATAAATATGTCATCGTCTTCGACCACTTCTCCGGTAGCATGACGCTGGTAGAACTGCTTGCCGACGGAGAGGAAGACCACCTCGACCGCCTGTGCCACGACTGCTGCGAGCGTGTGGCTGCCACCTACGCCTTCCATGCCGAAGGTCCGGTCACTTCCACCCTGACCGACGACCAGCACCGCGAGAACATCCGTCAGGGCATACGCCATTGCCTACGCGGCGACGTCTTCCAGATTGTCCTTTCGCGACGCTTCTGCCAGCGCTTCACGGGCGACGACTTCCAGCTCTACCGTGCCCTGCGCTGCATCAACCCGTCGCCCTACCTCTTCTATTTCGACTTCGGCGGCTTCCGCATCTTCGGTTCCTCTCCCGAAACCCATTGCCGCATCGAGGGCAAGACTGCCTACATCGACCCCATCGCCGGAACTACCCGACGCACAGGCAACAGCGAGGAAGACCGAAAAGCCGCAGACAGACTGCGCAACGACCCGAAGGAGAACGCTGAACACGTCATGCTCGTGGATTTGGCGCGCAACGACCTCAGCCGCAACTGCCACGATGTCCACGTAGAATTCTTCAAGGACATGCAGTTCTACAGCCACGTCATCCATCTCGTCTCCCGCGTCCGCGGTACGCTCGACGACTCGGCCTCGCCCATCCGAACCTTCATCGACACGTTCCCCGCCGGAACCCTCTCCGGCGCCCCCAAGGTACGTGCCATGCAGCTCATCTCGGAGCTGGAACCCCACAACCGTGGAGCCTACGGTGGCTGCATCGGCTTCATCGGCCTCGACGGCAGCCTGAACCAAGCCATCACCATCCGTACCTTTGTCAGCCGCGGCGGGGAACTCTGGTTCCAGGCTGGTGGCGGCATCGTCGCCAAGAGCAATGTGGAGAACGAACTACAGGAAGTAAACAATAAACTCGGCGCACTTCGTCGTGCCATCACCGAAGCAGAAAAGCTATGAAAGTCATCATCATCGACAACTACGACAGCTTCACCTTCAACCTCTCGCACCTCGTGAAGCAACTCGGCGCCGACTGCGCCACCGTCCGTAACGACCAGTTCAGCCTCCCGGAGCTGGAAGCCTACGACCGCATCATCCTCTCCCCTGGACCAGGCATCCCGTCCGAAGCCGGACAACTCCTCGATGTCATCCGCACCTACGCCGGTCGCAAGCCCATCCTCGGCGTCTGCCTGGGTCACCAAGCCATCGGCGAAGTCTTCGGAGCCCGCCTTGAGAACCTGTCCGACGTCTTCCACGGCGTGCAGACGCCCATCCGCCTGACTGCCGAAGACCGACTCTTCGCCGACCTCCCCGCAGAAATCCCCGTCGGCCGCTACCATTCGTGGGTCGTTAGCCGCCAAGACTTCCCTTCGTGCCTTGAAATCCTGGCTGAGAGTGCCGAAGGCCAGATCATGGCCCTGCGCCACCGCTCCTTAGACATCCGCGGCATCCAATTCCACCCGGAGAGCGTCCTCACCCCATCCGGTTCCACGATGCTGCGCAACTGGTTCTTCTCTTAATCCTCATCCTAACAATCACAAATACAGACCACTATGCAACAGACAATGAAAGACATCCTCAACAGAGTGCTGAATCACGAGGAACTCACTCGCGATGAAATGAAACAGATTCTCATCGGCATCACCCACGACGAGTTCCCTCCAGAGCAAGTGACCGCCCTACTCACCGCCTTGCAGATGCGCGGCGTCACCGTCGATGAACTCCTTGGCTTCCGCGACGGCATCCTCGAAACGGGCGTGCCTGCCATCCTCGACGCTGACCGATATATCGATGTCGTAGGCACCGGCGGCGACCGCAAGAACACCTTCAACATATCGACCACGGCCTGCTTCGTCATCGCAGGTGCAGGCTACAAAGTGGCCAAGCACGGCAACTACGCCGCCACCTCTGTCAGTGGTGCCTCCAACGTCATCCAGCACCACGGAATACGCTTCACCGACGACCTCGACCGTCTGAACCGCAGCCTCAGCGAATGCGGCATCGTTTACCTCCATGCCCAGCTCTTCGCCCGTGCCATGAAGTTTGTCGGACCTATCCGTAAGGCTCTGCAGTTCCCGACCATCTTCAACCTCCTCGGCCCGCTGGTCAACCCCAGCCAGCCCCAATGCCAGCTCCTCGGTGTGGCCAACCTCAACCAGATGCGCCTCTACCATCAGGTCTACCAGCGTCTCGGCATCGACTACGGCATCGTCAACAGCATCGACGGCTACGACGAGATTTCGCTCACCAGCGAGTTCAAGGTGACGACCAACACTTACGAACGCATCTTCCATCCCTCCGACCTCGGTTTCGACATCGCCAAGCCCGAAGAGGTCGTAGGCGGAGCCACCGAGGAAGAAGCCGCCGCCATCTTCGACGCCGTGCTCGAGAACCGCGCGCTGCCCGCACAAAAGAACATCGTTCTCGCCAACGCAGCCTTCGGCATCCAAGTCCTCGAACGTGGCCAGAAGAGCATCGAGGAATGTATCAGCATTGCACGTGAAAGCATCGACAGCGGCCGCGCCCTCGACACCTTCCGCAAGTTTGCCGTCCTTAACTCTTAGGAAAATGAAAGACATTCTCGAAACCATCATTGACTACAAGAGGCAGGAACTTTCTCAACTCCGCGAACCGAAGCCCTCGCTGCGCGAAGCCCTCCTCGATAGCCCCACGGGCATCATCGCCGAGTTCAAGCGTCGCTCTCCGTCACGGGGTTGGATACATGAATCGGCCAGTCCCGCCACCGTACCCCTCGCCTACCAGCAGGCAGGGGCTGCCGCCCTCAGCATCCTGACCGACGAGCATTTCTTTGGAGGCCACGACCGGTTCATCACCGACGCACGCGACTCCGGTGTTTCCCTACCAATCCTTTACAAGAACTTCGTCATTGACGAGCTGCAAGTCTACGAAGCCCTATTCTGCCAAGCCTCTGCCATCCTGCTCATCGCCTCCTGCCTGAGCGTGGAGAAATGTTCGGAACTGACGACCTTAGCCCATCAGCTCGGCCTTGAAGTACTTCTTGAGATTCACGATAATAAAGAACTGGTTTACTCAGAATTGCCCGTTGACTGCATCGGCATCAACAACCGTCACCTCGGCACCTTCGTTACCGATGTCCAGCAGTCCTTCCGCCTTGCCGAACGCCTTCCCAAAGACCGGGTTCTCGTCAGCGAGAGCGGCATCAGTTCTCCCCAGACCATCCGCGAACTGCGTGCTGTCGGCTTCCGTGGTTTCCTCATCGGTGAGACATTCATGCGCACATCCGACCCTGCCGCCACGCTGGCCTCCTTCATCCACGAAATCCAATCCTAAACCCCGACTTCTTATGCTCGTCAAGATATGTGGAATGCGCGACCCCGACAACATCCGCGCCGTCGAAGCCCTGAACCCCGACTGGATGGGATTCATCCTCTGGCCAGGCAGCAAGCGCTACGTACCACAACCGCCTCCATATCTTCCCGTCCACGCCCGTCGCGTCGGAGTCTTCGTGGATGCTGGTCTTGATGAAATTATCCGACAGGTAAAAATCTTTGGGCTTGACATCATCCAGCTCCACGGCTCCGAGTCGGCCGACTTATGCCTCGCCGTCAAGGAAGCCACACGGAAGCCAGTCATCAAAGCCTTCTGCCTCTCCACTCCCCTTGACCTCGAAGGCCTGACGCCCTACTTGCCGACCGCTTCCCGACAGCCGGCAGACTATTTCCTCTTCGACACCCGCTCCCCGCTCCCCGGCGGCAGCGGCCATCAGTTCGACTGGTCGATTCTGAAGTCCTACCACGGCCCCGTCCCCTTCCTGCTCAGTGGCGGCATAGGCCCCGACGACCTCCCCCGACTCCTCGACTTTCGCCACGAATACTGTATCGGCTACGACCTCAATTCGCGCTTCGAGACAGCTCCCGCCCTCAAGTCCACCTCTCTCCTCGGCCCCTTCCTCTACGCCCTGCGCACTGCAACCCATTCACAAAACCAATAACCCGAAAACTCCTTATGAATCGCATCAATACCCTTTTCTCCAATAAGCCCACAGGCATCCTGTCCCTCTACTTCTGTGCTGGCCATCCCACCCCCGACTCCACCGCCGACATCATCCGCACCCTCGCCCGTCGCGGAATAGACATGATTGAAGTCGGAATACCATTCAGCGACCCCATGGCCGACGGTCTCGTCATACAAGATGCCTCCACCAAGGCCCTGCGCAACGGCATGAGCCTCCAGAAGCTCTTCAGCCAGCTCGAGGACATCCGCAACGAGGTCACCATTCCCCTCATCCTCATGGGCTATCTGAATCCTATCATCCAGTTCGGTTTCGAACACTTCTGCCAACGATGCCAAGAGGTCGGCATCGACGGCGTCATCATCCCCGACCTTCCCTTCAAGGATTATCTCGAAGATTTCAAGCCCGTGGCCGATGCACACGGCATCCGCGTCATCATGCTTATTACCCCCGAGACTTCGGACGAGCGCATCCGCTTCATTGACGAGCATACCGACGGCTTCATCTACATGGTCTCCAGCGCCGCTACAACGGGAGCTCAACAGAGTTTCGACGAGCAGAAGCAAGCCTACTTCAACCATGTTGCCAGCCTACATTTGCGCAATCCCCGCATGATAGGCTTCGGTATCTCTAACCGCCAGACCCTCGCCTCTGCCCAAGCCAATGCCGCAGGCGCCATCATCGGCAGCAAGTTTGTCAGCCTCCTCGACGAAACCCACGACCCCGACCTCGCCCTCACCCGACTTTTGCAACAATTGGAAGTTTAAGCAAGTCAGAGAAAAGAACGGCAACAAAGATTTAAAATGCAATAGGCGTAATAAAAAAGGAAGGATTACGGGGGCGACAAACGGAAAACTACGGGCTTTGCGGGCAGCTTGCTGATTTTTTCAGGCAAAAGGGCTGCGAAAAAAGCAACTTTTCCGTACCTTTGCCCCCATGAAACAAGCCATGATCCTTGCGGCAGGCCTCGGAACACGCCTGCGGCCTTATACCGACACGATGCCTAAGGCACTCGTTCCCGTGGCCGGGCAGCCTCTCCTGTACCACGTTGTCCAACGTCTGAAAGCAGCAGGCTTCGAGCGCATCGTGATCAACATCCACCATTTCCGGGAACAGATTATCGATTACCTCGCGGCCAACCACAACTTCGGTCTTGACATCCGCGTCAGCGACGAGCGAGACCTGTTGCTGGACACAGGCGGAGGCATCAAGCACGCCGCTCCCCTCTTTGACCCGGAATCGCCCGTACTCATCCATAATGTCGATATCCTTTCCGACTTGGACATCAACGCACTCTATGCGGCTTACGACAAGGCTGGCGACATTGACGCCGCTCTCGTCGTCTCGCAACGCCATTCGCCACGTCAGTTGCAGTTCGCTCCCGATACCCACCGGCTGATAGGTTGGCAGAACACCAAGACAGGCGAAGTCCGTGGTCAGCTTGGCGTTCCCCTTGCCTTCGCAGGCATCCATCTGGTCTCACCTCGCCTTTTCCCGCTGATGGCTTCCTATCCCGAGAAGTTCTCCATCATCACCTTTTACTTAGACATCTGCGGTTCCCACAACCTCGTCGGCTATGAACATCCCTCCTTCCGCTTCATGGATGCAGGTAAGGCAGAAGAGCTTTCAGAGACGACGGCCTTTGCCGAGAGCTTAGGAAATCTCAAGGACGCCTGAAAACAGGAACCCCGAAGAAGCTCATAAACACCCTTACAATAATGCAGAAAATCATCATCCTCGACTTCGGTTCCCAGACCACCCAGCTCATCGGACGCCGCGTCCGCGAACTGGACACGTTCTGCGAGATCCTGCCGTACAACAAGTTCCCACAAGACGACCCCGACGTCATCGGCGTCATCCTCTCCGGCTCGCCTTTCTCGGTCTATGACCCCGAGGCGTTCAAGATAGACCTCGCCACCCTCCGAGGCCGATACCCTATCCTCGGCATCTGCTACGGTGCCCAGTTCATGAGCCACACCCTCGGAGGCCGGGTCGAACCGGCTCCCTCGCGGGAGTACGGCCGTCAGCACCTCACGACCATCGACACGACGAACCCGCTCTTTGCAGGTTTCGAGGCCGGGTCACAGGTGTGGATGAGCCACGGCGACACCATCACCGCCCTGCCCCAAGGCTTCCGCGTCATCGCCAGTACAGACACCGTAGCCAACGCTGCCTATCAGGCCGGAGGCGAACAACTCTGGGGCGTGCAGTTCCATCCCGAAGTCTTCCATACCACACAGGGTTCGCTCCTACTCAGGAACTTTGTCGTGGGCATCTGCGGAAGCCATCAAGACTGGAGCGCTGCCAGCTTCGTCGATACCACCGTGGCAGAACTTCGCCAGCAAATAGGCGACGACCGAGTCATCCTCGGGCTTTCCGGCGGCGTGGACAGCAGCGTGGCAGCCGTACTGCTTAACCGTGCCATCGGCGACCGACTGACCTGCATCTTTGTGGACCACGGTATGCTCCGCAAGAACGAGTTCCGCGATGTGCTCCACGACTACGAATGCCTAGGCCTGAACGTCCGGGGTGTCGATGCCAGCGCCAAGTTCTTCGCCGACCTTGCAGGCGTGACCGACCCCGAACAGAAACGCAAGATCATCGGCCGCGACTTCGTGGAAGTCTTCAACGAGGAAGCTCGCAAGGTCGAAGGCGCACGCTGGCTTGCTCAGGGCACCATCTACCCCGACCGCATCGAGAGCCTGAACATCACCGGAAAGGTTATCAAGAGTCACCACAACGTCGGCGGTCTACCCAAGGAGATGAACCTCCAGCTATGCGAACCCTTGAAGTGGTTGTTCAAGGACGAAGTGCGACGCGTCGGCCGTCAGCTTGGTATGCCCGAGCACCTCATTACCCGTCATCCCTTCCCCGGCCCCGGTCTGGCCGTCCGCATCCTCGGCGATATCACTCCCGAACGAGTCCGCATCCTGCAAGATGCCGACGACATCTATATCCGGGCTCTGCGTGAATATAGGATAAAGCTCAATGGCGACGAAGCACGCCGCGTACTTGCTGCCGGAGTACCTGCTGCAATGACCGACGGCGAAATAGAAGTCTCGCTCTACGATCAGGTATGGCAGGCCGGGGCCATCCTCCTGGCTACCGTGCGCAGCGTGGGAGTCATGGGCGATGAACGCACTTACGAGCACCCTGTAGCCCTCCGTGCCGTCACATCCACCGACGCCATGACAGCCGACTGGGCACACCTCCCCTACGACTTCCTCGCCCGTGTTTCGAACGACATCATCAACCACGTCCGGGGCGTCAACCGCGTCTGCTACGATATTTCCTCCAAGCCACCAGCCACAATTGAATGGGAGTGAAGAAGGTGAGAGCTGAAAGGTGAGAGTTGAAAATTGAAAGGTGAAAGTTAAAGGGTGAAAGAGGTAATCTCCAGTAATCAGAACCCGCGCATCAAGCATCTGCTGCTCCTCCAGCAGAAATCTTCAGAGCGTCGCCGCACTGGTCTCTTCGTTGTCGAAGGTCAGCGCGAACTCGGTCATTGTCTCGAAGCTGGCTATGAGATCGAGGAGGTTTACGTTTGTCCCGAATTGTGCGACCATATTCCGACGGACATACATAAAGTAAGTTCCTACGAAGTTACCCCCTCGGTCTATGAGAAGATAGCCTATCGGGGCACAACGGAGGGCGTGGTAGCCGTTATGCGTGGGCGTCGGCTCTCCTTATCCGACCTTCATCTGCCCGAACATCCTCTCCTTATCATTCTCGAGAGCGTGGAGAAGCCCGGCAACCTCGGAGCGATCCTGCGCTCGGCCGATGCAGCGGGAGCCGATGCCGTCATCGTCTGC
>Ga0310696_10002018_pt1 | contig 27927 bp, 15 predicted proteins | sample AusTroGonzalo_MG_4_FD_203885 | JGI IMG/M metagenome (GOLD analysis project Ga0310696, IMG submission 203885) | Bovine rumen microbial communities from tropical cattle in Woodstock, Queensland, Australia - Gonzalo_02 (v2) (version 2) | ecosystem: Host-associated > Mammals > Digestive system >...
CTGCCTCACGTACGGGCCTTACAAAGCCGTCAGAAGGCTTAATAAGCCGGTTCTTTTCATCTACACCGAAAAGGACCAGTACGCTCTTCCCGAAGAAAGCAAAAAGGTGTATGCAAACTGTGCTTCACCCGCCAAGGAAATCCGCTGGTTCAAAAACGGCACCCACTCCCACGTAAGGATAAACGACGAAGAGGGCTATGACAGAGTGATAAAAGAATTTGTCGAAAAACATAAAGACGTGTTATAAACGATAGCGCAAGGACAAAAAAACGGCCGCGACTCCTGTCTCATGAAGACGGGGAGTCGCGGCTTTAACTTATAACCTTGCCGGTTTTATTCGGCGGCTTTTTTGAATGTGTCTTTTAAGCCGACAATTGAGTTGAATACATTGGCGTTTTTAGTGTCGACGCAGTAGTAGCCGGTCCTCGTGAACTGGAACTTTTCGCCGGGCTTGGCGTCTTTGAGGGACTCCTCGGCAAAAGCGCTGTAGACCTTGACGGAATCGGGATTGAGGTAGTCGTTGTAGGTCTTGCCCTCGGGGAGGTCCATGAGGTTCGGCTCGGTGAAGAGCTTGTCGTACTGCTTGACGGTGGTCTTGAAGTTTTTGTCTGCGCTTACCCAGTGGATAGTTCCTTTGATCTTGCGGCCGTCCTGAGGCATGCCGTTGCCGGTTTCAAGGTCAGCTTCGCAGGTGATTTCACTGATGAGACCGTTTTCGTCCTTTTTGTAGCCTGTGCACTTGACAATGTAAGCGCCTGCAAGTCTCACTTCGCCGTCGGGCTTTAACCTGAAGAACTTCGGAATGGGTTCCTCCATGAAGTCAGCGCGGTCGATGTAGACGTTTCTCGTGAAGGGAACCTTCCTCGTGCCTGCGTCAGGGTCTGCGGGGTTGTTCGAAACCTCGAAATATTCGACTTTGCCTTCGGGGATGTTGGTGATCGTGACCTTGACGGGGTCGAGCACGCACATCCTTCGCGGTGCATTGGCGTTAAGCTCGTCTCTTATGCAATGCTCAAGAGCCTCGATATCGACAAGCGAATTTGCTTTCGCAATGCCTGCGTTCTTCACGAATCTGAAGAGGGAAGTGGGCGTGTAGCCGCGGCGCCTTAAACCGCAGAGTGTGGGCATTCTGGGATCGTCCCAGCCGTCAACGGCTCCCGTCTCGACAAGGTGCCTTAAGTATCTCTTGCTCATGACCGTGTAAGTCACGTTGAGGCGTGCAAATTCTCTCTGCTTCGGCTTCTTCTCAAAGTCGATGTTGTTGATGACCCAGTCGTAGAGCGGCCTGTGATTCTCAAATTCGAGAGAGCAGAGCGAGTGCGTTATACCCTCAATCGCGTCCTGAATGGGGTGTGCGAAGTCGTAGAGGGGGTAAATGCACCATTTGTTGCCTTGGCGATGGTGAGCCTGCTTGCAGATGCGGTAGATGATGGGGTCCCTCATGTTGAAGTTGCTGGAGGACATATCGATCTTTGCGCGGAGCGTGCGGCTCTCGTCGGGAAACTCGCCGTTTTTCATGCGCTCGAAAAGATCAAGGTTCTCCTCAACCGTGCGGTCTCTGTAAGGGCTGTTCTTTCCGGGCTCAGTGAGCGTTCCGCGGTACTCCCTGATCTCGTCGGGGGAGAGGTCGCAGACGTAAGCCTTGCCATCTTTGATGAGCTTCACGGCGTATTCGTAGCACTTGTCAAAATAGTCGGAACCGTAGAAAACGCCTCCCGTGGGCTCTGCGCCGAGCCAGAGAAGGTCCTCGATGATGGAGTCAACGTATTCCGTGTCCTCCTTCTCAGGGTTCGTGTCGTCATATCTGAGATTGAATTTGCCGCCGTACTTTTTTGCGATGGACGAGTTGATGAATATCGCCTTGGCGCTTCCGATGTGAAGGTATCCGTTCGGCTCGGGCGGAAATCTCGTGTGTATCTCGCGGTCAAAACCCTCCGCAATATCGTTATCGATAAAATCGGTAAGAAAGTTTGCGGTCTCAAGCTCAAGTTCCGGATTTTCGATTACTTTAAAATCTGACATTTTGTCTCGCCTTTCATAACGAAATGACCGGCCGCTTTGCTAAAAAAGCGTGCCTGTTTCAACCCCTTAGTCTATCACAAACCGCCAATGCAATTCAAGCATCACAAAGCCACCGAAACCGGCAATTTTGCCTTAACGAACGTGCAATCTTTATTTAAAATTATACCAGACGCCAAGGCAATCCATCAAGCGGTTTAAAATCGCTTCAAGAGTTGAATTCGGGCCCCCGAAAATTGTATAATGAATCCGTATAAGCTTTCATGATTTGGGAGGGATGGAGATGCTTTCAAAAACGACTCTCCCCGGAATTCCCGAATGTGACAGGCCTTATGAAAAACTCGAATTGCACGGCGCTTCTTCACTCTCTGATTCAGAACTTCTGGCTGTCATTCTTCGGTCGGGGACCAAAGAAACCAATGTTATTGAGCTGGGAAGGAAACTGCTTCTTTCCTTTGGCGGTAAACTGAAGAACGTGTGCGGCGCGGGCCTTGGCGAGCTCCTTGCCGTGAAGGGTATAGGACGGGTCAAGGCGATACAGTTAAAAGCTGCGGGCGAGCTTGCCCTTAGGATTGAGCGCGATTTGAGAAAGAGCGCGGCGAGGGGCGGAAGCCCTGAGAGCATTGCCGGTTTCATCGTTGAGAAGCTCTGGAGCGAGCCGACGGAAGTTTTCATCGTGGTGATGCTTGACGCGAAGCTGAAGATCATTGGCGACAGGGTGGTTTCGAAGGGTTCGCTTGACAGAACACCCGTTCACCCGAGAGAGGTTTTCGCACCCGCGATCAAGGAACTCGCGCATTCGATAGTTGTTGCGCACAATCACCCGTCGGGGAACACTTCTCCGAGCAGTGACGACATAAACCTTACAAGAAGGCTGAGACAGGCCGGCGAGATCATAGGCATCAAACTTCTTGACCATATCATCGTAGGCAAAAAGAACTATTCAAGCTTTAAAACGCTCGGTCTTATGAACGAGACGGCGCCTCTTAAGCTCAGCAGGGCGGTGGAGGAACCGGCGGTCATCTGACAGGGCTGCGACTAAACTGAAGGGCTTTACAATCATGGCTAAAGACATCGGAATCGACCTCGGCACATCGACAACAAACATCTACGTTAAAGACAAGGGCATCGTTCTTTCGGAGCCCTCTGTTGTCGCAATCAACACCAACACCGGAAAGCCCGTCGCGGTGGGCACGGCTGCGGAGCGCATGGTCGGAAGAACTCCCCCGTCCATCACAACGATAAGGCCCGTGAGAAAAGGCGCGATCGCGGATTTTGAGACAGCTGAGTTCATGCTCAGGTACTTCCTCACCAAGGCGTGCGGCCTTTCAATCAAGTTCGGCACCACGAGAATGATCCTCAGCGTACCCACAAAGATTTCAGAGGTTGAGCAGCTTGCCGTTCTCGAAGCCGCCAAGTCCTCCTGCAAGAAACCCGCCAAGGCGCTCCCGCGCCTCATAGAAGAACCCCTCGCTTCCGCAATAGGCGCGGAGCTTCCGCTTTCGGCCGACAGCGCAGAGGGCTCCATGATAATTGACATCGGCGGAGGCACGACAGAGGTCGCAGTCTTCTCGATGGGAAGCATAATCGTGTGCGACTCGGTCACGGTCGGCGGAGAGGATTTCGACACGCAGGTTATCAACTACATGAGGAACGAGCACAATCTTCTCATTGGCGAGGAGACGGCCGAAAACGTTAAGATTAAGGCGGGATGCGTATTCCCGCAGGCTCAGGAGAGAAGCATTGACGTGTACGGAAGAGACATGATAACGGGGCTCCCCGGAAACGTGCGCGTTTTCTCAAGCGAGCTCATAGATCCTTTCAAGGACACGGCAATTCAGATTGTCGAGTGCGTCAAGGGCGTTCTTGACGGTCTTCCGCCGGAGATCAGCGCGGATATCGTGCGTAACGGAATCACAATGGCTGGCGGAGGATCGCTCCTCACCGGTCTTTCGGAGTTTATGAGGACAGAGACGAACGTGCCCGTCAAGGTCGTTGAAGGTGCTCAGTACGCTACCGCCAACGGCATAGGGCGCTGCCTCTCGGACCTCGCCTTAAGACAGCTCATCAATTCGGGAAGGGCTTAAAACCCGGAAACGGCTTAAAGCCCTTTGAAAACATTGGCGTATTATGAAAAAAAGAACCCGGATAACTCTTTTTGCACTGATTGTAATAACAATCCTGCTCGTTGTGACCATCGCCATATCGGCAAGCCCCAACGGCAGCTTTAACGCTGTCTACCGCGTCGCGGGAACACCTCTGACTTTTATTACAAACGGTTTTAAGAAGGCTGCGTCGGGCATCTCCGACTGGTTCAGCTATGTGACATCATATAAGAGCGTCAAGGCTGAGCTTGAGGACCTGCGCGAAAAGAACGCCGAGCTCCCCATTCTTGAGGACGAAAAAGAGAGACTTATCCTTGAAAACAACGAGCTGAGAAGGATGCTCGGCTTTGACGATTACGCATCGGATTATACGCTGATTTCGGCGCAGATTGTTGCCGAGGACGTCACAGACTGGTTCAACACGTTCACTATCGACAGGGGCGTGAACGACGGAGTTAAAAGAGGGGCGGCTGTGATATCGCCTGACGGGCTTGTCGGCATCGTCACGGAAGAGGGCCTCGGCTCGTCAAAGATTCTCACGATAGTTGACGAGAACAACGCCTTTATGTGCCGCGTATCGCGAACAAACGAGCTCGTGAGGGTAAGAGGCGTCTCCAACGAGACAATGACCTACGAACTCAGAATCGACAGGCTCTCGTCCTCATCGTCAATCGACGTCGGCGACCGCATCGTCACAGCTGACAGCGGCGGCGTTTATCCGTCGGGACTTATGGTCGGAACCGTCAAGTCCGTCAGCGTCGACCGCGGCACCGGCATTGCGACCGCACTCGTTGAGCCCGCGGTCGACCTCACACTTTTAAGCAAAGTGTTTATCATGATTGAAAAATAAAGCGGCAGGGCAGACTCTGACGTTTTGAGGCGTCGTCTCTTGGCGGAGGTAACTGATGTTTCTTAACACAAAAGCAATAAAGCGCTTTTTCAGAAAAGGAAAATCCGGCGAATCCGCTTCAGGGGCCAGGGAGAGCTTCAGGCTTTACACGAGAAGCGTGTTCCTTGGCGGTGAGGGCGATTTCGACGCCGCGCTGACCAGAAGAAAGCTTGCCTTTTCAATCTTTGCAGCGGTCCTCTCCGTAATACTTCAAGAGGCAATCTTCAACGACCTTCGCGTGTTCGGAGCCAAGCCAAACATACTCCTTGCCGTCATCGTGCTCATTTCGATGAGCAGCGAACCGACGTTTGCAATGTTCCTCGGACTTTTCAGCGGCCTTGCCGTGGACGTCTCTTTCGGGCGGTACTTCGGCTTCTACGCCCTTGTATACATGTACGTGTGCTTCCTGACCGCGCTTGCCGTGAGGCCCGCGTTCAAAGGCAAAATCGTCTTTTACGTATCGTCGGGGCCTGTTTTCATCTTTGCGTACACCTTCGTGCTGGGTTTTCTTGCAAGATTCCTGTCCCTTTACGCATCGAGGGCGCCGCACCTTTACGAAGACTTTGCGGGGCATCTTCTCAGAAAGATTCTCCCGTCGTCGCTTTATACTTATCTCTTTTTCCTGGTACTTGCCGTGCCCGTGACGCTTGCTCTTAAAAAGCTCGGCCGCGACAGGCGCAAGGGAATTGATTTTGACTGACGATTCATTGGCGATTTCAAAGATACCGCCAATGCAAAACAACCACACATGAACGGATTCAAAAAGCTTTTTACGAACCGGATAACTTACCTCGGGCTGATCCTCATCCTTGTGATGGCGGCTCTTTGCGTGCGCCTATTTACGCTCCAGGTTATCCGCGGCGAGGAGCTCAGCGAAGACGCAAAAAAGTATAACGAGTACAGCCTGCCGCTTGACGCTCCGAGGGGCAATATCTACGACAGGAACGGTGTGCTGCTTGCGGGAAACAGATTGGCGTATAAGGTGTATATGATAAACACCGACGACGATCAGAACTACCGCGACAGGATGTACCTTGAGCTTGTGACCATGTTTGAGAAGAACGGCGACGTTTACCGGAACTACCTTGCCGATTATCTGCTCTATCCGCTTGAGTGGGGGCCTTTGGTCGACGAGGCTTCGGAGCTTTCAAACAAGCAGGCTTTTATAAACGATATTGTAACCTCCAAGGCTGAAAAGGCGAATTTTGACACGCCCGCATCAGCTTTTAACTACCTCAGGACAAAGGTTTTCAACATTTCCGACGAGTATACAGAGGCTGAGGCGTACAAGATAATGTCGATCCGCTATACAACTTATACGTACGGGCTTGATACGATCGTGCCTACTGCGATAGGGCTTGACGTGTGCAGGAAAACGGTTGACGAGATAACGTCAAAGTCGATTGACTTTCACGGGGTGACAACCGAGGAAACCTACTACAGGTACTATACGAGCAGCGCGGCGATGGGCCCCGTTATAGGCTACGTGAGAGCCATCGACAAGGACGAGTACAAGGAAAAGAAAGACCTTGGCTATTTCAGGGACGACGTCATCGGAAAGATAGGTATTGAGCTTGTCTGCGAGGACTATCTGCGCGGAAAAAGAGGCGCGAGGTACTACGAAAAGCTGCCGGACGGCACCGTGACTGAGACGGGATACGTCGCGCCGGTACCGGGAAACGACGTCTACCTGACTGTTGACATTAAGCTTCAGGAGAGGCTCTATGCCTCAATGGATGCGGTCGTCAAGGACACCGTCGCAAGATCGGTCAATGAGAGCGACAACTACGGCGACTGCGACGCGGGCGCGGCACTGGTTTCGGACGTAAACACGGGCGAGCTCTTTGCGATGGTTTCATACCCCGGCTACGACAGCAACCTTTTCGTGGCTCCGCTTTCAGACTACAAGGCGCAGGAACAGATAAAAACAATCCTTGACAGCAAGAACTCGCCAAGCGTAAACCGCTGCACACAGGGTGCCTACCCGATAGGGTCAATGATAAAGCCCATCGTCGCGATAGCGGCGCTTGAGGCGGGCGTAACGGACAGCGAAAGGCTCATAAACTGCCCGGGATATATTATTGCGGGCGGAAGAAAGATGAAATGCCTGTCCGTTCACAATGACCAGGACCTCGTCTCGGCCCTCGGAAGATCTTGCAACGTATACTTTTCGACCGTCGGCATTGAGGCAGGAATCGACAAGATTGATTTCTGGGCAAGGCAGTTTGGCCTTGGCGAGTACTCGGGTATAGAAATCCCCGAAAAGAAGGGTTTCAGAAGCAATCCGGACACGATGGATATTTTTGAGGCAGGGCGCTACCACAAGTGGACTGACGCTTCCACGGCCGCAACGTGCATCGGACAGCTTTATACAACGTTTACGCCTATCCAGGTCAACCGCTACACGGGCGCGGTCGCAAACGGCGGCACGCTCTACGACATGCACCTTATAAAGTCGGTAACTGACGGCAAGGGCGGTATCATTTTCGAAAAAGAGATTAAGGCTTACGAGACAGGCGTCTCGCAGGACACGATTGACCTTGTCAGGCTCGCAATGACCAAGATGATAGAGGCTTACCCCGCAATCAGAAAGCAGGCGGCCCTTTATCCGAAGTATTTTATTGCCGGCAAGACAGGAACGGCCCAGACGGGTACGAACGAGCAGTCCTCACACGGTTTTTACACAGGTTTTGCGCCTTACAACGATCCGCAGATAGCCCTCACGCTCATGCTTGAGCACGGCGTCTACAGCGGTAACACTTTCCCCATGATAGGAGATATCCTTGACTGCTGGTTTGAGGGCTCGTACGAAGAGGGCGACAAGACGGGCGTTCACGCTTACGACAGATTCACGGGAACAATCGGAAGCGGTCAGAGGCTCGGCAAGTGGTTTGACACAAGAAGCCGCACGAACTGAAAACGTTTACACGTTAACTATAAAACAAACTCCGATGAAGACATGAGAGGAGCAGGAAGATGAATTTCAAAAAACTGATTGCATGCGTATTAAGCCTTGTCTGCCTCGCGGCAGTTATACCGCTTGCCGGCTGCAACGGCGGCAAAACCGACGGAAACGGCAGCGAAACCGATGCTCCGAAAGCAACTGAAGTTCCGGAGCCCACGCCGGAGCCGAGGGACATTGGCGATGAGACAACTCTTGCCTCCAGCATTGTCTATGCGGCTGATCTTCTGAACGGCATCCAGGGCTTCTACGACAGCCCAGACCGCGACGGTTTCACCGTACAGAACCTTACTTCAAGGTTTGCAATCACTCTGAAGGGCGGCTCCGATAGGGGTCTTACCTCGATCATGAACGCAAACGGCGTTCCGCTCCTCACGGGTGGCATCACGGGATACGTCAAAACTGCCGACGGCTTTGTTTTCGGTACGACTTCCTCGTCAAACGGCAGGGTCAACACGAACAAGATGGGTGTTTACTACTACGAGGTTAACATCAGAGACCTTGCATTTGACACCATCGGAAGCACAGGCGACGTGTACGAGGTAGTCAGCCCCGTGAACTTCGGTTCAATGGACGTCAAAGGAAACAACATCAAGGACATCTCGGTCACAAACGACGCTGTTACGTTTAAAACTGAAACCGGCAACGACCCCTACCTTGTCGCCAACGGAAAACAGTCTTTAAGCGGTGCCAACTCGATTGTCTTTGACCTCACTGTAACCGGCAACGCCACGTCCGGCGAGCTTTTCTACATCTACGACGGCGGCACGGGCTACACGCAGGACCAGAAGCGCCAGTTCAAGTTTGACGCCGACAATAAAACCCACACCATAAGCATCTATATCCCCGATTTTGACGGCTACAAGGGCAACCTCCGCGGTATCAGATTTGACATTGACGGCGCCGGCGAAGACGACCTTGTGAAGATTGAAAACGTCAGACTCGCCAAGGCCCCCTCTGTTCCCTCCATAAAGTACGGCTTCGAGCAGACACTTCACTCGTACTCCGACAAGATGCACTGCGAAAACAGAATCCTTTACGATGCTCAGGTTGAAGATCTTGCCGAGTTCGGTGAGAGGTACGTGATTCCGAAGAGCTCCGTCGAAAAGCTCATCATGGGCCTTGAGGGCGGCACGGTTCTCAATGAAATCGCCAATGCAACCGAAAACTTCGAGTACATCGGCTTTGACATAAAAGACGCGGGTGTCATTGGCGTCATCGCGGAAAACGACGGTGTGACAAAGACGAGGGTTTACACGGAAGGCGACAGCTACGTTGTCGAGATTTACATCGATATATCCGGAAAGCACAAGAAGGACACCGACAGCTCGTTCGGCCACAGAATTTATGCGGACGGCAGGCACACGTTCGACGAGCTTCAGATGGAGGCATATTTCGAGCGCAATCCTCTTGCAATTGAGGTCACTGAGCAGTACTCAAAACAGTCAAAGGTGAAAGCTGTAGGCTACGACACGAACACAGGTGCGTACTCGCTGACTCTTAACGGAACAGACTTTTCTACAGCTTACGGCAAGAAAAACAGGAACAACTATTACGGCGGCACCGTTAAGGTTTCCGCGTCAGGCGACGACAGAAGAATCTATTTCCTTACGAACGGTAACAACGGCTGCCTTGAGGCTGCGGCGATCCTTGACGATAAGATGATGCTCGTGCCTATCGAGCCAGAAGTCTGCAAGAACTTTGCCGGCGAGCACGAGGAAGGCTACTACGACCCGAAGGACACCCAGTACGGCGTCACGGTCTATCCGCTCTACGTCAGTGCGGGAAATGACATCACTTACACGTTCCTCAATCTTTATCAGAACTGGGGCGCAAACGCACTGAAGCAGATTTCGTCAATCAGTTTTCACATTGGCTATTACCACCTCTCTACAGGTGTCACAGAGTCTAACTGCATCGCGCCTTACTTCGTTTACGGCAGAGACGGCTGGACGCTCCCCGATTTCCGCGGCTGCAGCGGTATCATGTGGGATTCTCAGCCTCAGTTTAACTCGGTCGGAAGGCCCGGCTTCATCTCTTATAAAGAAGGCAAGAAAGTTTACCAGTCTGAGTACACCGATTCCGAGATACGCTCGGTCGGCCCCGTTTACTCCGACCTTGACTACTCCTACGTGACTTACGACGGCGCGATTGAGTATTCGCTGAGGCACGTCGAGTTCCCTCAGAACGACGAAAACAGAACGTATTACACGATAGAAATGACAGTCCTAAAGGATGTCACGTATAATGACGCTCGCGAGAACTTCACGCTCTTCTACTTTGACCCCAGGTTCCAGTGCATGGAAACCACCAAGTACAAAGCCGAGGACGGCTCAATCGTAGAGCTCAAGAACAACACCAAGAAGACCCAGAGCGAGGAAATCTACAAACTCGCCAAGGAAAACCCCTACTTCAGCCTCTACAACTACCACGTTGCGAGCGGCACGAACGACGTTGAAAACTTCGGATTTATAGTCAAATCGTTCGAAATGACAGTCGGCGGCAAACCGTTTAACGGATGCCTCGTCATGAGAAACTCCGTAATCAAAGACGGCGCGCTTCTCAACAAGGTTGAGATCGGCGTCGACGCGGACACGCTGGCTTTCAAAAAGGGCGACACGATGAAGTTTGTGTTCATTCTGCTGCCTTTCGGCGTTGCCGACCAGAAAGACGACCACAACGTTGACTATGTGATTGAAGACTCGATCGTTAACCCTTGGCGTGTTCTTTCAGTCACCACGGGAGAGGCAGTTTACGACGACTACATCGCGGTCGTGAATTGCGAAAACAACGTTGCCGAGTTTACAGTCACAGGCGGACGTAACGCCAATGCAGTTCGCGTGAACGGCTTTACGAAACTTGTAAGGCCCAAGATTCAGGAGCTTGTAAACGGCGAATGGGTCGACTACGTCTACAACGTAAAGGAATTTGACGGCTACCAGGTGAACTATTCGCTCGACGGATATTTCGACTACAGCTTTATCGTAAACCAGGAAAATTATACAGATACACGCACGTTCAGGGTCACAGCTGAATGAACTTTTAAATCAAAATGATTTGGACCGTATTTATTACAACCGCATCGCTATGCCTCCTGCTCCTGCCGGGCTTCCTCTTCAACAAGCTGAAGATCACGCAGGGCAGGGCACTTGCGAAGGGCGTCTCTGACTATATCTTATACGTTGCCCAGCCGGCAATGCTCATCGCCCCCTACATCAGGGATTTTGACGTAGAAATACTGAAAAACGCAGGCTTCACCGTGCTGCTTTCTTTCATCTGCCACGGCCTTTTCACCGTCTCCGCAATGCTCATCATAAGGCGGAAGCACAAAATCCTGCCGGAAGATTCAGAGAACTCTCAGTCCGAAATCGCCAAGATCAAAAACCTCGGCACGGTAAGAATCGCCGCTATCTTCGGAAACTGCGGCTACATGGGCATCCCGCTCATCAAGAGTATCCTTGGCGATTCCGCCGCAATCTACGCGACCGTTTTCAACATCGGCTTCCAGCTTTTCCTTTGGACCGTCGGCTGCTACCTTGCGACCAACGACATCAAGTACATATCGCCGAAAAAGATCCTCCTGAACCCGGCAACGATTTCAATCTTCATCGGCCTCATCATCTTCTTTGCCCCGATAAACCAATACGTCCCGTCGTTTATCGTCAAGGCAATCACGCTCCTCGACAGCACCGTCGTGCCGCTCTCGATGTTCGTTGTCGGCTACCACATGGCAGAAAACAGATTCAAAGGCATTTTCAGGGGCGGCAGGATGTGGCTCTCAATCGCTCTCAGGCAGTTTCTGGCGCCTGTCCTTGCATTTACAGTACTTTTACTCTTCAAGGTCACAGGGCTCTTTTACAGCTACGAGGTGGCCGTTGTAGTGCTTCTCTGCAGCGCTGCTCCCTGCGCGACAATCACTTCTATCTTTGCCGAGAAGTTTGACCTTGACCGCGAGACGGCAGGCAGGATGGTACCGATCTCAACAATCCTTTCGATGGCGACAATGCCTCTTGCTGCGCTTCTCCTGAAGCTGTTTTGAGTTATACCGAAATGTAAAAGCCCGGGCGCATAACCAACAAAAATCTTGACAAGTATGCGCCCGTACTGCTATACTTCACACTGCCGCCGGCGTGGCGAAATTGGCAGACGCAAGGGACTTAAAATCCCTCGGAGTGAGAGCTCCGTACCGGTTCGAGTCCGGTCGCCGGCACCAACTGAGAAACTGCCGCTAACAACATTTGGCAGTGAAGCTGTGACTGATGAAACCGTCAGTCACATTTTTTTACAAAAAGAAATCGCCCCGGAGCAAGCTCCGGGACGACCGGGAAAAGGATTGGGAGATTAACTTATGAGCGGAATTCTGATCAGACTGACGCCTTTTCTGCAAAAATAAATAATTTGCCTGTTAACTCACGCTTTTGAAGCGGTTTTTTGGAGGTGGCGGTGAGTTCCATTTGCGGTTTCTGAATTTTAGATGCGTTTTTGTCATTCGGATTGTTAAACTATTGTGTGATTATTTGTGTTTTTTTGCGTAAAATTTGAATAGTATTGGCGATTTCACGGCTTTGCCTATTGCACTAAAATACAATTATGATAAAATATGACGTAATCCAAAACTCAAAGATCGAGGAATTAAGAATGATAAATGCGAGTACAAGGAAAATGACAACGGTGGTATTTCTCGTTGTTTTGCTGATCCTCATTGCGATTTTCGCGGCGAGCCTCATCAAAACGGATATTTACAACCGTCAAAGTCATTCCGCCTTCTTTACAGGTTCTGAGCTCTTTAACCCGGATGAAGCCCGCACCGATCTTGACGTATACGTTACTGCAGCCGCAAGAACAAGTACCTGGGGAAAGATTTTCGACTTCTACAACGAAGGTCTTACCGAGAACAACTATCAGGCTTACACGTACGATTTTACGGTCACAAATAACTCAAAAGACGAGGTTCTGAACTTTACGTTCAAACTCGAATTCAGCCACGAGGTTTTCCTCGCCTCCGCATGGAACGGCGAATTGGAGATTCACCAGGTGTCGGCAGACAAGACCGACAAAATACCCGACCTTCGTGAATTCCATCCCGAAAACCACGATCTGGAGATTTTCTCCGTTGAAGGCGATCACCTTGTCGTCATGGAAGAAGGCGACTACCTGATCTACCATCCGAGCCACACCGTCAACGCAATGGAGATGCCCATCGAGCCTTACAAGGCTACGACCCCGGGTATTATCCTTTACGTCAAGATGGGCGAGAGCATGGAACAGTCGACGATTGAGCTTGACTACAAGCTCCACAGGTTCATCACGACCGAGCCGCTGTTCTGGGTTTCAGTAATTGCTGCGTCAATCTGGCTCATTGCCCTCATCATTTTCGTGCTGACGGCCGCCCAGGTCAGAAAATACCAGCTCAGGCACGAGCGCGACAACGAAATCATCAACGAATCAATCGAAACCTTCACGGGCTTCATTGACGCCAAGGACCCCTACACAAACGGTCACTCGAAACGCGTTGCCACGTACACAAAGATGATCGCAAAGGAACTCGGCTACGAGGGCGAGGAACTTGACCGCATCTACTACATTGCTCTTCTCCACGACTGCGGCAAGATAGGCGTTCCCGACAGTATTCTCGGTAAACCCGGAAAGCTCACCGACGAGGAGTTTGAGATAATCAAGTCTCACACAACGCGCGGCTGGGACATCCTCAGCAGCTTCAAGAGTCTTAAAAACGTCGGCGAGGGTGCTCTTTACCACCATGAAAGATATGACGGCAAGGGCTACCCGAAAGGCAAAGCCGGCGAGGAAATTCCGCTTATCGCAAGAATTATCTGTGTAGCTGACTCTTTCGACGCGATGAACACCAACAGAGTTTACAGAAAGAGACTCACCAGGGAGCAGATCATAAGCGAACTTGAGAGGAACAAGGGTCTTCAGTTTGATCCAAAGCTTGCCGATATCATGCTGGGTCTCATCAGGGACAATAAGATTAAAATCGACCGCAGCTGATAAGACTGTGTATAACTTAACACTAAAAACGCCAAGCCGCAGATTGTTTTAGAACCTGCGGCTTGGCATATATTTATATTTGTTTTAGTTATTTCTTCTCGGCCGGTTCTTCTTTTTTCGGCGCGTTTGGGTCGCGGAGACCTATGACAGCGTCGACGGGCAGGGCGAATGCGATGCCGTGGCCGGGCGTGTCAAGACCGCACGACGAGTAGAGATTGTGGAGAACGTCGTTTCTGATAGCTGCGGGGACGAGGATCATGACAATCTCTTTTTGCGGCGTGATGGAGATGCCGAAGAACTTTTCGGCTGTTGCATTGGCGGTACCGCGAGCACGGAGAACCGTTCCGCCGCCGGCGCCTGCTCTCTTGGCGGCATCCATGACGACCTCGCTGAAGCCTTCGTTTACTATGCAAAATACAACTTCATGTGTAAAATCCGTCATAACAACATCTCACTTTCTCTCTTGTCGGCAAGGAATTTGTAGACTGACACGCCAATGAGACTCGTAAGAGGCACCGTGAAGGCGATTCCCTTGCCGTTTTTGATGGTCTTGAAGCGCTCGCCAAGGACTTCCAGCAGCTCATCCGCTCTGTCGGCCCTTATCAGGCTGAAGATTGCGCTTTTTCTGTCATCGGAAAGCCCGATGAGGTCAAGAACCTCCGTACTCGTTCCCAGCGCGGAAACGAAGCACTGAATGTTGGCGCCGTGGCTCTGGATGAGGTCCGCGTAGTACTCGGACTTGACCCTGTTGACGACTGTTATAAGAAGCTTCAGCCCCTCGGGAGAGCTGACTGTGTTTTTACTGCTTTTAGCCATCGTGCGCCTCCTTTACATAAACTCGATAATCTGCTCGTCGTCTGCGGCGAAAATGCGTTTCATAGCGCGTTTTGCCTTGACGCGTTCCACGAGGACCGCCTTGAAGCCGAGAAGCTGTATAGTTATAAGCGGTGTCATTGCGACCATGGCGACAATGCCGAAAGCGTCAAACGGGATCCTGTCGGCGCCGTTCATCATAGCGCACGCGCCGATTGCAAAAGGCAGAATAAACGTTGACGTAAGAGGTCCTGACGCGACGCCGCCTGAGTCAAAAGCTATTGCGGTATAGATACCGGGGACGAGGAGCGAAAGCCCCAGAGAGATTATGTAGCCCGGAATCAGGTAGTAAAGTATGCTGAACTGATACTTCATACGCACCATTGAAAGGGCGATTGAAATGCCGACGCCAATTGAAAGCGCTATCATCATGGATTTTTTCGAGATTGCGCCGTCCGTGACACGCTCAACCTGATTGTTGAGAACGTGCACCGCAGGCTCGGCAAGCACCGTGGCCATACCTGTGATGAAGCCGAATATGATTATGACCGCAGGGTGGTTTTTGGTGTCGGCGAGCATCCTGCCGAACTTGAATCCGACGGGCATGAAGCCGACCTTGGCGGCAGTCATGAAGATTACAAGGCCTATAAACGTAAAAATTACGCCTTTAAGCATTATAAGGAGCTTTTTGAGGGGGAGTCTTAAGATCGTCACCTGAAGTATCAGGAACATTGCGCAGATGAGACCGAGGGCAAGCGCGACCTCAGACATAGTGTGAAGAATCGTAGTAAACAGGGCCGAACCGAGCTGCGATTCAACCGAGTAGTCGCTTGCGTTAAGCGTATATTTGATCTCGCCACGCGAGCATATCCCGATGATGACAACGGCAATGACAGGCCCGACCGAACACATCGCAATAGAACCGAAATTGTTCTCGGCGGATTTGCTGCTGCCGACTGTTGACGCGATGCCTATGCCGAGGGCCATGAGAAAAGGCACTGTGATGGGGCCGGTTGTGACGCCGCCCGAGTCGAAGGCGAGGGCGGTAAAACCTGCCTGCTCCCTGACAATCATTACTGCGACAAGTGCAAAAAGCGCCAGATAGAAAAACATAAGATATTGCGGGAGCGGCTTGTTCTTGACCGTCCTGACGATTGAAAGCGTGAGAAAAAGACCGACGCCGACGCCTACGACCGCAATCAGTATCCAGTTTTTGACGAGGTCCGAAACCTGGCCCGCGAGCACCGAAAGGTCGGGCTCCGCGACGGTTATGAGGACACCCATGATGAAAGTGACTGAAAGGAGAAGGAATGCCTTGCGGGTTTTGGAGAGACCTGTGCCGATGTGCTGTCCCATTGGCGACATCGCAATGTCAGCGCCGAGGTTGAAGAATCCGACGCCTACGACAAGCGCAACGGACGCGCACAGGAAAGCGACAAGCTCAGTCGTCGAGAGGCTCACAAACGGCAGAAAGTACATTATGATGACGATCGCCATCACAGGCAGTACCGAAAGCGCAGCTTCTCTGATTTTCAGGGCAAGAACTTTCATTCCAAAGCTTCCTTTTTAAGCGTCTCTCTTTTTAAGGAGTCCGTGTCTGTAGTTCAGTATTACGAAAATCGCACCGACGATATAGGCCGCTGTGTTGAGCAGAATAACGATTCCGTCGACCATGAGGAGTTTATTGCCGGTTTCGAGGAAGTTGCCGGAAATCACTATTGTGGCGACTGTGAGGGCAATCAGAACGCCTGTAGCGACGGATCCGACCTTGATCATGTTCTTCGTCGGGTCTTTCCAGAGCTTATAGCCAATGTAACCGATCGCAATCCTTATCAGGATGACGATGACGTTGACGGTTATGAGCACGGGTCTGTTGTTTCCGAAAAGCTTATCGCTCGTAATCATATAGCCTGCATTGGCGACAAGCTCGGCACCAGCAAGCACACCGTGAAGCACGAGCACGATTCCCGACGCGAGCATGAGTCTTCTGCCGATTCTGAAAGCTCTGCCGGCCCTGACGTCCTTTGTGTTCTTTCTCGAGAAATTCTCAAGCGAGAAGAGCACGAGAATGAAGAGCGGAATCGCCACGAAAAGGAAAATCCTGAGCACGATAAAGTTGTTCGGATCGCTCACAAGGTTTCTTACGTCCTGCGACCTGTCAGGCCTGAACAGCTCCCGAGCAAACTGCGAGTCCAAGATCGTCTGGCCCGGGCCGTATTTCATCATGTTGTTGTTGATCGTGTTGCCGCCAATGTAAGCCGTCGGAACAAGGCACCCCAGGAACCCGGCAACGAAAACGATTGCCCCAAGTGCAAAAGTTCTGTACTTGTTGAAAGGTATGCACATCGCAAAAGCGACAACGATGCCCGCCGTCGTGAGCATGACAGTCATCATCGGTCTTACGTTCACTTCTTTAATGAACGGGTCTGAACCGAAGCTCAAAAGTATCGGCAAGAGAATCGCGGCTGACGCAAATATACCGGCGCACAGCGACTGCGATATTACGTATTTAAGGAACGAGCCTTTGATCGGCGTCCTCCTCGGTTCGAGCGAGAGGAAGAAGCCTCCCGTGCCTATGACGGCTGCCTCGAGCATGTACATGTTCTCAATCTGGAACCACATCTGTCCTTTTGCGAAAGGAATGAGCGCGAACGCGAATATGAACACGCAGATTGATTTCATCAGGTAGAGAACTGAAGTTTTTCTGATATTGCCGATGACTCTTCGGCCTTCGCCGACGACCGCCTGAAGGTGGCTGAAGTCGTTGTCAAGAAGGACAACGTCGGAGCAGGATTTTGCAGCGTCTGTTGCCTTGGCGAATGTGATGGAGGAGTCAGCTTTTCGAAGCGCCAGTATGTCGTTGACGCCGTCGCCTGTCATCGCAACCTTGTGGTCGTGTGCCTGAAGCGCTACGACAAGAGCCTCTTTCTGCTCAGGCGAAACTCGCGCGAAAACTGTATATTCCTCGCATATTTCCGGTATTTTCTCAAGCGGCATGTCCGCGAGCGAGATGTATTTGTCAGCGTTCACAATGCCGCACTTCTGGGCAATCCTGCTGACCGTCAGCGGGTTGTCGCCGGAAATAACTTTAACGGTAACGTTGTTTTCGCGGAAAAACTTGAGCGTGTCGGGCGCCGACTCCCTGATGTGATCCTCAATCGATATGAGGGCAATGAGGCTGCCGTCAAGGGTGAGGGCGATGACGCGGTTTCCGTCCGCAGCTTTTTGATTTACGTACTCAAGGTTTTTGTCGTCCTTGGGAAGCAGATACTCGGGCGCGCCCATGAGGAGCTTCCTTCTGTCCTCGTAGATGAGTCCCGAATACTTGTTTGCGCTCGAAAAAGGTATGATCTCTTTGATCTTGGCGTCTTCGTTGATGCCGAACCTGTTGTAGATTGCCTCTGCGGTCGCATTGCGCTCGCCGGCTGCCTTGATGAGCGCCTTGGCGTGTTCCTCGACATCGCCAATGGGTATGAGCGCCTTAACGTCGCTCACTTTCATAGTACCGTCGGTCAGCGTGCCTGTCTTGTCAAGGCAGATAATGTCAACGCGCGACAGATTTTCGAGCGAGTAGAGCTCCTGGATAAGGGTTTTCTTTTTTGTGAGGGATGCGATGGAGACCATCATCGTGACGGATGTGGTGAGGACGAGACCGGAAGGAATCATGCCTATGCCGAACGTGCCGTCCGCGAGAATGATCCTTGCCCATGTGACAGGGCTTGTGATTGTGAGAGCTTCGGTGCTGTCCCAGATTGCCGGGTCGCCGCCGCTCGCGATGATCTTGATGATGAGTGTTATGGTTACAGTGGTTACGGCGATAAAGATGCCGATCGTGAGCATTTTGATAATCTTGACAATCGAAGTCATGATCTCGGACTTGTGAGTTGCACCCGATTTGACTTTTCGCGTGAGCTCAGCCGCGTACGTGTCGTCGCCGACTTTCATTGCCCTTGTTTTTGCATTGCCGACAATGATTGCAGAACCTGAAAGAATCGTGTCTCCGGGGAGCTTTTTAACGTGGTCGGATTCGCCCGTGAGCATGGACTCGTCAACGTCAACTTCGCCTTCAAGAACTACAAGGTCTGCCGTTGCCTGGTCGCCCGCTGAAATCGAGACGATATCGTCAAGCACGACCTCCTTGGCGTCAACAGAGAGAACCTCGCCGCCCCTTATGACCTTGGTTTTGGTGCTGGTGACAATCTTGAGCTTCCTGATGACTTTGAGACTCGAAATCTGCTGGTACGTGCCCATGCCGACGTTCATTATCGCCGGAATGAGAAAGATGAACTTCGAAAAGCCGAAATACTGGTTGACAACGTCGGAACGGCCGATAATGTTCAGGTAAATGATGAGGCCTATGAAAATCGCCGCAATCGCAAAAAGCACAACGTTAAAGAACGTGAACAGGTTTTCCGCCAATATCTTCAACGCGCTTTTGTCGTTCGGGTCAGCGGCAATGTTCACGTAGCCTTTCTGCACGCGCTCGTCAACCTGAGCCTGAGAAAGTCCTTTGGCGGCGTCGGCTTCGACACGCTCGATATAAGGTCTCTCGGTTACTTTTTTACTCAATGGACACAACTCCTAAGGTGAAACTTATTGATCGCGCAAAGCGTTTTCCGGCTCCCCTTGCAACGGTATGTGAAAACTCTTGATAGCGACTAACCGATTATAACATTATTATAACTAAAATGTAAGCACATTTTTCTTGACTTGTATCGCCAAGGGTGCTAAGATTTCTTGCGCAATAATCGGGGTGTGGCTCAGTTGGTAGAGCGCCTGGTTTGGGACCAGGATGCCGCAGGTTCGAACCCTGTCACTCCGACCACGAAGAAAACCTCTTTTTGCCGCCAAGGTGAAAGAGGTTTTTTCCTTTGGAGACTGCGGATTTTTATGCAAATTTGCAGTAAAAAAGCGTGACCCGCTGCCGGACCGCGCTTTATATTATTATGTTTTGCTCAGTTCAGTTTCTGATGCAGGTAACATATATTCGGTGGATTTTAAACACTGAATTCGTTCATGAAATCTCTGACTGCCTGCTGAAATACAGGGAAGCTTACTTCTTGGTATGTTTCATAATCTGCCGGCTTTTCTGTGGCTTTGTCCTGTGTGGGAGTGATGCTCAGCTCACCTTCAATGTCCATATCCATTCCCGGTTCCGCCATAGTGAAAGTCTTCGTTGCCTTGTAATTGTTATCGTCAATGAAATCAAGCTCATAGACAACATTCTTAAAGTACGAATCGTCGAATGCGGGTTTGACACGAATGTCGCCGTTGGAAAGCATGTAAACACGGTTGTTCTCGCCAACAATAGCATTCAGTATTTCTTCAAGGGACAGCTGAGATCCGACGGCTTCAGTCAATTTGCTGTATGTCTGATCTGCTACCAATGAGAAATCCGTACAAATCTTTTTGACGGTTTCCTTTGGCGCTGCGTAAGGGTCAGATAAGTCTGATGAATCTACCGAATGATAATTAAGGTACATCATGCCGGTGGAAGTGTCTATGTAAAGATCAAGAGTGGATTTGACACCGACCTCCTTACCTTCATAAATCGGAGGCTCAATTCCCTGTGCCTTGGCCTCTTCAATCATAGCCTTCATTTCTGCGGGCAGTTTTTCGTATACTGACATGTTTGTTAATTCGTAATGAGAATATGTCCTGAGAACACCCTGTGTGGTGAAATCGATTATCTCATCGGAGGTGATGTAATAATCCAGTTTTACAGTTGCTCCATCCTGCTCCATGTTCAAGGTTGTGCCGACTTTTCCTTGCCAGTGCATATTGCTTTTTTTGCCTGCGGCTTCTGATGTTGCCGACAGATTTCTTGCGGCATTTTCGACTTCGATCAGTTTTTCGACTTTGACCTTGGCGTCTTCAATCTGTTCTTTTGTTGCTTCTTTGCCGCTTTCGACCTTTTTTCCTCCGTTGCCGCCGCAGCCGGCGAGAAGGGCAGTCATCAGGGCGATGACAAGCACAATGCATACCAAAAATCTCTTTTTCATTTTTGCTCCTTTCAGAATATGCGATTTTTGTTGAATTTGTTGACGAGATTTTATAGGATGCATACTGTATTGTCAAGAACATAACACCTGAAAAACGCATAATTAATAAATAAAAATAATGAGTAGTGTATATTTTTTGCAAATAGGTGCGGCCTGGCAGGCTATTGATGGTATGAATTGCAAAAGAGCCCCGCAACTGCGGGCCTGTAAAGTACGCAAGTCGCGGAGCTCTTTCGCTTCGATTGGATGTAAACAAATGATTTTATTAATGCTTCTTTTTAACGATTATTACAGCTGCGGCAGCTCCTATGGCAACAACTGCAACAGTAACCGTTATTGGAATCCAGACGTTGTTTGCCTTGGCGGGTTCCTCAATCTTTTCAGCTTCAAGAACTTCAAGCTTGACTGTGACTTCGCCGTGGGCAAACTGAACCTTGATCGTGTGGTCGCCGGCGGTGAGCTTTTCGAGCGTCTCAGGCGTAATCTTTACGACCGTGCTGCCCTTGGCGGCGGAGTAGTCGGTGCCTGCTGTCAGGAGGGCACTGTCGATGTAAACGTTTCTGAAGTTTGCAAACGAGTTGTCGACATCGCCAATCTGCCTCACTGTAACAATCACTTCCTCGCCGCTTCCGAGCTGCCAGGTTACCTTGTCCTTGTCTGCGGCGTAGCTGACGCCTTCCGCCTTGAAGGTTGCGGTGTAGGTTGCGTCGCCTGTGACATTGGCGATTTCGGGAGTCCAGCCGGAGAAGGTGTAGACGTGCTGCGAGTCTGATGCCTTGGCGGGTTCTTCGCCGGTATAATCCGGTTTTTCGCCGTAGGGAACCACGAGCTTTTGGAGTTCTTTTCCGTCATCGTTTACGAACGTTATAGTGTAATAGTTCTTTTCCGATGTGAACACGGCAACGTACTCCGCATCAGCAGTCGCTGCAACAATCTCCGTTGACCAGCCGCTAAACTTGTAAGTGAACTCGGCAGTGTTTTCCTTTGACGCGTCTGCGTGCGCGGGAATCTCGCCGTACTCAACCGCTTCAGTGTCAATCACGGAGCCGTCTTCGTTCTTCCAGGTGATCGTGAAGGTGTTCTTCACTGCAGTGTAGACCGCTGTGTAGGTCGCATCACCTGTGACTGTCTTGAGGGTGGGGGTCCAGCCCTTGAAGGTGTAAGTGTACTCGGCTGTTGCGGCCTTGGACGGATCTTTGTGCGTGGGAGTCTTTCCGTATTCAACCGCTTCAGTGTCAATCACGGAGCCGTCGTCGTTCTTCCAGGTAATCTTGTAGGAATTCTTGCTTGCAGTGAACGTTGCGGTGTATTCTGCATCGCCTGTGACTGCGGTAACGGCGGGCGTCCAGCCTTTGAACTTATAACTGTACTCAGATGTTGCGGCCTTAGTAGGATCCTTGTGCGTGGGCGTCTTTCCGTATTCAACTGTTGTGATGTCGATTACGGAGCCGTTTTCGTTGCGCCAGGTGATCGAGTAGGAGTTCTTCGTCTCGGTGAACTGGGCGGTGTAGGTCGCGTCGCCTGTTACATTGGCGATTTCGGGTGACCAGCCTTTAAAGGTGTATGTGTACTCGGCTGTGCTTTCCTTCGTCGCGTCTGCGTGTGTCGGGGTCTTGCCGTATTCGACTGTCGTTGTGTCGATCACCGAGCCGTCAGCGTACTTCCAGGTGATGGTGTAGGAATTGTCAAGCGAGCTGAAGACAGCCGTGTACTCGGCGTTTCCGGTAACCGAAGTTATGCTCGGCGTCCATCCGGAGAAGACGTAGGTGTACGCAGGAGTGTTTGCCTTTGTTGCGTCGTCGTGCGTGGGTATCTTGCCGTACTCAACCTGAGTTGTGTCAATGACCGAACCGTCGTCGTTCTTCCATGTGATGGTGTAGACGTTCTTTGTATTGGAGAAGTTTGCCGAATACTCGGTATCGCCAATGACACTCGTCACCGCAGGCGTCCACCCCGTGAACGTGTAAGTGTACTCAGCGGTATTGTCTCTCGTTGCGTCATCATGCGAGGGGGTCTTTCCGTATTCAACGGTAGTGATGTCGATAACGGAGCCGTCCCAGTTCTTCCACGTGATGGTGTAGGAGTTCTTTGTAGAATTGAACTCGGCGGTGTAGGTCGCGTTTTCTGTGACTGCAACGACAGCGGGCGTCCAGCCGATGAATGTGTAGGTGTATTCAGCCGTGTTAGTTCTGGTTGCATTGGCGTGCGTAGGCGTCGTGCCGTACTCGACAAGCGTTGTGTCGATTACCGAGCCGTCCCAGTTCTTCCATGTAATCGTGTAGGAGTTCTTTACTGAGGTGTATTCGGCAGTGTAGGTCGCTTCGCCTGTTACTGAAACAACAGACGGAGACCATCCTTTAAAGGAGTAGGTGTACTCGGCAGTGTTTTGCTTTGAGGGATTGGCGTGTGTGGGCGTCTTGCCGTACTCAACCACGGTAGTGTCGATAACGGAGCCGTCGTCATTCTTCCAGGTTATGGTGTAGCTGTTCTTTGTGGCGTTGAATGTGGCTGTGTAGGTCGCATCGCCCGTGACAGACACAACTGAAGGAGACCATCCCTTGAAGGTGTAGGTGTACTCGGCAGTGTTTTGCTTTGTGGCATTGGCGTGTGCAGGCGTCTTGCCGTACTCAACCACAGTGGTGTCGATAACGGAGCCGTCGTCATTCTTCCAGGTTATAGTGTAGCTGTTCTTTGTGGCGTTGAATGTGGCTGTGTAGGTCGCATCGCCCGTGACAGACACAACTGAAGGAGACCATCCTTTAAAAGAGTAGGTGTACTCAGCCGTATTGGTCTTTGTCGGATTTGAATGTGTAGGCGTCTTGCCGTACTCAACCACAGTGGTGTCGATAATCGAACCGTCGTCGTTCTTCCATGTGATTGTGTAGGAGTTCTTGACGGGTGTGAAGGTTGCGGTGTAGTCAGTGTCTATCTGCACAGGGGTGAGAGGTTTGTCCCATCCGGCAAAGGTGTAGGAGAACTCCGCATCGCCTGTCTTCACAGGGTCTGCGTAAGCGGGCATGGAACCTTTTTCGACCTGTGTTGTTCCTAACAAGGTTCCGTCATCCATGTACCAGGAAACCGTGTATTTCGGAAGCTCGGTCCATTTGGCCTGAAGAGCCACTCCGCCGTATTTTCCTGTGAGGAGCTCTCCTCCCGCAAGAATCTCGCCTTTGGGCCAGTTGCCTGTGCTGCAGGCGATTACTTTCCAGCCGTCAAATGAATAATGGGGCTTGGAGAGTATCTGAAGAGTGTCGGTACTCTCAATGTTGTAAGTCTGGCTTGTCGAACCCGAAGCACCGTTTAAGATATATTCTATCTCGTAATCAATTGTATCCCATTGTGCGTAAAAGACATCGCCCTGAGCTACTGCATCACCTGCAACAACCTTCTTTCCGTCTCCCTCCGGTTTAGTGTTCCAAGAGTTAAATGTATAGGCTGTGCGTGTATAAGTTGCTGCGGGCATTACCATTTGATCTTTCAGCAGCCAAATATTGCGTGCATCGTCCTTGTTGTTTTGAGGAACGACGGTGATGTATTTTCCGAACTGCTGCAGTACGGGATAATCCCATCCTGCTCCCCAGGTGTGACCGGCATCGTAACCGATGTCAAAACCGTTTCCGCCGACAACATCCGGATTACCCATGTTTTCGGGGGAGAGGAAATTGCAGACCACAGGGCTGTTGTAGCCGGTGATTTTACCGAACAGCTGGGGCGCGGAATTCTCTGTTGCAATGCTGTAGAGAATCATCTGGGGCTGGGATGTCTCGCCAATCAAGGCGCCCACATTGCCCCAACCGTTTGTTAAGGAAACGGAGTTTTCTCCGCCGGCATGGAATACTCTCTCAACTTTGAATTGGAAGTTCTTTGAACCGATAACGCCGCCTGCAGCTACTCCCGCGCAGGTAACAGTTCCTATATGGCCGCAGTTGGACATATCATTGTAATGGCCCGACGCTCCGAATACGCCTGTAATTCCTCCCGCATATCCGCTTCCCGACGTGCAGTTTACGTCACCGACAAAGAGACTGCTTAGAATGAAACCGTGGCTGTATCCCGTGATGCCTCCGACGAATGTTCCTGTGCTTGTAACAGAACCGAAGACGCAAATGTCAGATATTACTCCGCCTGAAGCGCCGAACAGACCGGCATAATCAAGACTGTTGCTGTCTATATACAGACCTTTGATTACATGGCCGCCACCGTAAAAGCTGCCGTTAAATATATGATCCTTGTCGATTCCTATTGGTGTCCAGTTCTCGCCGCCAAGGTCAAGATCGCAGGCAAGATAAATCTCCATGCCGCTGTATGAATTGCCGTTGTTGACATTGTCCCGCAGTTGCTTGAAAGCCTCGAGGGAACCGATATAGATTTTGTTGAGAACAGGGTCGCCTGTCCCGCCTGTACCGCCGGATCCTCCGCTGCCGCCAAGACCTCCGGCCGCACTTAATTTCAATGTGTTTCTAAGAACAGGAGCATCATCTTTTATAACCCAAACTTTTGAAAAATCAAAGTTTGCATAAGTATCCTTGTTCTTCATGTCGTTCTTCCAGTATACACCGGTGTAGCCTTCACCGCTGTAATCTCCGGAGATATATGTCCAGCCCAAAGCACGCCTTGCGCAGCTACGCCACCAGTAGTTATCCGACAAGTTGAGCTCGACTTTTGTATTGAATCTGTATCCGACAATACTTCCTGTTTTTTGGTATTCGAGTGCGCTTCCGGGCAGTTCGCAGTCTATTCCGTAGTATGAACCGTTGTCTTCTGCAACAAATGAGTAGCATTTTGTTGCGGTAAATTTGTAGCGGATGTATCCTGCAAGGCCTCCGACTTTTGTGTATCCGAAGACGATGCCTCTGTTATAAGAGTTTACGCAGGTACACGATTCGGCATATCCGAAAAGACCTCCGACTTCAGATCCTTTGGCGGTTATTTTTCCTGTATTTCCGCACTCGTACAGCTGACAGGTGTCGCCTGATCCGACAAAACCTCCGACATAAACGTTGTCGGTTGTGTCAAGTGTTGAAGTGACATTTCCGGTGTTCAGACATACCTTGATTATGGTGCCGGCAGACTTCATCCTTACGATTCCTGCTATTCCGGCCACATATGTCTGGGCAACGACGTTGCCGCTGTTAAGGCACTTTTCTATGTTACCTGTTTGAAGTTCTCCTGCAACGCCTCCGACGTATTTTGTTCCGGTAACCGATGCGGTATTAACACAGCTTATAATAGATCCGGCATGTCCGTCCCTGTAAGCTACAATTCCGCCGACCGCTTCTTTGCCGCTTACGGTTCCGTTGTTAATGCAGTTTGAAACATCTGAACTTGTCAGTCCTACTATACCGCCAATGTTAGTTCCGGTACTGCCTTGCTCATACGTTATATTTCCCTTATTTGTACAGTTAACTATTGTAGACAGGCCGGTTTGATCAGCGTTTTGAAATGCAATTCCGGTTATGCCGCCAACAAGGTGTTCCGCCAATACCTTTCCGATATTGATGCAATTATACACGCGGCCGCTTTCCTGTTGGAGACCGACGATACCGCCTGTCTGGAGTGTTCCTTCTATGTATGCACTGTTAGAACAGCTTTCTACCGATGCGCCGGAACAGATTCTGCCTGCGATACCTCCTACATCGTATCCCCCGACAGTTTTTGCAGTATTAATGCAGTTACGTATTAAGCACCTTTCTGTGCGTCCCGCAATACCGCCTACAGCATTTATTGTTGCGGCATTCACTTCGGCGCGGTTTGTGCAATCCTCAATAACACTTTCCTGACCTTCATCCGCACCGGCATTGCCGACTATTCCGCCGTAGCAACTATAAATATCCAAAATGCTTTCCGTAACGGCGCCTTCGTTGAGACAGTTGGTAAGTGAAATATTGAAACAATATCCGGCAATGCCGCCCGTATTGTTCTTGTTGGCATTTACAGTTGCTTTGTTGGTGCAGGATCCGATAACGCCTTCAACTTTTCCCACGATGCCTCCGGCGTTGGTATTGTCATCGCCGTACAGGCCTGTGGCTGTAACAGTAGAGTATTTTTCATTGACGCAGTTGTAAATCTGCCCTTCGCACTGTCCGGCAATACCGCCAACGTTGTAATTGGCGGTGACTGTTCCGTAGTTGGTGCAGTCTCCTGTATTGACTGTGAAACCGGCAATGCCTCCCGTCTCGGACCATCCCGTGATTGCCGCATTGTTTACGCAGTTATATGTCTCGCCGGTGTTATATCCGACTATTCCGCCAACGTAAAAACCGTTGGCGTCAACCGTTCCGTAGAATTTGATGTTTGAAACTGTGCCGTTGTTTAATCCGACAATTCCTCCTACGTAGTTATTACCGCTTAAATTGCCGGTAACGCTCAGATTGGTGATTGTTCCTTTCGAATTGCCGAACAGACCCGAATAATCGTTATAGTAATTAATTGAATATGTTATTGAATGACCGCCTCCGTCAAAGGTGCCTTCAAACGGTCTATTCCCTGTTCCGATAGGGGTCCAGGAAGAATAAAAGGCGGTTAGATCCAAATCGCCCTTAAGCAAAAAGCACTCCTCTTTATAACTGTTGACTCCGTTGTTGACGTCATCCGCCAATTTCTTCAGATCGTTCTCTCCTGAGATTATAAAAGGGTCAGCCTTGCTTCCTGACCCTGAAAAAGAGCCGCCTTCCGCTTCTGCGGGAGTGACGGGTGAAAAGGTGACGACTGAAACAGCTGTGAGGGCGACAAACGCAAACACACATAAAGCTGTTATCAATAACAGTTTCTTTGTTGTCATGATAATCTCCTCGGGTTGAAATTACTTGTTTCATCTCGCACTGCAAGTCGGGTAAGCACGATAGAAAACACAAGTTACATTATTACACAATATAATTAATAATTCAATCAAAAAGTGTGCAAAAAAGCTTGAAAAATTTAAACATGTATGTTATCATGCCTACCAACCTATTAGGCAAATAGGCGGAAAGGTTTTAATTGAGGCAGACTGTAAAATGTTGACCATGGAAAAACTGAAAAGCGAAACGATAATAAGAGGCTCAGAGCTTTATCCGGTGAACGTGAGCCTTGACAATATCCCTGAATATGAACCTTTCGGCGCGGCGGAGGGCGCATACTTTTGCGACA
>Ga0310696_10002019_pt1 | contig 27926 bp, 46 predicted proteins | sample AusTroGonzalo_MG_4_FD_203885 | JGI IMG/M metagenome (GOLD analysis project Ga0310696, IMG submission 203885) | Bovine rumen microbial communities from tropical cattle in Woodstock, Queensland, Australia - Gonzalo_02 (v2) (version 2) | ecosystem: Host-associated > Mammals > Digestive system >...
GCGTGACAATCCCGGCAGACAGCTTGCAGATTGTTCCAGTTCAACGTGACGTTCGGATCATTGATGTTGTCTGGATTCAATTCGATCTTATGGTGTACGATCTCACAAGGTTTTATTAATCCTTTGGATAAGCAGACTTCACACAGGTTGCCTTTGCTTTTGGCGTAAGCTGTCCTTGTGTGCTGCCATGCCTTACTTGAATAGAACGCAGCTGCAAAATCTCTCATAACAACGCCAACCCCTCCGAAGGCGTTCAGGCTGATTGCCTTCCCTGTTGCGGTGAAAGGACAAGACCGCAACCACTCCCCATATGATCAAAGGGAAAGGAGGCGAAACCCTTTGATTACCTGTATAACTGTACTTCGGGAAGGTTGCGCCAATCCGTTCTGTCAGCATAGTGAATGATCTTCGGATGCAAAACCGGATGCGTGAACTTGCTTGCGTTCCAGGTCGAATCAAGGTCTTTGATCTTCAGGAACATTTGCATGACATCCTGCCCCACATACTTGTGGAACCTGGTATTCAATTCCCTGATCATCAGATCGTCAACGCCGTCCTCGCGGATCTGACGCAGATTCATCAGGCAGATGCCGTTGTTGTAATACGGTCTGCCTTCCCAAGACAGATCCCGTTCACGAACCATTGCGACATGGTAACCTTCCATGTCCGTTTCCCAAAGTTCGGTGATGTCCCCGGTGACAATGGTGTCACAGTCAATAGACAGGATCTTGTCGTGATATGGGAAAAGCTTTGTGAACGCTGCGCGAATCGGCCCGAACTGTTTCCATTTGGTTTGCGTGTTCGTGTCGTTGAAATAATCCTTGTACCGCCACACCATGTTATGCACAGGCAGATCATAGAAAGGGTCTGGATCTTCGGTAATCGTGTAAACGGTCACGTTCGGATTGTGCGCTAACAATGAGCGGATCGCGGTATAGAAGTCCTGATAGATTTCCCTTGATCCGAAACAAACAACGTCCATGTCTTTCCCCCTTGAAAGAAAAAGCGCAAGGAATCAACCTTGCGCCCTTTTGCAGTTTACACTTTATCACTAATGTTTTCAGACATTCAAGGACATCATTCAACAAACAAACTTGTTTGTGCCGTGTGCTTTGCAAATCGTTCTTCCTGTTTGTCGAAGTATTCCTTGTCGATCTCATAGCCTACGAAATCAAAGCCCAGGTCATAAGCTGCAATTCGGCTTGAACCACTTCCAAGGTGCGTATCAAGGATTTTGTCACCCGGCTTTGCGTACTTGCTCAGAATCCATTTGTAAAGCGCGACAGGCTTTTGCGTTGGGTGAAATCTTTCCTCCTTGTTTTTCATGTCGCCTTGAAGCATTCCGTTCCAGACGAAACGAAACACCCTCGCAACGCCCATTCCCGGCGAAAGCCATGCAAGTTCACAGTCAGCAAAATCGTTTGCCATTTCTTCGCTGCCGCGCTTGTCCCATATCAAGAAACCTTTTGACGGCGGCAGATTGAAGTAATTCCCCCCCAGATGACTTGTTTCTTTGATACCCGGAATAATTGATCAAAGTATTCTTGTGGCGGTTTAATGTCCCATTCATCCGTTCGGCGGTAATCGCGCCGTTTCGCCGCAACAGTCCTTGCAACGATGCGCGGCCCTGATCTGGTGAAGTTCATTGACTGCACCCCGATTCCGTAAGGTGGATCTACCACAGCAAGATCAAAAGCGTTATCTTCCAGGCGCTGCATTGCTTCAAGACAGTCCATGTTGAAAGCTAACTGTTCAGGCAACGTTCAACCTCCTTTAATGCCGCCGCATGAATTCGGTGCGTCTGTTTCCAGGAATAATGAATTTCAACGGAAACTTCTTCAAACGATTTCATTTCAACGTAATACTCCATCAGCACAAGCCGCTGCCGCCTGTCAGACAGTTTCATGATCGTCCGCAAGATTTCACTTTTAAGCGCAATCTGCTCGTCAATCTTCGCGTCAACCAAAGATTCAAGTTCAACAAGCCTGTCAAACTTGTGCGGATTCTTCGTTGACTGCGCCCCGTCTGAATTATAGTTTTGCGTGATGGTTTCTAATGATTCCCTTGTTGACTGAACCAAACGAAGCAGAGCTGCAATTTCCTTGTCAATGCGCCTGACGCGATTCAGATATTGTTTAGCTGTCAATTACCCACCTTCTTCCTGATTGCAAGAAGCATTTCCCGGCAGACAGTCAACCGCCGCTTTACGCTTGCACAGCAATCGGCCTGCGTCACATCGTCACCAAGCCATGGCCTGCGGTGATTACTGCCTTCCATCGCAATCATTTGATTGAGAAGGCTTTCTTTTACCGACTGGACAAGCTGCAAGACGGTTTCGCAATCTTCCACCATGCGTTCAAGGTCATAAAGATACTGGTTTCTTTCTTCCATCATTCGCCCTCCCCTGTCAGGTTATCTTGCGAATATCTTGCGTTTTTCGTTGGATTTTCAAAAGATGCCGGGATGATGGTCGGTCTGTTCTCAACTTCTACGGCAATCCAATGGTCGTATTCTTTCCAATCGTTTTTGATGTGTGCTTCAAACGCATCCGCATCAATCAGCCGTCCGTGCGGTGGTACGGGGACGAGAGGACAGTAATCTGGACGATGGTCTTTGCCTTGAGGATGCGCCTTAAAAACTATTGGACATCCGCAATACAGTTCTGGAGCACAATTTGTATCCGTAAGCATCATGAGTCGACAGGAGTCACAGCTTTTCGGCATCTCCATGTCTTTGATATAGATTCCCATAATCATTCCTTTCTATCAGCAGGGATAATGGTGGGCAAATCTCTTGCAACAGCCCGTGACTTTCTAATTCCTCGAGCTACAAGATTATTCTGAGCCTGTTGCATTTTAATAAGATTCCTTTCAAGCGCATCACGGTCTATCAAATCTCCGTGGTCGGGGACGGGGATTAGGGGACAATCCGGTCTGCGCGATTCTGTTCGGCATATCTTTGAAAGAAGTCCGTCAACACCGAAATCGAGATAAAACCTACATGCAATATCACAACTCGCACAGCTTTTCGGCATCTCCATGTTGATATAAACTCCCATGCGCATTCCTCCTTCGGCGGTTCGGGTAGTGGCATCCAATAATCAGCACTCCCAGCGATTTCCTCATCATTAAACGAGAATTTCCATAGCCCATCGTAATACCCAACTGCGATGTAAGGAAACAACACTCCAGCATAAACCAAAACATCGTGCCTATCCTCCGGGCATCGCTCCGTCACGGGAATCCAACAAGGCATTCTGGCAACAATTGTCTGGAATTTCTTTAACGCTTCGTTTGCTTCTTCCTCCCAGAACACCTCCCACTCTTTTGACCGTTCAAGGTCAGCGCTCAATTGCTCTATGGCATCGGCGGCTTCTCTCAACAGCGGGAAATCTTCAAGGCTTCCCGACTGTTGGATGCAGATGCGGCGATTGCGTAGCCGCTTTACAAGTTTTTCATACATCAGCTTTCCTCCCTCATATCAGCCCCGCAGTGGTGACAGAAATTATCCCAATTATCAAGATCCCAACAACTGTTTTGAATAAAACCACATTCAGAGCAAGTACCGCTACCGTCTTTGTTTAGCGTCCACTTTCCCCGCACCACAGGCCGCACATCGGCGGCAGGAATTGCGCTGATTGCATCTGCGTATGCTTGAACCGCTCTTTCTGCCGTCTTGCGTCTGCTTTCAAACAAGCTGACATTGATTCTGAAATCAAGGTTCAGGGCCTTGTCTTTGTCAATGTATGCCATCATTCCCTCCATCTGCATCCATCGCAAGCCCCGTTGTGCCGTTCCGTATATGCGCCGCATTTCAGGCAAAGTTCGTTTCGACAGTCGCGGAAGTCACGCCTGGAAACAACATCAGCCTTCGGCAGATCGTTCACGCATTTCTTCAGCCATTCGATTTCAGCGCGGTCGTTTTCAATAATGTCCTGACAGGTTTCGCATTCTTCCTGATGCTTGTAACCGATAGCCGTGATCATTCCAAGGATGGTCATTTTGTCTTTGGTTTAAATGTTCATTTCGGCAACAGCATTATTGAAGCGCTTGATTAATTCATCCATCGTTGCCCTCCCTTGGTCTGTCATCCATTTCGGGTTTCGTCAGGCACATTTCCAAAGCCCACAGCATATTCCAACAGGCCGCTTCAAGGTGCGGTTCGTCATCCCAACCAAGGAACCATTTGAAAGCGTGTCTGATCGCAGAATCAAACAGGGAATGAACAGGAATGCCACGGTCAACGTTGTGTTCGCCGTACTTCAAAGCGCCCCGTTCGCAATGCTTCGCAACCGCCCAAACCGCATTCAGCGGCAGAAGATCAAAGCGGCCCTTGCCTTCGTGCAGATCCCTGACGGCCCCGGTGCTGAATTCGGTGCGTTCGCCGCTGTCCTGAATATCATCCTTGACATAATTGGAAGGCGCTTCGCCGTCACCCTTGCGGCAATGGACGCAGAAAACCAGATTTTCAGGCTTGTTGTTCAAGCAATTACTGCACCACATATCAACAAGCGCATTGTCTTTGCGGGTTTCAATTCTTGCAATCAATGTTGTGTTCAACCTCCCACCATTCAATTTGCCGCCGCAGTCCTATGATTTCGGTCTGGTTGAGAAGGCGCAGGTGTTCAAGTTCCTGCACCTTCTTTTTCAACCTGGCGTTTTCGGCGATCAAGACTGCGTTCTGTGCAATCAGATCGTCCTCGTTCATCCGGCAACACCCGCCGAATTAAGCAGGGCAAACACGGCCTGCCGCAATTGCGCGGCTTCGTCTGCGTTCCTGTTAAGCGCGTCAATCAGTGCGTGAAGCGTGTTGTTTGAACCCTTGCTGAACTGAAGCTGAATTTCATTGAATTCCGGGAACGTGGTCTGCCCTGCAACGGGTTCAGCGGGCTTGTTCTCGGTCACACGGCGGTTCATGAGAAATGCGTCATACGCCGCGCGAACCTCGTCAGGGATTTCTTTGCCAAGCTTTTCGCTTGCCGCAGAAAGGGCTTTGTTGTTCGTCATGCCACGGCCTGCCATCGTCACAAGCGCTTCAACATCATTGTTCTTCAGGGCTTCAAACGTCTGAATGTTTCGCGCAATCGTGGTTTCATCAAAACCGATGTCGCGCCCGTTCTCTGAATAATTCATGCCAAGAACGTAATGATTCATGATCATTTTGTCGTACTGTTCAGGGCTGATGCATGGTTTTTTGCTCACAGCTTTACCTCCTTGCCGTTATACATAATCTTGAAATCGTATCTTTGTTCATATGGTGTGTAATACTTGCCGCAAGCGGCCTGAAGCGCCTTTTCCATCTTGTAACGGGAATATTCGCCATCCTCGGTGTCATCCTTTTCAAGTGCGCGGATCTCGGCGTATTTTTTATCAAAGGCCACCTGAAACCGCTTCAGCCGTTCTTCACCAAGACCGAATTCTTCGTTTAGCGTCAAGGCCACAGCATCAAGGATTTCCTGTTGCGTGTACGCGATCACCTTGACCGTCCAGAACGTTTGTTCATCCTGTTTGCGCTGCGCGTATTCTCTGGCCTGCGCCGATCCTTTCTTTACCCCCTTTTTCGTCTTGTTTCCACCTCCATGTCGTATTTCCGCAGGCATGACCACGAACACATGACAATGGTTTCTGGATCATGCTTGTAACACGGCTTGAACCGCTTATAAACCCAATCCGCAACACAGGTCACCCAGAAGGTTTTGCCGCAGACCGGGCAAACGTGCGGTCTTGCCCAATACCAATCAGCCATTCTTTACTTCCACCACCTTGATCCCGTATAGTTTCAGCATCAGCTTGCGTTTGATCACAAAGACGGCATATGCGGAACCTTTCTGGTAACCTTTCACATCTTCCACGACAGTGTTCCCGTGTTCATCCCGATAAACGAAGTCTGCGACATAAGTCACCGCACGTTCCACAAGCTTGTGGTTTTCATCGTACTGGTTCGGGATCAGGATATATTTGACCTGTCTTTGAAGGCCATGAATCACGCCGCCGCGCTGAAGCCAGGACAGGTCACGCCATCTTCGCAGTTCTGCCTGACTGTCGAAGGTCAACCCTTGATAGACAACCTTCTTTGCCTTGAATTTGTTAAACACAATCCCACCTCATATGAAGTTTTTGCCGAAATAAATTCTAAATTCATCAACCGTCCAACCGTAGTGTTCCATTGCCGTCATCTGCATAAGCTGCCGCACCTCAAGCGCAAACTGCGCGTCCTTCTGGTGAAGTCTTCGGTGGCATTCATCGCAGATCAGCAACCAACACCCCAGTTCTTTTGATCTCTGTCGGAAGGCCGCATTGAACGGTTCATGCCGTTGAAGCGGCCTGTCCTGTCGTTTGCAAAGATCGCATCCTTCCGTGTGTGGGAAGATGCTTGGCGCATAACTTTTCTTCATGCATCCCCCTTCTTCAGGAACATTTCCATATCTGCAAGTGCGTTCTTCAGAGCATCCCCGGAAAGGGATTTGCCGCTTGCCTGCACCTGACTTGGTTTCTTCGGCTTTTCGCGCTGTTCCCAACTGATCAGCTTTTGTTTCCAGTTGACAACCGGCTTGCCTTTGCTGTCCTTCCAACCACCTGTTTCGTAAAAGTCAAAGAACCTGTCGGGATCTACACTTGATTTCCGTTCCTTGACATATTCCCTGACTTCTTCGCGTGATGGGTGCGCCTGCGCCGTTCTCGTTCCCGAATACGAATACGTTCTCGTTTTCGTTCTCGTTTTCGAGGACATTTGCAAACATTTGCTATCATCTGCAATCATTTGCTTGCAATTGCTATCAAACAGTGGAAACTTGCTTGTCTTTGCCCTTTGCTGTTGATGTTTCGCCCATCCTGTCAATTGCAGATAACTTCTGCCGTCTTCTGCGGTATACCAGATGATCAGGCCGGTTTCGGACAGTTCCGTCAACCACTTGGCAACCTGTGTTTCTTTCAAGTCCTTGTCGGTCTTCAACGGGAAACAGGCGTTTTTGACAAGCTGCGGATTGCCGTAGAATGCGCCGAAATCGTCTGCCTTCACCATCAGTCTGTAAAAAAGGATCTCTGCACCAGGTGTCAGCGCATTCAGGTCTTCACTTGCACAAATGGATTCTTTCAAAATCCTGTTCGGCATAACTTATTCCTTCTTCTGTCCTCCGAAGTAAACCGAATCTGCCAGAACTTCAAAGGCAGTCCGTTTGTTGCCTTCCTTGTCCTCATACTTCCGCATTTGCAGTCTGCCGGTGACCACTGCCATCTGGCCTTTGGCGAAGTACTTGCTGACGAACTCTGCGGTTCCCTGCCATGCGACCACATCAATGAAGTCGGTTTCTTCCAGGTTGCGGTCACGGTCGCAGGCAATCGTGAAGTTCGCAACGGATTTGCCGCTTTCCGTCTGCCGAAGCTGCGGATCTGCGACCAGTCTTCCCATCACACAAATTCTGTTAAGCAATTTCAGTCCTCCTTTTGAAAATAAGCATTCCGTTCACGAACGTGCCGGTCTTCAGTCTTCTTGTCTTCTCTTTCGGATTCCACGGGCAGTTATCGCAATCCCATTCGCAGTCAACATGGGGATATTCAAGTTTCCCGTCTTCGTTCTTCGTTCCGCATGGCGCGAAGACTGCCGCCTTCATCAGTTCTTTGTCAATCGTCTTCATCTTTTGCGATCCTGTTGACATCCGTAGCAGAGCGGCACACCGTACTTGCCCATGCTGTATTTGACTTCATTGGCCTTGATTGCCTTGCCGCAGTCATGACACACATTTTCGGGCGTTTCTGAAGGCGTTTCTGCCGCTTTTTCTCCGCGATTGGTATAATCACTGTCCTTGGTGTCATCAATGCAGAACAGGCCGTTTAATGCGTATTTCCGCGCGTAGGATGAAGCCGCGCCCGTCACCTGACTTGCGTCCATGCCCTTTTTCGTTTCTTCCTCACGGGCAAAGGCGACAGCGGCAACAACCTTTTCACCGTTGTCAACCGCCTCAATGTCAACCAGTGTTGCGGTCGCCTTGATGTACACCCGGCCTTCTGCCGTTTCGACCGTGTCCGAAAGCAGAAGCACACACTTCTGCGACGCAAGCAACGGTTTTACCGCTTCAAGGATGTCTTCGCAGTTGCGGTATTTGTACCCACCGAAGCTATTCGTCTGGGATTTCGGTGCTTTCAGCTTGGCCTGAATCACACCAAGTTTTTCGTAAATGTTCAATTAGATACCTCCTTAAAATAAACAAAGTTGCATTTCTTCTGGTTCTTTGCCCCACTGGTCTGCCATGGCCTGCGCGATCCCTTCAAAGGTCTTTGACCTGGTCTTCTGATCACGTTCGTTCCGGCCTTGAAATCTGCGGTAGTTCCCATGCGCGTCCTTGCATCCACCGCTCACATACGGTTCATGGTGCGTCAGCACGTTGGTCGGTCTGAGCTGCGGAAGGCCAACCAACCACAGGCACGTTCGTTTACTGTAGGGATGCCCGAATTCATACGGCTGAATAACCTGTGTCGGTGGTGGAAGTTCCACGATTCCCAAAGGCGTTGGATTCTCAACCGCTATGCGTGGGCAGTCAGCGCGAAGGATCGCGAAAAAGAAGTCCTTTGCAAGCATGGCATTGTTGTATCGTTCCATCTGGATAACACCTTTTACCTTCATGCGTACCGCCGAAGCGTTCGTCATATAGGTGCATGGTGGAAACCCGATAATCAGATCCCACGCACCGCGCTGTGTGTGTGTGTGTGTATCTGCGGTTACAAAGGAACAGTTGCCGTTTATCAGCGGTAACACATCCCCTTGAATGTGCCATTCAGGATGCCCCCCGGAACACTCTTGCAAATCCGCGCTAAACGCTCGGTGTCCACGCTCACGGAACGCCTTGCAGACTTCCTGTGATTCTTCGCAAGCAACTAGAACGTTCATTTGATCAACGTGCTTGTCCGTTCGACAAGCTGCGCCCCTGGAACAACAATCCCTGCCTTCAGCGCCGCCATGATTGCGGTCTTGTTCGGTTCAGGGTCTTTGAACCGCAAGAATTCATCTGTTGCCGTCTGCATGAAGGTTTCACCAAGTTCCACGGCCTGCGACTTCTTGTGCGTCACGGCAACACGGGAAGTCTTGAAGTTTTCGCCGCCAAGAACATAATCAAGATAGGCTTTCAGCTGTTCGGCTTTGTTTTCGCCTGCCTTGCGGCGCTTCGCAAGGGTATCTTCTTCAGCCTTGATTGCTTTGCACTCAGCCATGATGTTCTTATAGGCAAGCGCGGCATTTTCGGCTTTTTCCTCTCGCGCCATGTGCAGGGCTTCAAGCTGATCAAGCACTTCTTCGTTGACTTCGCCCGTGTCAGGGTCAACCATGCCGTCAAGCAGGGCTTCAATCTTCTTGTCGATTTCGTAAATCGTCATCGTCATCCTCCTCGTCATCTTCCCAATCATCTTGAAGCCAGGGCGGGAACCCTGTTCTTTCAATGCAACGGATGATTGGATCATCGTCAATTAAGATCATCAGAAAAACCTTTCCTTCACACAGTCACCAAGGAAGAACAGAACCATGATGTTCAGCGCAAGCAGGGAAATAATTTCGCTGTTGAACAGGAACAGCAAACCGATTGCGGCATATTTCATGCGCGTTCCCTCCGTTCACAAGCTGCGGTGTAGTTCATACAGTCTTGCCACAGCACAGAAACGAAAGAAGGCTGAAGTTCGCCGTTCCTGATCACGCCGTTTTCACGGTATACTTCCCATCGGTGAAATTCGGTGTTGTATTGAATCGAAAACATTGTTATAATTACCTCGGTTCTTTCACTCTTGCGGTCAACCCTATGCCAGTAGGGAAGGCCGCTTTTCTTATTCCCCGATAAACTCAAGGAACCGCTTGCGGTTGATTTTGACGCGCGAACACAGAACCACAACCGCGAAGCCCAACTTTGACGGATCATCTTGCGCCTGCCGCCGAATTACGTTCGGGTCACATTCCAAGACTTCGGCAACATCCGCAGGCGTTAACCATCTGTTAGGGCTGTTCTGCATTTCTTCGACTGTCAATGTTTCACCTCCGCTCTTTCACTCTGTGAGAATTTCGGTCAAAAAAACAAGTCCTGAATCGGCTGTTTCAAAACATCCGCAAGCTTCGCTTTGACGGAATCGCGCGGAACGCGCTGACCGATTTCGTACATCTGAATTGCGGATTCGGAAACGCCTGCCTGCTCTGCAAGCTGTGCCTGCGTCAAGCCAATGGCAAGCCTTGCTTCTTTGATTCGTTCTGCGACTGACTTCAACTTTTCACCTCCCTTGCTTTCACTTCGTGAGAAAGAATACCACGATTTGTAAGTCCTGTCAACCACATTTTGTGAGAAAGGCAAAAGAAAAACTTCTTGTTGCAAAATCGTTGACAAAGCCCACACTTTGTAATATTCTGTAACCACAGAATGTGAGGTGTCTACAATGGCAAAATTCAAAGAAAGGTTGAAGCAGTTACGGACGGAATCAGGATTGACGCAGACGGAACTTGCCGACAGGCTGCAAATGTCAAAAGGTTCAATCGGCAACTATGAATCAGGGAATCGTGAACCGAACATGGAAACGCTTGAAGCAATAGCAGACTTCTTCAACGTTGATTTGGATTATTTGCAAGGCCGCACAAACTCGCGCCCAGAATTCAGCTTTGAAGAACAATGGGTTATTTCATGCTTCAGGAACGCAGACGATTTCACAAGGGAAGGGATAAAGATGATTTTGCGAAAGTTCGACAAAGGCGGTGAACAAAAGTGATTTGCCGATATTGCCATAAAGCCGCCCCTGACGGCCTGTATTGCATTTTCTGCGGCAAGCGTCAAGATGTACCCCGGCAGGCGCACAAGCGCGGCAACGGGCAAGGAACGGCCTATAAGCGCGGAAAAACGTGGACAGGCGTTCGCGCGGGGTATCAATACACGGATGATGACGGCAACCACAGAAAGCGGCAGACGAAAGGCGGTTTTGCCACCAAGAAAGAAGCGCTTGAATGGGCATCAACAAAAACCTTCCTTGAAACGCATTCACCCAAGCTGATCGAATTGTGGGAACTCTACGAAACGAACGATCTGCCAAAGCTGTCCAGGTCAAAGCAGACGGCCTATAAAATCGCGCGGAAACGCCTTGAACCGCTCATGGGTACACAGATACACTTGCTAACGTTAGAAGAGCTTCAGCAGGCCATAAACGCCGCCAAAACGTATTATCCCGCAAGGGATTGTAAAACCGTTCTGTCACAGCTTTACAAAAAGGCCCTTGCGTCAAATAACGGGCTTGTGACAAAGAACCTTGCTGAATATGTCACCTTGCCTGCCCTTGAAGAAACCGAAGCGAAGCCGTTCACAACGGAAGAACTGAAAGCCTTTTGGGATTTGTATGACAAGAATGATTATTTCGTTGGTTATATTCTCTTGATGTGCTATTCCGGCATGATGCCTGCGGAATTGTTGAGCTGCAAAAAGGACATGATCAACACGGGCAAGTGTGAAATCTTCGGTTGTGGAGCAAAAACAAAAAGCCGCAAGAAATCGGCAATTGTATATCCCGAAATCTTGCGGCCTGTTGTAGAATCCCTGCTGAAGTCAAAAGGCGAAAAGCTTCTGTCAATCAACAAGGATAATTTCTATATTGAATTTTATGACTGCCTTGAACGTGCCAAGGTTCGCAAGCTGCCGCCCTATTCCTGTCGGCATACCTACGGAACCGAAGCTGTGAAACTTGGTGTGCATCCTGCTGTTGTCCAAAAGATGCTCCGTCACAGCAACCAAAGAACACAGGAACGTTACACACACCTGACAAGTGAAGAAGCGCACGAAGCTGTGAACCTGTTCGCGCGTGGTTAACAAGTGGTTGACATTGAAACCGCAAAGACGCATGAAATCAAGGTTTTCGACTCCCCTGCTAAGGGAGTAGGGTGTCTAAAAACGCCGCGAGGGTTCAAATCCCTCCTTCTGCGCCAAAGTACCCCAAAATCATCGAAAATGGTGGTTTTGGGGTACTTTTTTGCTTGAAAAGGGCATCCGCGGCGAAACCCTGATTTTTGCGAAAAATGGAAAAAAAATGAGTAAAAACGAATTGCGTGGTTAACACGGTGGTTAACATGAAAAAAGCCCTTCCCGGTGGTCAGGAAGGGCAATTTTTCGCGTTATTTTTTGTAACTTTTTTCCGACTCCCCGGAATGGGGAGTCCCTTCGTTACGGTTTTAGGTGTTCGCTGATGATGTTCCATGCCGCGCAGATTGCCGCCGAAAGTGCCGCCGCAACAACCGGCGCAAGTACCTTCCACGCATCGGAAACAGACGCAGGGAAACCACCGTTCAGAATGATGCAGATTTCCGGGATCAGTACGCCGAAAAATGACTGCACAAATGTTTTGATCGTGCGAATTAACCAATCAGGCATTTTATCAACCTCCATGCGCTTTTTCGTTCAGATGCTTTTCAAGCTTGTTTATGGCATCGGTGACCGCGCCGTCACACCCTTGTTCCTGAAGACCCTTCAAACACGCCCAGACACCGAATGTCAAAATGGCCTGTTCCTCCTGAATGTTTTTGATCACTTTGTCCTGTTCTTCTTGCCTTTTCACCCAATCATACACTTTGTTATACCGTCCTGTGATGGTCACAATGGCGGTAATGACCGCCGCGACCGTGATAATCGTCTGCCATGTAAGTGTTACCATCAGCACACCTCCATGTCCGAAATGTATTCTTTTAACTTCTGGAAGAAAAGCTTTGATTTGTGTCCGTCAATCGTGTCCCAATATCCGTCATGCTTCATTGCGGTCTGGATATTGGCAATCTGCCACTGGAAAAACGGATCTGGAACAGGTTCACTTTCGTCTTCGCTTTCATCTTTGCAGTCATCGGTGCATTCTTCGGCGAATTGGTGGGCGTAGTTTCGTCTTGGTATAAAGTTGTTGACCTCCGGCATTTCATACTGACTGCATACCATGTCGGAACAAAGGTCAATGTCATCAGAATGGCACAGCGTGTCATACAGTGCGCCGCCGCCCGTCTTCAGTTCATACAAGCAGAACTGAATTTGCATAGCTGCGTCACCTATTGAAACGCCATTGGCATTTGCAAATTTTCTCAACGAAAGTTTACGGCTTTTTTCCGTCCATTGGGCATAACCATATCCGTACTGGCGACCGTAATCAGTGGCGAAGTCATAGTTGGGATTCGTGTCTACCATTTCTGTATAGACTTCATCGTCAATTTTGGAACGGTCTTCCACGTTTTTCGGATTCATACGGCTTTCAGCCATGAAATTCCCCATGACACCCAATGCGCCTGCTCTGGATAGCCCGCCTGCCCGAAGCGCGTTATAAATCTGTTGGTTCGTCATTTTAACCACCTTCCGAAGATCGCGCCGATCAGCATTCCGACCGCCGCACCAAAGGCCGCAGAACCTACCACAAGATGAAAGTCAACCTCATGAATCCACATTTGATTTATACCCACATTACAGTTCTGCTGAAAACATGATGTAGTCACTTGTGCTGGATGAATTCCACCGCAAAATTGCTGGATTATATGCAGTAAATCCACTGTCTGTGTAAACAAGAAAGATTCCGGCATCACTGCAACCGCGAACAGAAAAATTTGATGTGGTGGCAATTATTGTTGACCCGGCGACATCAATGTAAAAACTGCCGCCGCTGATGGTCATGGTCGGATATGATGCCAATGGGCTTTTTACAGTAGACATTCCAACAGGCGTTGGTAAAAGGAAACGAATTTGCGTAGAAGAAAACACACTTCCAAAAGCTATTGGGATTTGGTTGTAATACGCGATCCATAGATAGTGTTGGCATTTCCGCAGTTCTTCTTCGTAGTTTGGAAGTTCATTCAGCACCCATTCGCCGCCAACCTGATGGGCAAGCGTCTGCGTGTCGCCCAACTCTACTTTCATTGCTATAATGTCAACTTTGAAACTGCTTTCACTGGCACTTGTGCCAAAAACACAGGCTTCAACATCTGCGGTATCAGCTGCAAGAGTATAAGTTTTCTGGAAAAGCTGATAGCCTGTTGTGGCAGAAAGCGAAACCATGTAGCTAACATTATATTGCCCACCGATAAAAAACCCTGCGCGGCAGTCGCCGCTTACCTCATTAACTTTGCAGAGAATAGAAAATGTGTAAGTACCGGCTTTCAGGCCATGGTCAATAACCTGGCTAAACCGCTTTATCGAATTTCCAGATGTTGCTTCCACACGGATACTGTCTGAATTTAACGAAAGACTGGTAAGGCTGAAAGTTTTCCACCTGTCGATCGTGTTCTTGCTTGCGCCGTAACTGCTTTGACCGCGCTGGTTGACCGGGAACACGCCATAGTCGCCGGTCGTGCCGCTGCCTTTCACGAAATACCAGTTATCAAGCATATTGGGACGATAAACCGTTGAAAGGTCTGCTTTCCCTGCCAGAGCGGTATAAACGCCGCCGCTTGTGATCGGATTGCTTGAACCGCTTGTGGGCGTTGAATCCTTTGACAGTGAATTGTTGACCCTTGTGGCAAGCGCGGAAACAGGCGTTTTATATGTGGTCGTGCTTCGCTCTATCGGGATTTCATCTGTCGTGTTTACACTTGATAAAGTAGGCAATTGATCAATAATCATTTGCAATCACTCCAAACTTGACTGAGCATAGGCAAGGATTTCGTCTGCTGAAGCCTGTGCGGTTGAATCCGTAATCATGCGGTTTGCACGGTTGTTGTCGCTGATGATCTTGCCCGTTTCTTCGTCCACTTCGGAATAAGTGTAAGAAAGACGCATCCCAAGCGCGTCACGGAAGACAGTTGCGGAAGTTACAATTTTCATGCGGTTCTCCCTTCTTCAAGATTAATGTAAAAGTCATTGCCACATTCGCCGTAATCAATCCCTTTTTCGATTTCCGGCATTTTCTTATCAAAGCGAAGATGGTCATAACCTTTCTGCTTCGCTTTCAGTTCCCACCCAAAGGAAAGTCCCGGATCACCCTGCACAACAAAGTGATCAGATCCACGTTTAGAAACCCAACAATCCCCATTCCCGTATTTCTGAAGAAACACCTGGTATTGCCCGGTGATGGTTTCAGCAAAGATCGGTTCAAGGAACACATAACAAATGCCGGTTTCATCCAGTACGCCTTCACCGACATCCCCAAACAACGGTGACGGTGTTTCATAGCAGTACAGAAGCCGGTTTCCGTATTCGTCTGCCTTGACAATCCTTGACTTTGTGCCGTTGCACTCAATGTCGCCTTTGGTGAAGATGCGCGTTTTGTTCAGTTCAGCATCAATCTGGCTTTCAAGTGCGTACCACTTGTGGACACGAACACCCAATGGCCCGATAGCCGTGTAATCTTGCAAATTAATCAGATATGACAAATAGGGAGAAAACGTGCCGCCAATTGCGAAAAGGCATTCAGTTGATCCTGCCAGTCCGGGCCAAATAGCGCCGGTCGCTTCATATGGTGCGCCGTATGTCGAATCTGTTTGTGTTAAAACGCATTCAGGCATAACTTTTGTGCGATATGCTGAACTGGAATACCCTGAAAGCGTTTGGAAGACTTGCATACCACGGTCAATTGAATACTGTCCATCAACACGCGCTGAGAAATTGAACTGATTGTCGTTTTCGTCTGTCGCCTGGAGAGAGATCACGCCCTGATTAAGAAACGCGCCATATTTAGTAAGACTGAAGATCTGATTCCCGTCTGGATCTTTCCCATAAAGGCCAGTACTGCCGATCAACAGCAACAAATTCCCGTCTGCGTCTTGAACATGGATGCTACCGCCGTAGTTGCCAAAACCGCCAAGTTGCAAAATGCCGCCACGGATGAAATCACAGAGGATGGAGCCGGTTGCGATGAAATTGGCGTTGAAATGTCCGTCAATTGTCCATGCGCTTTCAAACGGGCCTTCATACCCAGTTTGGCTGAAACCGATGCCGTTTTTGTTCATGCGGATCACATTAACGGCAGTTTCGACATCATCAGTGTCCATGATCAGGATTTCCTGTGGTTGACCGTCTGCGTTCGGTGTCATGACAACATGACCGCCAAGACCGCCTGTGATCATTTCAGTCGCGTGAATTATCGCGGATTGCCATGCGGTTAATTCTGGCTGTTCCAGTATAGCTGCGGCAATGTCGCCTTTCAGATAATCGGCAAGGGAAACCTTCGGTGTGCCGACCTCCATGCTGTCGTAGCGTTCCAACAGTACGTTGTAAACGACCTTGATGATTTTCGCGTTTGCCTTTGTGACACCAAGTTCGGGATAGTAGATTGAAACGGTGTCGCACAGGGAAACCCGTTGAAGGTTCGCCACATTTTCATATTCTGGTGTTTGCCAAAGCTGGACAAAGTCTACTGTGACATTGTCAGAAGGAGTCCACGGTTGATTGTTCGCAAGATATTCAAGTGCCTTCTGCCTCAGTTCAGCTTCGCTTGGTTCTTCCTCAAAGGAATTCGACAGGTCAAGTGCCTTGGGAATAAGTTTTACATACTGGAAGTAAATGATTTCGCCATTGTCATCTGTGATATAGTCGCCGGTATCTGCTGTCCACGGTGCTTCAACCAAAGGAGCATCTGGAGAAATGACGATATAATCGGACAGCATGACCACGTTGCCTTCGGAGTCTGCCCAATATGGCGCAACGGCATTGAACGTGCTTTCTTCGGAATACTGCCGTTCAATGTCGGTCATGTTCTTTCCGTAGCGGATCGTTACTCCGGTATCAGCACCACGGTTCACATATAGCCTGACTTCGTACTTGTCAAATTCATATTCGCCGGTTCCGTATACATCAAGTATGGAACCTTCCTGACCGCCAAGCAAAGCGCGAAGGTTATCAGGATGCGTCAGCTTGAATTCGCCTTCAGTTGTTTTGTCCGTCCAGAACGTGAAATCGTTCTTGTTTACAGAAAAAGTCTTCAGGTTGGCAAAAGCTGTGGCGCAAGATTCTGCGACATAAGGAGAAACGATGATGTTGCCAAGGCGGTAACTGATATGGTGTGCGAAGAAAGTGACTACGCCGTCAATCGGTGCGGAAAACGAATAGATGTCGAACGGCTGGATGTCGTGCTTGTCATCGTGGATGACCGCAACAATGCCGCCTTCTTCAATCAGCGTCTTGTAAAATCTGCCGGTGATCGGATATTTGAATTCACATTCAAAAATGCCGTTTCGTTCTTCGGTTACGATGCACGAAGTACATTCAGTCAATCGTCCAAGCCCGTTTGAAACAAAGCTTGTTTCGTCTGCCCGGTAAAGGATTGGAATCATATAATCCACCACCTTGGCGTGATCTCAACTTTTGTGATTCCTGTCCCAAGACTGAAGTTGTTCTGGCCTGGTTTCAGTACAGGGAAATTATGGTCGGTGAACTGAACATAAGCGTTTCGGTTCGCAGTCCCTTTGAAGCAGTCCATCATTTCACAGTCAATGTCGGTGTATGTGTTCGCCGCTGTGATCGTGATTGACTGCGATCCGATGCCAAGAATCCCCGTGCCATAAACCCGAAGAAGTGGCTGCGAATCGAACCTTGTCGGATTTGTGATAGACCCGTTTGCCGTCAGTGTGGTTTTGGTGTTCCCACTCGACAGAAACCGCTGTGGTTTGCAAGTGAATTCAATGTCGAACTTCCCGGCATCGTTCTTTTGTTCAACATCAGTTTCAAACTGTCCTGTGAACATAACTTTCCGAATTTCGTTCGGATGGTAGGTGTCAATAAGATCCTGATACCCTACCAAAGACAAGAGAAAGTTGCGGAAGTCGGAAATGTTCTGCTTGAAATTGCTATAGATGAAAGCCGGATAAACCAATGTGCCGTTCTGGAACCGTCTTTCTGTACCGACAAGATCACCATTCCGACCGGGAACAGGGATCATGTCCCAATCCCTTGCCGGTGCGTTGAACGTGCCTTGACCGCTGATATAAACGCCGTATGCCGTTGAAGAAACACCGGCAAGCGTGAATGAATTACGCATAGGCGGCCTCCTTCTGCCTGGACAACTGAACAAGCCGCTGTTGAATCTTGTCGGCAAGCGTGTTTACATCCATCCCGTCAGATGCGTAAACATTTATTGTGATGTTGTCGCCTGCGCCGCCAACCAGTTCACGAAGCTTATTCAGCCCAAGCACGATTTCTGCACCGTTTCCGTCACCAAATCCCTTCAGGCCGTTCGCGGTCTGCATTACGGTCGGAGATGTGAACATCATTGGGTTTTCGTATGCTTTTTTATACCAAGCAATTGAGAAGTGCGGCACGGAAGGCGGTCTTAAACTGAAAGAACCGTAAACGGACAAATGCGGAATCGGCAAGTGTGGCAAACGCCAAGAAAAGTTCATCATTCCGCGAAGCGTGTCAATAACACTTCGCACACGATCACGGACAGAATTGAAAGCATTTGTAACTGCATCACGCATACCTTGAACTTTGCTTGTCACACTTGATTTAATGGATTCCCATGCGTTCAAAGTCGCTGACTTGACATTCTCCCATGTCTGCTGGAAACTTTGTCTTGCCGCTTCGCCGAATTCCTGAAACGCATTTGCCAAGTTTTCTTTGAAATTGTTCCAACCTTCAACAATGTTGTTCCAGATTTCTATTGCCTTCGCCTTGATTTCGTCCCAATTCTGGTAAAGCAGAACACCAATTGCGATCAAGGCCGCTATTGCCGCAATGACAAGTCCGACCGGCGACAGGAGGAACGTAAACGCCGAAACGATCATTGGCGCAAGCGTCAGGATCGCACCGATACCAGACGCAAGCGAACCCAGAACCATCAAAAGCGGAGCAATTGCCGCAACTACAAGCCCAATGGTTATGATGGTGTTCGTCTGCTCTGGCGTGAGTCGCTGCATCCACTCCACAAGTTGCTGAACAATGCCTGTTATCTTTTCGATCACAGGCGCAAGGCCGGTTGCGATAGTCGCACCTAATTCGCCTGCCGCCGCTTTCAATTGTGCTTTGGATTTGTCAACCGTGTCGTTTACTTCATTCAGTGCGGTCAGCGTTTCGCCGGACATGATCAAGCCCAACTGTTCGGCTTCTGCGCCGTATTCCTTCAAAGCTGCTCCGCCATCGTCAATGATTCCGGCAAGCTCATCGGCAGACTTGCCGAAGATCTCCATTGCAAGCTGATCACGTTCGGTTTCGTTCGGGATCTGGGACAAGGCTTGAATCGTATCATAAAACACGGATTCTGCGTCACGCATATGCCCGGTTGAATCCGTTACGGCAACGCCAAGCTTTTCAAACGGTTCGCCTGTGCCTGCCATGTTCTTCTTCATCTTGGTGACCGCGCCTGTGATAGAGTCAAGCGAAACGTCAACCAAATCTGAAGCATACTGCATTTTTTGAAGCGAATCCGTTGAAAGGCCGGTCTGCTTTGCCAACGTGTTCAGATCGTCTGCGGATTTAGCCGCATTCAGGCCAAGACCGACCATTCCGGCGACCAAGCCTGCCGCCGCTGCGGATAACGGTTGAAGCTTTCTGCCGACATCCGTGACCTTGTCGCCGAATTCCTGCATTTTCTGGCCTGCAACCGCAATCTGCTGTGCGGAAACACTGCCAAATTGCCTATATTCTGTTTCAAGCTGTTTAAGACTTTGCTCTGTCGCAATAATTTCCCGTTGAAGCGCATCCCATTCAGGCGTACCTTCTGCGACCTGGGATTGCGCGTCTTTCAATTGCTGAAGTCGGTCTTTTGTTTCCTTGATTGCTTTTTCAAGGTTCTTCTGCTTCTGAACAAGCAGTTCCGTGTTGCCGGGATCAAGCTTCAGCAGTTTGTTTATATCCTTTAAGGCGTTTTGTGTCTGTTTAAGCTGACTGTCAACGCCTTTCAATGCTGTTTGCAGTTTTGTGGTATCGCCGCCGATTTCGATGGTAATGCCGGAAATTCTGCCTGCCATTATTTCACCTCACAAAAGCAGTTAAAACGAATCCATATCACTTTGTGTTGCCACCTGTTTATATTTGAATTCGTCATTACTTGCTTCGGTCATAATGTCAAAAACTGTTCCAATCTCCAGATCGTCAAGGTCGGATAATCTTAAACCGGCCTGACAGACCCGGAGAAGGAACAGTGCCGTTGTCATCTCGCGTTCAGTCCGTCTTAGTTTTTTTTTGCTTCAACCTGGGATCGGTTGGTCGCCATGTAAAACGCCTGAATTGTCGGAAGTGCTTCAACCAGTTCGCCGGTTGTGAACTGATCCAACCAGTCGCAATAATTGTCCTCCGACAGACGGTTGACCGCCTTTCGGTCATGAAGCGCACCGAATCTCTCCATGATAAACGCCATCTTCATCATGCACGAAGTCGCAAGACCTTCATCAGATGCGATCATCCTGATAAAGTCTTCGTGAAAGATGTTGTTATAGCAGACATTGACTGACGCGCAGGCGCAGAACGTGAATTCTTTTGCGCCGATCTTGATATTCTGATACATCATTTTCGCCTCCTTTTACGCCGATCAGGTCGAAGTCACCATGTACACCTGGGATGTCCACGCATTGTATTCGGTGGATTCGGCAGGCGTAACAGATGCTTTCACGATGTCCATGTCATAACCGGCGTTGTAGACGGTCGTGGCAGTGATCGTGACGGTTTCGGTCTGCGGCTCAATGCTTTCTTCCTTGGTGCTGCCGCTGACAGAAGGCCGGTTGCAAGTGCAGTTGTACAGAACATGACGCCTTGCGGCCTTGTCGCCTTCAAACTGGAACATAAGGGCAAAGTGAACGACCGGCGCACCGGCATTCTCAAACAGAACACCATTTGCGTCTGCTTCGTAACCCAGAATGTCCTTCAGGAAATCGTCAGGCAGTTTTGCAAGTTCAAGGTCGCCTTCATAGCCGTTGTTCGCAACCGCTGTGTAATAGACAATGTTGTCAGCGTAGAACTTGTTGGTTTCGCCCTGCTGATCCAGAGAGATGGAAACAGCACCCGGCAGGGCAACGGGTGTGCCGTAAGTCGCGCTGCCATCTGCCGCGATAGTCGCCTTGGCATAATAGCAACGGGAAATGCCGTACTTGATTTTATTGGTATCGGCCATTTTTTTATACCTCCGTAGTGATTTCGTCCGTAAGGACAATTTGTGTGATGAACGTGACCATGTACATCTGTTCTGCCTTCAGATACGTTTCTTCCCTTGTAAAGACAAGACCGTTCTGGTTCAGCGTAGATTCCACGGTTTCTTCAAGTTCAAAGTCTTTGTTGTCCGTATACAGTTCAATGTTCAGTTCGCGGATCTTCTGATAGTTGGTATTGTCGGCGGCAAGATCGTTCGACCGATCAAAGAAGAAGCAGATAAACGGACAAGCCTGTTCCGTGTTGTTTGGGAACTGGTAATACGCGAACGGCACACCAATGGTGTTGATCATGTTCGCAACTTCAATGTAAGTCATAGCTTTGCCTTCACCTTCTGTTCAAATTCTTTGATCAGCGCGTCTTCGACCGTTGCGATATGCACCCGACCCGGTGTCCGACCGCCATTGCGGTTGGCATGACCGTGTTCAAGCAGATGCGGCAGGCCGGGAAGGTCTTCATTGTAAATCGTTCCCTGCGCTGATACCCTGCCGGTTTGTGCGGTCGAAGTCCAACCTTTTGCGTATGCGCCTGTGCCGCCGAATGTACCCCTTGATTGACTGCGAAGCGTCTGTGCGCCTTTTTTAGCCATCTGCTTCACGATGTCGCCAAGATTCTGTTGAACATCGTCACCGTATTCCTTCAGGATCTTGTCAACTTCGTCAGTCAGTTTATCAATCGGAACTTTGCGTGACATTTGTGCCGCCTTTCCGTTCAACGTACAATTCCAACGTATCCTTGCGGCCTTGATAGGTTCTGTATACGGAATAATGCTGATTCTTGTATATGACTTCACGTTCGCCGGAATAGTCACCGAAGAACATGGTAAAACGGAACTGCGGATTTAATCCGTTTCTGCCGCCTTCAAAGAATTCTGCGCGTGTTACACTGTCAACCTGGCAATACACATCTCTGGTTGTCTGGGTGTCAGTCCAAACGCCATATGCGTTCTGCGCCTGCGTGGTTGACACAAGCGTGATGACTTCACTTCTATCCATCAGACATCAACCAATCCGTGTAGCCGGTCGCAGTCACAAGCTGCGCCTTCTGTTCGTCATAACTCCGTTTCAGACGGTCATAATCGTCAGGTTCGCCGAAGTTACATTTGACATAGGTGATTGCGGCACGTTCCACAAGCGCGTCTGTTGTGATCGGAACCGCAACGCCTGCGACACCCATGTCAAGAAAAGCCGCATCCAACAGCGTCCCGATTTCATCGTCAAATTCCGTTGTCACAACGCGCAAAGCTTTCCTTGCCGCCGCAAGAAGTGTTGCGTCTGCCACTATTTCTTCACCTCATCGTAATTGCTGATTGTCTTCTTCCACGCATAATAATCGTCAGGATAAACGGTATTGTGACCGATGTGACCGCAGACAACGGAAGGTTCGCACCAGATATGATGCCCCAGATCCGTTGCCCGTTTGCAGAACGCAAGGTCTTCGCCGAAGTTCGGTGTCGGCACAAAACAGTTGCCTTTGTTCAAGCAGACATTCGTCAGGATGTCCGTTGTGATCAGGACGCACCCGAATCCGCAACCGGCAATTTCAAATGCTTCGGAAGGATATGTTTCCGCACGTTCAAACTTTGCAACGCCGTCAATCTCACCGAAGTCCAACTTGGTGAAAATACATGACGCATACCCTTTTCTTCGTGCGTGATATACGCCGGTGACGAAGTCCTTGCCGCAGAACAAAAGATCATCCAGTATTTCAGGTGAAAAGACCATGTCGGAATCAAGCCATAGAACGTGCGTGAAGTGGTTGTTGATCGCATAATGCGCGATTCTTTCACGCGCACAGTAAACCAACGTGCCAGATTCAATGTGCAGTTCATAGTTGACCTTCTGGTCTTTCAGCCTTTCGATCAGCGTCAAAAGACACCGCATGAATTCCACATGGACAAAATCCATGCATGGGATTCCAATCAGCAATTTCATTGTTCAATTACCCCTTTTTTGTTGTCCTTCTTTTGGCTGTCGGCTTTGAATCTTCCTGTTTTGCGGTCTGTGGTGCCTCCTTCACAGGCCGCGCATTGCCCACGGAAATCAGGAACGCATAAACGTCAGGGGACACCTCAACGATGTCCCCCGCTTTATGCAAGATTCTCTGATCCCGTAACAGGATCACTTTCATCAGGTTTCGGCAGCAGGCTTCAGGATGTTCACGAAGCGGCCCGGAGCGGTGACAGCATAGGCACAATACTGTCTGCCGACAACCTTGACCATGTCATCCTCGGACTCGGTAAGTTCGTCATACTTGATGACAACGCCGTCCCCTTCGGGATAGTTCACCTGTGCGCCTGCCAGATCGCCAACGATGGCATACACCGCATTGGAATCAGCGGTGGCATAGGCGGGCAGCGCATCGGAGAACAGGACGGGCAGACCCTCAAAGGGATCAGCCGCGAAGTTGGCACCATACTGTGCGGTTTTGAAAGCGCCCCAGGTCAGGCGGTTCATGATCACCACGTTGTTCACGGCTTCGTCAGACAGGTTGCCCATAGCGGTGGCAACGGTGGCAAGGCCGGGCGCGGCGGTAACCTGGGGAACGCCGACAGCCGAAGAACTGTGGGTCGCAGACGCGCTCTTGATCGCGGTGATGATCTCGCCCGCCAGTTTCTTGATGATCTGATAGGTCAGTTCATCGTACACATAGCGAAGGAAGGCTTCGCCGCCCATAGCAACGGCCTCGTCAGAAATGCGAATCCACTTTTTGATGTTCTTCGGGATCATGGTCACGATGCCAAGAACAAGGGATTCCTCGGAAGGCCCGGTGGTGCCTTCGGTATGAAGGGCGGCAGCGGTGGCAGACCGCTCAAAGGCAACCTTCAGGTTGCCACGGAAGAACGTGCGGCGCACACGGGACAGGATCTGGTCGTTGTTCCATGCGGTGCGGACGATCTCATCAACCAGGACGGGAACAGGGACGGCCCCGCTCACGTTCTCGGTCAGCAGGCTGCGGCACTCATCGTCACGGCCCGTCTTGATGTAACGTGCATAAGCGTCAATATACTCGGCGCTGCTGCGGATCTCGGTAAGAGTCATTTTGTTTTCCTCCATAACAGGTTTTTCAATGGTTTCCCCCGCGCCGTTTGCGACAGCGGCACGAAGGTCGGTCTTGCGCTGTTCGGCCTGCCTGCGGTTCTCAATTTCATCATTGATAGCGCGAACTTCGGCTTCAAGCGCGTCAAGGTCGGCTTCGGGCGCGTCCAGTTCCACAGCAATTGCGGAACGGCGTTCCATAAGCTGCTCAATGGTCATGTTCGTAAAGTCCATTACTTTACCTCCATCAAAAGTCTGATTTTGCGTTTCTGCCGCTCCCGCTTTTCACGGGCAAGGAACTCCTCCTTGATTTCTGCGATAACTCCCTCGCAGTAATTACGGGCAGAAATAGAAGTAGCGTCATTAGCGGGAAGACTAACGGCGCTAACATCATACAGTTTGGAAATTCCAAGAATCGTGCGCAGAACAGTCACAGTTCTAACGCCCGTTTCCTCGTTGCGTTCCTCCGTTTCTTCGCGCTTGTCTTTGCTCACACGAAAACCGAATGACATTTTGTCGGTGTAACCGCCTTCGATTTCCTCGAAAAGCTGTCTGCCGATCTCAGTGCCGCCAAGGTCTGCGCGAATGTGCAGGCCATGCGCGTCAGGGTCAAGCGCAAGCGTGTTGTTCCCGGTTCGGGCAAACACACGGCCTTCGTGGTTGTACTGCATGATTACATCTGTCATGTCAGTATTGTCAAAGGCCCTTGCGTCAACCTGTTCAAGAAACACATAAACGTTGCCGTCCCATGTGTCACGCCACAGTTCATAAGGCTGATTGAAAGTTGTTGCGTATCCTTCAACCACCTTTTCGCCGCTTTCGCTTGCGCGGCGTTCAAAGCGGGAAACATCGAAGCTGCGGTACTGCCGCCCTTCGTCAAGTTTCTTCTGAATTGTTTTCGGTTCCATCGTCATTCACCTCGTTAACGTTGTAGTATTCGCCGCGAATTGGTAACTGCGAACCAAAAGGTTCAGGCAGCGGCGGCAGGTTCCAAATCTCGCGGATTTCGTTTCTGGTCATCAAACCACGGTCTGCCATCTGCGCCGACACGTTCAGCTTGTCGGCGTTGGACATATAAGCAATGCGGTTTGCTGTTGCCATGACATAATTGCCTTGCGACTGTTCGCGGAATGTGAACAGCATTCGCGTCATGACTTCGCTGAACTGGATTGCCCAGGGTTCAATTGCGCCTTCGTAGAACGCCGCCCATGTGTCAGAATTGAACTTGTTCTGAAGCACATCTCCGTTCACACCGAAGTATTCAAACACATTTGCGCGGATCTCTTTCAGCGTGTCAGCGTCAACGGCATAGGGCTTTGACTCAATCTGCTTTATATCCGTGTATGTGTTCGGGAACAAAAGAAGGCCGTTGTTGTCGGCCTCCGTTGCAAGGTTTTCAGTTGTGAACCGCTTGCGTTCCTTTGCCAGATCTTCAGGCTTGACGAAATTTGTCATCTTCGCCATAAAACGATAGGTTGCCGCAGATTTAACGCCTTCTTTGATGCCCTGATCGTTGATATGAATCAAATCCATCGTGGGAATCAATGCATGGTTCGTTTCGCCGAAGAAGTCATTTTTATACTGCATCCGTGTCATGATGCCGCAGTATTCAAGTTCAACAGCGGCTTTCTGCCCCCGGCTGAACTCATAACGCAGATACGGCACACCATTAAACTGCACCAGTTCACAGCGTTCAGGGACAGGCGTGAAGATGCCGCTGATTTCGCCGTAGTCATCCCAAACAGGCGTAATGAACATCGTGTTGCAGTTGTAATAGATCGTTGCGGCCCTTGCAAGAAACTGCGTCCATGTCTGAAACTCATTCGGCCCGTGTGCAAGTTTCCTTTGAAGCGCGGGCCTCGCTGCGCCGTAGGTCTGTACATCAAGTTTGCTGATATGCGTTGCCAGGGCGTTGATGCTTGCCCTGACAAGTTCCGAACCGTAAATTTCCCCTGTGAAATGCGTGAAGCGCGGTTCATAACCATTCAGCATTTGAAACGCGCCTTCATATTTGCCTTTTTCTTTTGGCTTGTTACCAAACAGGCGGTCAAAAAGTCCCATGTGTCACCACCTCAATTTTTAAGCTGTTCGCCGATTTCGCAATACCATTTCTGCCGGACAGTCATAGCGTCAAGCAGAGCTGCGCAACCGTCTATGTGCGCATTCGGCTGAAGTTTGATCAGTTTGCCCCTATTGCGTTCAACTGACATTTTTATTGCGCTGTTCAGCAGATGGATTTTCAAAAGGTCATTGTCACCAATGTGAATCTTTCCATCTTCAAGAAGTCCTTGCGTTTCCTGAATGACAGGGTAAAGGTTTTCGCCCTGCCAAACATCGTCACAATGTGCGCCGTATTGTTTCAACTGCTGAATCAGATAATCCGCAGAATAGCGGTCATAACCGATTTGCAGCGGAAGGATCTGATATTCTTCGACAAGCTGCCGGAACCAGTTGAAACAATCGTTATAGTCAATGAAGTTGTCACCTGACGGGAACAGGAAACCACGTTGAATGTAAATCTTGTATGGTACGCCGTCACGCTGTTCGGCTTCGTCAATCTTTTCCGCAGGCAACCAAAACCGCGCGAAAACGTAAAGTTCGCCGTTTTTTTCGATCACAACCACAGCGGCAGTCAAGTCCCTGGATTGCGAAAGGTCGATTCCCATGACTGCGTAACTGTCGCGGAATTCAGAAATGTCAAGCGGATCTCCACAGGCCCTTTCGACAATCTGCGCGGGCAACCAAGCAAGCGAACTGTTCTGTTTGACATTGCAATATTTAACTATGAATTCGGCTTTCTTGCTTAAGGAACCCTCAGCAACAGCAATTTCCTCAAGCATATAGTCAACCGAAACAGATACATTCAGATTTGGATTTGACTTCTGCAATTCGCTGATGTCGTTCCATTTCTCAATGTCATCTATCATGTAAAGAAAGGGCAACAGCTTCTTTTCTTTGCTGTCACCCAAAAGGAAACGTGTTGATCTCTTGACGATTTCATCATAGATTGAATCATTGATATAGCCTGAAGTCGTGCATGAAAGAATGATGCCTTCCGGCCTTGCGCCCATTCCTGACTTCATGACTTCATATTGCTTTAAGCCCTTGTCGCCCTCCCAAGCTGCGATTTCATCACAGATCGCGAGGGACGGATTGAAGCCATCAGACCGTTTTGCGGCAAAGGCTATTTTCTTGACTGTGCTGTTTGTCCCTGGGATTGAAAGATCAGACTGCCGATGCCTTGCAAGCATCGAATCGTCATTGATTTTAACGTGCTGCGCGTTCTTCTCTTGCGTATGTTCCCGCAGGGCCTGCCATTCAGGATCAAGGGTGATCATCTGCCAAACGTTATTGTAAACAATATCGGCCTGTTCCAGTTTCGGCGCACAGCAGAAAACTTTTGCGCCGTAACCGCCTTCTGCCCTGAAAACATAGTTTGCCAGGCCCGCCGCCATAATCGACTTCCCGTTTTTCCTTGCGACTATCAGCACGACTTCACGAAACTGCCTGTTGCCGTTTTCGTCTACGATTCCAAACACAGCAGACAGAAAAGCCTTCTGCCAAAGTTCAAGCTTGATGTTTCCAGGCGCAAGCGGCCCTTCTGTATGAAAGCAATGCGTTTCAAACCAGTCAATTGCACTGTTTGCTCTTTTTTGATCAAAAAAGAACAGCTTTTCGTTGATGCCGTTGACAAGATACTCATACAGAAGCAGAATCCACTTGCCGACAGTGATTGAACCGTTTTTAATCTGCTGATAGTAAGCGTAAATGTAATTATCTGCCTGCTTTTTCGGTTTTTTCATAGGCAAGTTTCGTCAAACGGGGTGAATTCCATCGAATATGCG
>Ga0310696_10002020_pt1 | contig 27922 bp, 21 predicted proteins | sample AusTroGonzalo_MG_4_FD_203885 | JGI IMG/M metagenome (GOLD analysis project Ga0310696, IMG submission 203885) | Bovine rumen microbial communities from tropical cattle in Woodstock, Queensland, Australia - Gonzalo_02 (v2) (version 2) | ecosystem: Host-associated > Mammals > Digestive system >...
CCAAAGGCTATCAAGATTTACATTTTCCCCCACATATAATTGTTCAATCGTTCTGCAATCATGGCAATCTATTGTCTTAAGGTTAGTATTCTTTCGAACATCTAACACGACCAATCCTCCGGAGTGATCGCAATCAAGCGTTTCCAACCACACAAGATATTCTATCCCTGTGAAGTCGCAAACATCTTCGTCCTCCAATTCTATTATGGTTGCTTTTTTTATTTCCTCTCCATTCAGTTTTCCGTCTCGATTTGTGTCAAAATGATTAGATATATACTTGCGGAAAACCGAATCCGGAAAATTATTCCCATCAATTGCAACATCCTTCAGCGGAATCGGCGTCGGTGTACTCGTTGCTGTCGGCTCCGGAGTTGGCGTACTTGTAGCCGTCGGTTCCGGTGTCGGCGTACTTGTAGCCGTTGGTTCCGGCGTCGGTGTACTTGTTGCTGTCAGTTCCGGCGTCGGTGTTTCTACATGCGGACTATCGGTCGGAACGGCCTGCACATCACCCGTAGGAGTCGTCTCGTTTACAGTCTCGGTCGGATTCTGTTCTTTTTTCTTGTCTGTTGATTCGTCATCTCTCTTGCAACCAACAAAGGTGAAACATGTAATAAACAACAACAGTAACCATCTCAATATTCGTTGATTACGTCTCATATAAACTAGTCTCCTTTATTTAGATTTATCCTGTACCGAATTTCAAGATGCCATAGCAACTTAATAAACTCAGAGTATCAATTAATACAAAGCCTGTCAAGATTGCGAAGCTAATTACATTCATAGATATCCACACGCGTAACGAATCTACGTTGTATGCGTCAAATAATCTTACATTAGCTGACTGTTCATCATCTATGATTGCAATCTTCTGAACAGTTGGGACTTAAGGGAATTTCAGAAGATAGCCTCCTTTCGCATTCATCTTTCCATAGTGAATACCGGGATTTACCTCCCTTCCCCAAGGATTGCATTTTCCGGGGAATTGTGCTATGATATAACGGAGTATGATTTTTTAATCATTTCTTGGGGAATATTAGTTTGGTACGGGAGAAAATATCATGGGATCCAAGAAAACGAAGAAAGCGGAAAATGCGAAGCGCACCGGGAACTCCGGGGCTGCAGCGGAAGTTAAGACCAAAAACTCCGCAAAATCCTCCGCAGATTCCACCGTTGTCAGGGAACCTTCCAAGTGGAGCGTAATTAAAGGAAAAATTCAGTCCGGTGCGGCCTCCGCACGGCAGCTGATCAACAAGAAGCCGTTCAATTACTCGATCGTCCAGATCCTCATTCTGGCGACGATCCTCAACCTGATCACAGACGGTCTGTCGAGGTTTTCCTTCTGGAAACCCTTCGTGTTCCTGTTCACGCATCCGCTGATCTTCACGGTAAACACACTGATCATAGCAATCTTTCTGGCTCCGGCGATCCTGTTCCGCCGACGCCTGTTTTTCTATGCCTTCGGATGCATCCTGTGGCTCACGGTGGGCGTGATCGACTTCGTTGTGCTGCACAACCGCGTCACTCCGTTCAACGCCAAGGACTTCCGGATGCTCGACGACGCCTGGAACGTGCTGTTTAAGTACTACAACACCCTGCAGGTCATCGGCCTCGGCCTTTTGATCCTGATCGGCGTTCTTCTGGTGGTTTTGGCATTCATCAAATTTCCGAAGCAGAAGGAGCCTGTGCAGTACCGTTATGCGGTTCCGCTGTGCCTCTCCATCATTTTCGGTTTCATCCTTCTCTGTCTCGGAAGCCGCCGCGTCGGCATCATGGCAAAGACGCTTCCGAACCTCGCCAACGGATACCACGAATACGGCCTGCCCTACTGTTTTGTGTGCAGTATTCTGGACAACGGTATCTCCAAACCGCCGAAGTACTCCGAGCAGGAAGTGAAGGACAAGAAGAACCAGGAGCTTGCTCCCTATCTTTCCCCGACGCCGGGTGAGACTCCGGGAGGCGCTACGCCGACACCGTTCAGCGCGGACGTCAAGCCGAACATCATCTACATTCAGCTGGAATCATTTTTCGATCCGAAACGAATCGAGGGCATCGACTTCGAGACCGATCCGATCCCGAATTTTACGTATCTGCGAAAGAATTTCACCTCGGGCCTTTTGGGCGTGCCGAGCATCAGTGCCGGAACCTCCAACACCGAGTTTGAGGTCCTCACGGGCATGAACATCGCCGACTTCGGTACCGGCGAGTATCCTTACAAGACGATCCTCCGCGAGAAGACCTGCGAGAGCGTCGCCTACAACCTGAAGGAGCTCGGCTACGGCGCCCACGCGATTCACAACAACACCGCGGCCTTCTACAGCCGACACATCGTCTTCTCCAACCTCGGCTTCGACGATTACGACACCGTGGAGATGATGGAAAATGTAGAGCGCAACGAGCTGGGCTGGGCCCGCGACGCCGTTCTCTACGACGAGATCCTCACCGCACTCGCCAGCACACCCGGCAGCGACCTTGTATTCACTGTGTCCGTCCAGGGCCACGGCAAATACCCTGACGAGGATATTTTGGAAAATGCCATCGAGCTCACTGACGTGATGGACGCCTACGGCGACAGCACCATCAACGGTCTCAAGTACTACATCAACCAGCTGCACGAGATGGATCAGCTCATCGGCCGTCTGATGGAGCACTTCCAGGAGAGCGGGGAACCCACCGTGCTGGTACTGTACGGAGACCATTTGCCGGGATTCAACTTTACAAAGGAAAACCTGAACGAGGGCGATCTGCTGCAGACCGAGTACGCTGTCTGGACCAACTTCGAGCTTCCGGTGGAGCACCGCGACCTCGAAGCTTACCAGCTGAGCGCGTACGTTCTGTCCCGCCTGGGATACCACAACGGACTGATCACGAAGCTGCATCAGAACTATCTGTCGAACCCGGACGCTTCGCAGTCCGAGTACCTGCAGAAGCTGACCCTCTTCTCCTACGACATGCTCTACGGCGAGCAGTACCTGTGGGAGGACGAGAACCCGTACAAGGCGACGGATCTTGTCTTCGGTTTCCACACGGTTACGCTCTCCTCGTACCATTCGATCTACAGCGCGGCGGACGACACGTACTACCTGCAGCTGTTCGGAGAGCATTTTACGCCGTACACCGACATCTACATCAACGGAACCAGACACCGCGACACCATCGTGGTCTCCGACAAGGAAATCTTCCTGCCGGCGGTGTCCCTCAAGGAGGACGACGTCATCTCCGTGGCAATGCCCATCGACGACGAGACGACGCTCCGGGAGTCCAACCCGTTGGTGTTCAAACCGGAGGCGTATTCGGACACGAAGTAACGCTTTCGGACTATAAACAGCACCGTTCCGGTGCCTGAGAAACGAGGTCTTGCGGTCTATGAAAGAACGCACAATCAATATCGTATTTGCCGTAATGACGGCCCTCTTCGGAGTCGCCCTGTTTGTCTTCGGCCTTAAGGAGGCCGGGGTGGACACCGATGTTGCCGACGAAAAGGTCATCGACATGATGGCGCTTACCATCCCCGGGATCCTTCTCTTCGCAGACGCCGTGATGTATCTGCTGCGCCCGAAATTCCCGTCGGACAAGAAGTTCCTGTTGAGCAACCTCGGGCTGGTGATCCTGATCGGATTCCTTGCGGAGTGCATCTATTTCCAGTTTTTCCACTACGGCATCCATCAGCCGCAGCTGAAAATGACGATCCCCGCAATCCTCATTGTTCTGGTTCTGGCGCTTTTGGTGCTGATCCTGAACGGGATGTACCTCTGTGTGCGCAGGATCGCCAAGCTCTCGAAGTGATATCTGTTGGCAACGGTTACATCAAGTGCCGAAAGGAGAATGGTCATGAATAAACTTCGTTCCGTTCTGCCGGGAATCCTGCTTTTCGCAGTTTTCACCGTGTTCACGGCCCTCATGTGCTATGTGGATGTGCAGCCTGTTGGCATGGCGTCCACCGGGCTTGGCTTTGCCACCCTCAACACGGACGTTAACCGTGCGCTCGGCTCCAACGAAACCATCTACAAGATTACCGAGATCCTCGGTTACCTGACCTGGGGCGTTGTGGCATTGTTCGGTCTTCTGGGACTTTACCAGCTGATCCGCCGCAAATCCCTTCTGAAGGTGGACCGCGACATCATCGTCCTGGGAATCGGCTACGCGGTCATGCTTGCCTTCTACGTGCTGTTTGACAAGTTCCCGCTCAACTACCGGCCGCCGTACCCCTGGAACGAGGGCGAACTGGAAGCGTCCTATCCGTCCTCCCACACGCTGATGCTGGTGTTCGTCATGGCAACCGCCGTGATGCAGATTTCACACCGCATCACAAAGAAGACACTCCGTCTTCTCCTAAACATCGCCTGCATCGCCATCGCCGTAGTCGTCACCGCAGGCCGCCTCCTCGCAGGCGTTCACTGGTTCACCGACATCATCGGCGGCATCCTGTTGGCAGCAGCACTTGCAGCACTGTACTACGGGATCGCGTGGGGTAAGAAGGATCGTACCGACAACACCGCAGCGGAATAACCACCTTTCCGCACAAGCAACACAAAAAACACCTATAAAACACAACTACCCCGGAACCAAATTTCCGGGGTAGTATTTTTTCTCAGTTTATTCTCAGTTGCTTTTACACAAGCCTATCCCTTCCGGTAAGCCCCTGTGGGAGGCCTGTATGAGAACAGCCACAGGCAAAGCGGGCGGAGGGTATGTGGTATTCTCGAGAGCAACGCTCTCGAGAAGTCGACTTAGCAAATTCAAGCTCGATTAGGGCATTTCGAGGACTGTTTGAGCGAAGCGAGTTCCGCAGAAATGCCCTTCCTATGAGCGCGCAGAAATTGCTTAGTCGACTGGAACCTACCCTCGCACGCTTTGCCTGTGGACTGTACCTCCTACATTGCCTCCCACAGGGCTTCATTGATTTCGATGGGGATGTTTTCCTTCCATTTCTCGTAGAGCCCATCGAAGTAAATCCTCGACAACTCCGCGATCTTCGCCTCCTCGGCAGCCTGCGTGGCGGCCTTGTCCTTCTCGTCGACGCAGTAGAAGATGTACAGGCCGTCGTCCTCCTCGATGATCTCGCTGATCTCGCCGGTGTGCAGCGCGAAGGCGGCGTTGCGGCTCTTGGTGGGAAGGTCGGCACGGCCGACGGTGATCTCGATGGTGCTGGCGGCGGACACGCTCTTGGCGTAGTTGTAGAAATCCTCCTTCTCAAGGGCGGTGGCGCGGTAACTCTCGGCCTTCGTCCACAGCGCCCGCATGTCCTCCTCGGAGAGCGCCGTGCGGTTGCCCTCGGCGTCCTCATAGTACTTGTTCAGGAAAATGTAGCAGAATTTGGCGCGCAGCACCTCCGACTCCTGGTACGTCGCGTCGGCGTTTAAGGTGATGGTGCGGTAGGTCTTCTCCGCTAGGACGTTATCGTTGTAGATGGAACGCACCAGATCCTCGGTGATACCGTATTTCTTCGCGGTTGCCTCCGTGATGCCGGAGAGATACTGCTGTGTGTAGTCGTTGACGTTTAAGATGTCATCGGCCTCGAGTTTTACCTTGAACTCGTCGGCCATGTGGCATACCAGTTTGATGTAGATGAGCTTCTCCAGAAGCCGCTCCTTCATAAGCTCCGAGTAGGGCCGCTGCTCCCTGGTGAACTTGATGTCCCAGATCTCCGATCCGTAGAGAGCCTCCACCTCCTCGCGCATGCTCAGAAGGTAAATATTTGCCTCCGCGTAACTCACCTCCGAGCCGCCGATGCGCATCAGCACGTCGTTGGTAAAGCCCTCACTGGTGGGAAGCTTCTTCCCGTCTTCCTTGTTCTTTCCGCAGCCGCACAGGCCGGCAGTCAGGACGATCGCCAGCAGGAGCGCTGTTATTTTCCGTAGTTTTCCTCGAAACCGCATGCTCTTTCCTCCCACATGCATCAAAGTTTTACGCCGGTTTATTCCGCCAGCTTTCCGAGTGCGCTAAGAACTTCTTCCGCCTCGGAAAATAAGGCAAACACCTCGCTGCCCGGGTGCTTCACAAGCTTTCCCGAGCGGAAGGCATATGTCATAACCGGAATCTCTCCGGCTTTCACGTGCAATCTTCCCTTGAACTGCTCCACGATATCCGGCAGCTCGTCGACGCGCATCTGCGCTCTCGCAAACATCCGAAGGACAAGGAACCCGTCGCGCATCGTAAGCTTCTCAACATACGCCTTGTGGGCCAGCGCTTTCAGATAGGCGACTCGGACCAGAAGCCGCACGCACTCCGGCATATCGCCGAAGCGGTCCATCATTTCATCCTGGATCTCCTCCAGATCGTCCACGGTCTCGATGGAGGCGATCCGCTTGTACATATCCAGTTTTTGGATCTCGTTGCGGATGTAGTTGGCCGGGATATAGGCGTCCAGATCCGCATCGATCTGGGTCTCAAACAGTTCGCGTACCTCGGTGTCCCCCTTCATCGCGCGGATGGCCTCATTTAACATCTTGCAGTACAGATCGTAACCGACCGTCGCGATCTGCCCGTGCTGCTCCGCGCCTAACAGGTTGCCGGCGCCGCGGATCTCAAGGTCGCGCATGGAAATGCGGTAGCCCGCTCCGAGCTCCGTGTAGTCGCGGATGGCCTTGAGGCGCTTCTCCGCCGTCTCCGTGAGAATCTTGTCGCGGCGGTACATAAGGAACGCGTATGCGATGCGGTTCGAGCGGCCGACACGCCCGCGGAGCTGGTACATCTGCGAGAGTCCGAGCCGTTCCGCGCCGTCGATGATCATGGTGTTGACGTTGCTGATGTCCATACCCGTCTCCACGATGGTGGTGGACACGAGGACGTCGATCTCGCGGTTGATGAACTTCGTCATGATCTTCTCGAGCTCGCGCTCGTTCATCTGCCCGTGGGCGTACGCGATGTTCGCCTCGGGGCAGAGCTCCTGCAGCTTCGCCGCCACGTCCGCAATTCCGTTGATCCTATTGTAAATATAATACACCTGGCCTTCTCTTGCAAGTTCTCTGTTGATGGCTTCCCTTGCAATTTCCGGACTGTACTCCATCACAAAGGTCTGGATCGGCAGCCGGTCAAGGGGCGGCTCCTCCAGAATGCTCATGTCACGGATGCCAATCAGGCTCATGTGAAGCGTCCGGGGGATCGGCGTCGCCGTGAGCGTCAGCGCATCCACGTCGTTTCGCAGCTGCTTGATCTTCTCCTTGTGGGTCACGCCGAAGCGCTGCTCCTCGTCGACCACCAAAAGTCCGAGATTTTTAAACTGCACGTCCTTGGAGAGCAGCCGGTGCGTGCCGATGACGATGTCCACCATTCCCTTGCGGATATCCGCGACGGTCTTGTCCTGCTCCGTCTTTGAGCGGAACCGGGACAGCATGTCGACGCGGCACGGAAAATCCATCAGCCGCTGCGTAAACGTGTTGTAATGCTGCTGGGCGAGAATTGTCGTGGGCACCAAAACGGCTACCTGCTTGCCGTCCAAAACCGCCTTGAAGGCAGCCCGCAGCGCGATCTCCGTCTTGCCGTAACCGACGTCGCCGCAGATCAGGCGGTCCATGATGCGCTCGCTCTCCATATCGCGCTTTGTGTCCGCGATGGCGCGAAGCTGGTCGTCCGTCTCCTCGAAGGGGAACAGTTCCTCGAACTCCCGCTGCCACTCCTTGTCGGGGGAGTAGGCAAAGCCCTTCTTGCTGGCGCGGGCCGCGTACAGCTGGATCAGCTCCTGCGCGATGTTGTTCACGCTCTTCTGCACCCGGGCCTTGGTCTTGGTCCACTCCGAACCGCCGAGCCGGTTGACCTTGGGCTTCTTGTCGACATCCGCATCGGCGTACTTCTGCAGCACGTCAAGGCCGGTGGCGGGCACGTAGCACACGCCGCCCTCGTACTCCAGCTTCACATAATCCTTCGTCACCCCGTCGGTGGTGATCTGCGTGAGTCCGCGATAAATGCCGACGCCGTTGTTCTCATGGATCACATAGTCGCCGTTGGAAAGCTCATGGTAATCAAGGGCCTTGCGGTTGCTCTTCTTCGGCTCCGCCTTCGTGCGGGCACGGCCGAAGATATCGCTCTCCGTGATGACGACAAACCGGATCAGCGGATACTCAAACCCGCCCCGCAGCTTGCCGTAGACGATCATCACCTCGCGCTCCCCGACAACGCGGGCGGGATCCTCCGTGTAGAAGGAGATCACGCCGTACTCCTCCAGCTCCCGCACCAGATTTTTCGCACGGGTGTGGGACGGACATACGAGGAGGATCCGATATCCCTTCTTCTTGAAGGACGACAGATCCTTCGCCAGGGACTCAAGATTTTTCGCATAGGAGGAGATGGCGCGCACGCCGAGATCGTACTGGTGAACATAGTCGATCAGCGGGTCACGCACCACGAAGGTCGCCAGCGCCACCGTCCGACGCGACGCGAGCTCGGCGAAAACCTTGCGGTTGTCGTTGAGGGCGCGCAGCTGTCCCGGAAGAAGGCTTCCTGCCGCGAGGCGCGCAGTCATGCTCTCCGTGTACTCCGCCACGGCGGCTTCCGCATTTTCCTCCATGTTGGTGGGCTCGTCGAGGAAGACCACCGTGTCTTCTTTCGGAAAGAAGGAGAAGAACGACGCCGTATCCTTCTTGAAATAGTCGATAAATGCCCCGAGGTTCACGCTCCCGGGAAGATAGCGGATGTTGTCCGCGAGCTCGGCCGCCGTCACCCGGAGGTGATGGGCCTCATCGTATTTTTTCTCTGCATCGAGCTTGTCCGCTGTCGCCTTCGCGTCGCGCTCCATGCGCCGAAGTCCCGCCTCCCGCTCCTCCTCGGAGAGAACCAGCTCCACCGCCGGGTAGATCGTGACGGAATCCACCGATTCGATCGATCTCTGGCTCGCCGCGTCGAACACCTTGAGGTCATCGATGTCGTCGCCCCAGAACTCGATCCGGTAAGGGTTATCCTGGGAGATCGGGAACACGTCGAGGATACCGCCCCGAACGGCAAACTCCCCGGCCATCTCCACCTGGTCGACCCGCCGGTAGCTCATCTCCGTGAGCCTTGCCGTGAGCTCCGTCAGCGAGAGCTCGGCGTCCTTGTGCACCGTGAGCCTGCTCTTAAGGATCTCCGAAATGGGCTGCAGCCGCTCAAGGCCGGTGCGGATGGTGGTGACCACCGTCAGCCGCCCGCCGTTCTCCTGTGTCTCGGCGATGCGCCGAAGAACGCTCATGCGTTCGCGAAGGGTCGCATTGCCCTGCACGCCGGCGCTGAAGAAGATCAGGTCCTTGTCCGGCATATACACCGTGTCCGGGTCAAACTCGCGGTAGTCCTCGAACAGAAGCTTCGCCTTGAGGTCGTCCTCCGCGACGATCAGACGGTACCGGTAGGGCTCGCCGAGGGCATACATAAACTGCGCCTTCTGCACGGGCGTACAACCCGTTACCAGAACGGGCGTCTCGCCGCGTCGAAGGTGCTCCCCGACCGCTTCAAATTCTCGCGAAGCCCGCATGGGCTCGGTGTATGTCTTCATTTTCCGCTCCTGGTCCGTAATCCGCCGTTACTCCTGCTTGGCTCCACCGTTGTACCGGTTCATTGCCTCCTCAACGCTGTCCGAGAGGATGCACTTGACAGCTCCCACCGCCTTCTTCAGGGCTTCCCGCACCTCGGGCTCCTCTTCCTTCGGAAAATGCCCCAGCACATGGTCGGCAAGATCCCACCCCTCGGGCTTCTCCCCGACGCCGATGCGAAGTCTCGCGAAATCGCTGGTCCCGGCGTGGGCAATGATGCTCTTCAAGCCGTTGTGGCCGCCGGCGCTTCCCTTGGCGCGGATGCGGAGTTTTCCGGTTGGAAGCGACACGTCATCGCAGATGATGAGAATGTCGTCCGCCGGGATCTTATAAAAGTCCATGAGTGCGCGCACGCACTCTCCGCTGTTGTTCATAAAGGTCTGCGGCTGCACCAGTTTCACCTTGACGCCCTCGATGACGCCCGTGCCGGTAATCCCCTTGCACTCCTTGGTCTTGAGGTCGATCCCCGTGGCGTCGGCGATGGCCGTCACCGCGTCCCATCCGATGTTGTGCCGCGTTCCCGCGTACTTTGTCCCGGGGTTTCCGAGACCGATGATCAAAAACATAACTTTTCCTGTGTCCTCTTTTTTCTTTCGAAACCACCTGATACACATTTTCGTCTTCTCCCAAATGCCGGCTAAACCCCGAACACCTCTCTGGCGATATCCACCGTCATCTTGGCGTCGCGCCCGTAGTAATCCGCGCCGATCTCCGCCGCGTACTCCGGCGTCAGCACCGCACCGCCGACCACCACCTTGCAGGAAAGTCCCGCCTCTCGGAGCGCCGCGATGGTGTCCTTCATGCTCGGAAGCGTCGTGGTCATCAGGGCGCTCAGTCCCACAAGCGGCGTTCCCGTCTTCTTCGCGGCCTCCACGACCGCACTGATCTCCACGTCGCGGCCCAGGTCGACCACGGTGAAGCCGTAGTTTTCCAAAAGAACCTTCACGATGTTCTTGCCGATATCGTGGATGTCGCCCTTCACGGTGGCCAGCACGATGGTGCCCTTGCTGACCGTCTCGTTTCCGCTCTTTCGGATGTGCTCCTTGATCTCGGAAAATGCTCCCTGCACCACGGAGGCGGACAGGATCAGCTGGGGCAGGAAGACCCTTCCGCTCTCAAAGCCTGCGCCCACCGTATCCAAAGCCGGGATCAGCACGCCGTTGACAATGTCCATGGAGTCCATGGTCGTGAGAAGTTCTTTCGTGAGTTCCGTACCCTGCGCCGCAAGGCCTCGGACAACCGCCGCGTACAAAGACGCCGCGCCGTCACCGAGCTTCTCAGCGATTTCTGCAGCTGACGGGTCACCCGCCGGGGCGCCGATGCTTGAATGCGCCGCACCGCTGCCTGCGCCATTCGCGCCGGCCGTACCTGCTCCCGCTGTGCCTGCCGCACTGCTGCTGACTCTCGCAGCCGGCGGAACATAGTCGCGGTACGCGTCCATGTAGGCAAGAGAGTTCTTATCAATATTCATCAAAAGCCGGAATGCGCGCAGCGCGCCCATCATCGACTCGGAATTCGGATTCATGATCGGCAGCGTCAGGCCGTTCTGAAGCGCCATGGTGAGGAATGTCGCATTCACCAGGTCGCGATTCGGAAGGCCGAAGCTCACGTTGGAAACACCCAGAACCGCGCCGAGCCCAAGACGCTCATGTACCATGGCAACCGCCTTCAGCGTCTCCGCAACCGCCGCCTGCTCCGCACTTGCGGTCAGAGTCAGGCAGTCAATCTGCAGGTTCTCCCTGCGGATCCCGATGGCTTCCGCCCGCGACACGATCTTCTCCGCCACGGCAAACCGTTCCTCCGCCTTCGAGGCGATACCCGCCTCATCCAGGGTGAGACCAACAACCGCGGCACCGTATTTTTTGACCAGCGGCAGGATGGAGGAAAGGCTCTTCTCCTCGCCGTTTACGCTGTTCACAAGAGGCTTTCCGTTGTAGATGCGAAGCGCTGCCTCCAAAACCTCGGGCTTGTTCGAATCGATCTGCAGCGGCACGTCCACCACCGCCTGCAGCTCCCGGATGACGCGGACCATCATCTCGGTCTCGTCGATGCCGGGAAGGCCTACGTTGACATCCAGAATCTCGGCGCCCGCCTCCACCTGGGAGATGGCCTGTCCGAGGATATAATCCATATCGCCGTTCTGCAGCGCCTCCTTGAAGCGCTTCTTGCCCGTGGGGTTGATGCGCTCGCCGATGCACCGCGGCTCCGTGAACCACACGGCCCTGCTGGCCGATGCAATACCCGTGGGACGGGTGTTCCGAAGGGTCGTGAGCTCCTCGAAATCATCGGGGCAGACGGCATTTCCGGCGTCGCGCTCCGCCTCCCACTCCCGCACAACCTTCGTCAGCTCGCGGATGTACGCGGGGGAGGTGCCGCAGCAGCCACCCACCACCTGCACGCCGTAGGGCAGCATTTTCCGTACGATGGCGGCAAATTCCTCCGGCGACACGTTGTAGGTGTTGGTTGCAGGGTCGGGCAGACCGGCGTTTGGCTTCACCACGATGGGAAGCTTCGTCGCGGTGTAGAGCTGCTTCACCATGGGCAGGAGTTCCTCCGGTCCGAGGGAGCAGTTCATGCCGATGCCGTCGATTCCCATGTCGGAAAATGTCAATGCCATCGCGTCCACGCTCGTGCCCGTGAAGGTGCGGGCGTTGGCCTCAAAGCTCATGGTGAGGTACACCGGCAGGTCGCTGTTTTCCTTGGCCGCCAGCACCGCCGCCTTCGCCTCATAGAGGTCGGTCATGGTCTCGATGACGATCATGTCGGCGCCCTTCGCGGCCCGCACTTCCTCCGCGAAAATGTCGTAGGCCTCCTCAAAGGCGAGGTCGCCGAGGGGGGAGATCAGCCGTCCGATGGGGCCGATGTCCAGGGCTACCTTCGTCTCCGGCTTGCCGGCCTCGATCACCGCCGCGCGTGCGTTGCCAATGGCGGCGACGATCAGCGTCTGTACCGAGTAGCCGGTCTTTGCCATTTTCAGACGGTTCGCTCCGAAGGTGTTGGCGTACACCACCTGGGAACCGGCTTCGATGTAACGTCTGTGAATGTCTGTCACCTTCTCGGGGTGCTCGATGTTCCACACCTCGGGCACGCCGCCGAGGGGCAGGCCCGCCGCCTGAAGCTCGGTGCCCATGGCACCGTCAAGGATTATAATCTCAGGGAATTTACTCATGGATTTCCTCCGTTTCCGTCTTCGATACAGCTGTCTCATTTGTCGCTGTATCCTGCCTTGAGAGGCAGCTGTCATGGTATGCACAGCCCGCGCACGAACCCGCCGCGCAGGCTCCCACCGGCGCGGAAACCATATCGCCCTCGTCGCCGTCCGCCGTGGAAACTTTCCGTAGTTCCTTCGTCATATCCTGCAGGCCGATGATCGCCGTGACCGATTTCATCGGCGTGAGCATGTGCCCCAGGGTCGTCGCAAGCCCTATGCGCTTGCCGGCTTCCACCGCCGCAAGAAGGTCGTCCTGCATCGCCAGGGGCAGGTCGCCGTAGCCCGGGGAGAAGCGCCATGTCTGGCGGAAGAGGGGCATTTTCCGCTGAAGCTCTGCCTGCACGTCGTCGCAGATCTGCTCGATGGCCGCACCGGCCATGGCGTCCGTGAGAAGGGCTTTCGGCATCTCCGTCTTCTGGAGTTTCCGAAGAAGCGTATCCACGCCCGACCCGAGGGTCGCCGCCATCAGCACAACCTTTGTGCAGCCCACCAGATGCTTTACGATGTCCTTCCCTGTCAGCGTGAGGGCGCACTCCGCGAGCTTTACTTCCTCCTCGCTGCAGCACTCCATATCGAAAATCCCTATGCTGTAGGCCGGATGGCATGAGGCAAGAAGCGGTCCCTCGCACTCGCGCATCAGGTTCAGGATGGTCTCGTCGGGCATCTGCCCGCCGTAGCCAAGGTACCGCGCGGCCTCCTCCATTCGAATCGGTTTTAACTCAACCATAGAACCTCCAAACACTCCAACAGCACGCCGAGGTTCGCAAACCGGGGCGTGCACTCATTTTCCGTATCCGTTTCACGACGAAAGATCGTCGGTTACCTGCTTCATTCCGCCCGGATCAGTCCGGGGTTGATCATCGGCGCCACCGCGTCGGTGATGCGCTTTGCGACGTAGGGGTTGTTCATCGTGTAGAGATGAATTCCGTCCACCCCGCGGGACACCAGATCGATGATCTGGTCGATGGCGTACGCGATCCCGCCCTCGCGGATTGAGTCTGGATACGCCTCGTAGCGGGCCATCATCCGCGCAAACTTCGAGGGAATGCTGGCGCCGCACATCGTGACCATGCGCTCGATGGACGCCTTGCTGGTGCAGGGCATGATACCCGCTTCAATCGGCACCGTGATTCCTGCGGCCCGCGCTTTATCCAAAAATGTGAAAAATGCATCGTTGTCGAAGAACAGCTGGGAAAGCAGATGGTCCGCACCCGCGTCCACCTTCTTCTTCAGGTTTGCGATGTCCGCATCCAGCGTGGCTGCCTCCATGTGGCCTTCCGGATAGCACGCGCCCATGATGTGGAAATCGCCCTTGGTCTTTAAGTACGCGATCAGGTCCGAAGCATGCGCAAAATCCGTCTGAATCTCTTTCTCGGCATTCGGATTGCTGTCGCCGCGAAGCGCCAGGATATTCTCGATCCCGCGCTCCTTCAGCTGCTCGCAGATGAGGTCGATGTCCTCCTTCGAGTTGTACAGGCAGGTCAGGTGCACTGCGGACTCAATCCCGTAATCCTTGCGGATGATCTGCGCGATATCCGCGGTCTTCGTATCCGCTGCACTTCCGCCCGCGCCGTAGGTCACGCTGATGAAGTCGGGATGCAATCCCTGCAGGCCGTCGAGGGTCTTGTAGATCGTCTCGATGGGCATGTCCTTCTTCGGCGGGAAGATTTCAAAGGTGAAGGCCGTACGGCCGTTTTTCATAATTTCAGACAGCTTCATTTCCACTCTCTCCGATGGGTTTTCCACAGTATACCACGCATGGGAACTACTTGCAAGAAAATGCCTCGCTGCAGAGGCATTTTCCGTGTTAATCTCAGGATTTGGGAAGCCGGTTGCCGCATTTCCCGCAGACTTCCGCATCCTCGGGGTTGTCATGCCAGCAGTTGCGGCATCGGATCGTTCCGGGCGGACGCTTATTGATCCTGCTGCGATTCTTTGACTCTTCGATCTTGCGGCGCTCCTCTTCCGGCCGAAGTTTCTCCGCGACCACGTCTATGATATCCCATATCGGCCCGTCATTGCTTTTCGGGTGGGGTTCCGATCGGAGCCCGCAGCTCGCTTCCTCCACGTGGTTCACGAACCGCCGCCATGCTCCGTTCGGAGGCTCATACCGATAGCTCCGGATCGTGTCGCAATCCGGCAGATCCGAGGATTTTACGAGCTTGCTGCCGCATTTTTCGCAGATCGACGCCTCCTCCGGATTATCATACCAGCAGCTGCGGCACCGGACCATTCCTTCCGGAACCGGCTCCCACTGCTCGCCCCGTTTCTTCAGGCGCCGGGGTTTCCTTTTCGGGTCCGGGTTCGGCACGTAAGCAAGGGGCATTCCGCACTCCTCGCAGAGTGATGCCCCCAGGGAATTCAGTTTCCAGCAATACGAGCATCGGATCCGTTCGTCGGCGGCAGTATCCAGAATGCTATCCCGGTGCTTCGAGGTTTCCGCCGTTTCCTCCGGCAGAAACGATCCGCACCGAGCGCAGGTCGTTGAATGCATCGGGTTTTCAAAATCGCAAATCGGGCAGCGCATGGTTCACTCCAATTCTTAGCTGGATCAAAGAAAAATCACGGAATAGTGGGGCAGTGTCCATTTTTCATCACTTCGCCCATTCCGGCCGGAAATCAGCTTATATGCTATCTCCGGATGATATTTTTCGATGAAACGGTCCAGGGAACGGGAAGCCGTATTGCCGGCTTTTACTTCAACAGGAATTACTTCTCCATCCTTCTCAATCAGAAACTCCAGTTCGGTGTTGTCATCCGGTTTGAAATAATGGAGACTGTATCCTCTTTTTACAAGGCTCTCCGCGATGATATTTTCATATACACCGCCTCTGGCATTTCCCCGGATGGTATCATTTATTATCGCCTTTTTCGTCTCAAATCCATATAAGGCCGTGAGCAGACCGGTGTCATTCAGATACAGTTTGAACTGCTCCTCCTTTTCATTTACCATCAAAGGGATCAGCGGCTCCGAGACGTTTGTACACACATTTACCAGCCCGGAGTCTTTAAGCCATTTTACGCTGCTGCCGTATTTTCTGCGGGTCTGCCCTTTCTCCACCGTGGCATACTGAAACTTTTTTATTTCTTTCGCCAACTGCCTCGGCACCGCATCATAGCACCTCCTGACAGACTGCTTTTTCATGCCTTTCGCGTGCTTGGAAATATCGTCCTGATACTGGTCAACAAGGCTTTTCTGAATATCAAAGACCCGGCTGAAATCCTTGTTTACAGCGAAATCGCTCACGACCTCGGGCATACCGCCGACAACCATAAACTCGCGGAACAATCCTTCGAACCGCTCATGAACACTTAACGGAATCGTCTCTTCCGACATCACATATTCCTTCAGCTGCCGGATTGTCTCCTCATCATACCCGTATGCCCACAAAAACTCCTCAAAATCCAGTGAGTACATTGTCAGCTGATGTTCATACCCTACCGGAAGCGATGCCGGAAATTCCACCGAATCATCGGCATCTTTACCATACGACAACCCCAGCAAAGAGCCGGAAGCCACGACGTCAAACCGCATATCCTCCGCAAGGAACTTCAACGCCGTTCTGGCGTTTCCGCAACACTGGATCTCGTCCAGGAACAGCAATGTATCCCCGGGAATCAAACGAACGCCGGAAATATTAACCGACAGCCGTTTGTAAACTTCCTCCGGTGAGAGATCTCCGTCAAAAATCTTCTTTAACTCGCGATTACGGAAAAAATCAATCTCGATGAAGGAGGCGTACTCCTTGTTTCCGAATGCTCTCACAAGGAAGGATTTGCCGACCTGCCTTGCTCCCAACAGCAATAGGCACTTGCGAAGTCCCCCTTTTCTGCGCGCTTCTTTCCATGCAAGCATTTCGTCATACATTTTTCGTTTCAACATAACTCAACACCCCGTTTTCCTGCACTATGCTCAAAATACCTGATTTTTCAGGCATTGTCAAGCCTTCGTGCATAAAATCGGGGTGCTCGCTTTTCGAAAAATGCATAAAATCGGCATATTCATTTACCGAAAATTACATAAAATCGGGGTTGGCACACGCATTATACGAGCTCATTGACCACCCGTAGCCGCTTAAGAGCCTCCGAAAGAACGCTCCGCGGACAAGCAACATTGATCCGCTGGAATCCATCTCCGCCGCGGCCGAACATGGTTCCGCGATCGAGCCACAGTTTCGCCTTGTTAACAATGAGATCGTCAAGTTCCTTCGGGCACAGACCGGTCTCGCGGAAATCAAGCCACGCCAGGTAAGTGGCCTCCGTCTCCGCGACCCGGACTCCCGGCAGTTCTTCAGAAACGAATTTTGCCAGAAAATCCAGGTTTTCCCGAATGTACTTCCGTGCTGCCGCATACCACTCGTCCCCGTGCTCGTATGCCGCCTGTGCAGCCGTGATGCCTGCCGCATTCGGCTCATCGTACCCGGTCTGCGCAATCGCCTGCCGGAACCGATGGCGGATATCACGGTCGGGAATGAAAATGTTGGACTGCTGAAGACCTGCTAAGTTGAATGTCTTGCTTGGCGCCGTCGCCGTGATCGTAAAATCCCGGAACGACTCATCCACCTCCTGGAACACCTGATGTGTTCCTTTCCACACGAAATCGAAATGAATCTCGTCGCTTAGGACGGTCACACCGTACCGTCGGCACAGCTCGCCGATGCGGCGAAGCTCCTCCGCGGTCCACGCCCGTCCCACCGGATTGTGGGGATTGCAGAGGATGAAGAGTTTGACATTCCCTCCGGAAATCCGCCTCTCAAAGTCCTCGTAATCCATCGTGTAGCGGTCATTTTCATCCCGCAGAAGCTCGGAAACCACGAGTCTGCGCCCGTTGGTTTTTATGATATCCGCGAAGGGATAGTACACCGGCTCCTGGATGATCACGCCGTCCCCGGGCTCCGTCAGGCCGCGCACCGCTGCCCCGATGGCAAAGCACACGCCGGGCGTCTTCACGTGCCACTCCGGCCGCACCTCCCAGCCATGGTGACGCTTCATCCAGCCGGCAACCGCCTCGAAGAACCCGTCGCCGTCCTGCACGTTCGTGTAGCCGTAGATGTTGTGGTGCGCAAGGTCCCTCAGCGCATCCTCAATGTAGGAGCTGGTCCGGAAATCCATATCCGCCACCCAAAGGGGAAGCACATCCTCCGGATATCCCCGCTTCTTCGCAAAATCATACTTCAGACACTTCGTATTCCTGCGGTCGATCACCGCATCAAAATCAAGGTTTCTCTCTGCCATTGCTTATCTCCTGATTCTCACTCCGCCGTAAACGCCTGCTCCAGATCCCCGAGGATATCCCTCGGATCCTCGATTCCCACGGACATCCGCAGCAGCCGGTCCGTGATCCCCAGGTGTTCTTTCTGTTCTGTCGGCACATCCGGGTGCGTCTGCAGAGACGGGTACGTAAGAAGGCTCTCCGTCCCGCCCAGGCTTTCGGAAAATGTGATCAGCTTCACGTTGCGAAGGATCGACAGCGCCTTCTCCGCGGATTTTACGGAAAATGAGATCATCCCGCTGCCCGCATAATAGACTTCATCTACCTCCGAGCGGCCGCGCAGCCAGTCCCGTACGGTCTCGGCGTTACTCTTGTGGCGCTCCATCCGAAGCGCCAAAGTCTTCATTCCGCGAAGACACAACCAGCACTCAAAGGGCCCCAGAGTCGCGCCCGTGGTCTTCGAGAGAAGCCGTATCCGGGCCGCTGCCGCAGGGTCCTTGCTGCACAGAAAGCCGCAGACCGTATCATTGTGGCCGCTTAAGTACTTCGTCCCGGAGTGGATCACAAAATCCGCGCCCTCGGCCAGGGGATGCTGCAGGTAGGGTGTCATAAAGGTGTTGTCCACCGCCAGCACCGCACCGTTTCGATGCGCGATCTCGGCGATCGCATGGATGTCGCTTACCCGCATCATCGGATTGGACGGCGTCTCCAGGTACACGGCCTTCGTGTCCGGGCGGATCGCAGCTGCCACTTTAGCCGGATCGGTTGTGTCGACATACTCGATGCGGTACTCATTTTTCGTCTCAATCTGATCGATCAGGCGCACTACGCCGCCGTACAGATCCTCGCCGCACAGGATGTGGTCGCCGGGCCGGAAGCAATCAAAAAACGCCGAGATTGCGGCCATTCCCGATGCGAATGCCACCGTGTCGTACGCTCCCTCCAGGGAACTTACGGTTTCCTCCAGAAACTTTCTGGTCGGATTGGATTCACGGGAATAGTCGAACCCCGACGGATTGTGTCCCGGCGTCAAATGGCTGAAACAGGCCGTCTGGTAGATGGGGAAGCTGACCGCACAGTTCGCGTCCGCGAGCGTGTGCCCTTCCCCGTGAATACATCGTGTCTCTATCGAATACATGGTTAACCCCTCATTTTCTGTATGAATTGCGTGAGATTACGCGGTGATCAGAGCAACGGCAAGCTCCGCGGCTTTCGCCAGTTCGGAAAGCTCCGTGTACTCCTCCGTCGTGTGGGAATTTTCCATCGCGCAGGCGACCACGATCGCCGGCACGCCGTGCTCGTTCAGGCGGTTCGCATCGCTTCCGCCGTAGGTTGTGATCAACTCTGAACTGAGGCCCGCCGCCTTCGCAGCCTTCGTAAAATGCTGCACCACAGCCTCGGAAGCGTCCAAATGATATGCCCGAATGTGCTCGCGGCTTCGGCACTGCACGGTGCCGCCGAATGTTTTCGCCGTCTCTTCAAACCGTGTGAACACCTCGTTCACCAGCCGGAGCGCCTCCTCGTGGGAGAAGCTTCGCACTTCCCCGGTGACAACCACCCGGTCCGGCACGATGTTGTCCGCCGTGCCCCCCGAGATGGTTCCGAAATTCACCGAGCTCTGCCCGTTGACACGCCCTGCGGACAATCCCGCGAGGGCATCCGCCGCGATGCTCACGGCATTGACGCCCAGCTCTGGCGCAAAACCGGCATGCGACGCCTTTCCGATGATCTCGACGGAAAATGAAACTATCGACGGGGCCGCAACCGCTGCCGTTCCAACCGCTCCATTCAGGTCGAACACATACGCTTTCTTTGCGTGCACAAGGCGGAAGTCAAACGCCTCCGAACCCTCGCAGAAGCTCTCCTCCGCAGAGGTGATCAGTATTTCGATGTCCGGGTGAGGCAACCCCGATTCCTCAACAATTTGAATCGCCTCCAGAATCACCGTCAACCCGGAAACATCATCTGCTCCAAGCACCGTGGACCCGTCGGATGTGATCGTGCCGTCCTCCCGCACGATCGCCTGTTTGCCCTTGCCCGGTCTCACGGTATCCAAATGTGCAGACAGCAGTGTCGTCTCGCCCTCCGCGGTTCCCCGCAGGAAACCGTGGATGTTCGGAAAACTCCCGGGATGAGCCGCAAGGAACACCTCATCCGTAGTGTCCGTCCGCACGCTCACGCCGAGCCTTTGGAGATCGCGGACAATCTGATCTCCGAGTTCCCGCTCACTGTATGTCTCGCTGTCAATCGCAACATAATCCGAGAAGCGGCGCAAAAGTCTGTTTTTGTTGATTCGGTTTTCCATCGCTCGCTCCTCCTTTTCTTTATTTTCCAAAGGTCTCTCTTCTCAGCGATCAGTATTCATCCGGAAACCGGTATCCGGCCGGCGTGAACATTTTTGCACGGAAATCCGAAGGACTTCCCTGCGGACGTTTTTCTCCGGATCCTCCGCTCTGCGGACGCTCCGGACGTTTCTCTTCCGGCCCGGCAATGTGTTTTTCAAACACGTATTTGTTTCTCCGGTACTCCGGAAAACGGTTGTAAAAGCCCACCGCGCCGGGGTGCGTGTTCAACACCACAATCTCCTCGCGGATCTGTTCGTCAAGTCTTCTGACAAGCCTCTTTCCTATGGACAGCCCCTGGTATTCCGGATCGACCGCGACATTTAAGATGGTGGCGTACAAGCCTCCGTCTGCCACGGCTCTGGCGATGCCCACGAGACGTTCCCCGTCAAAAGCCGTCACCACATAGGAACTGTTGGAAAATGCTTTTTCGGTCTTCGCCAGGTCGTGAGGTCTTCCGAAAAATGCCTTCGTCAACACCTCATTGACCTCGGGGTACGAAGCCTGTGCAAGGCCGTCGGTAATCAGGACCTGCGCTCCGTCCGGGCGTATTTTCCGTCCGTTGTCCTGCGGGACGCCCTCTCCCGGAACTTTCGAAGGTTCCGCTCCGAACTCGCTCTCGAAGCGGTATCCCCAGGGAAGGAAATCGCTCTCCTTCATCCCCTCGCGGAACAGCGTCCACGCGTTTTTGCAGCGTCCGTACCCGGCCTTCTCATAGAGTTCCAGAAGTTCCCGCTGACCGTACACCATAACGCGGCGGCCTGTAAGGTCCTTCTCGATTTCCGTAAGGAGTCCCAGGAGTATTTCATCCCGTCCGGGGTCCCCGTCGGCGTACTCCGACGAAACCGCCAAATCCACCAAAAGCGCTGTCTCAACGCCCTCGCTGATCACGCGTACCGCTCCGACGAGCTTCCCGCGGTCATACGCGAGGCGGCTTACGAAGCTGTCGCGGAACCGCTCGTAGCGGAAGGCGTCCCCGTAGAAAGTGTTTATGGCTTCCCGGTCCACGGGTGTGACATCGGATGTATAAAAGATTCCCACGAGATTCCTCCTTTCCCGGCTTGCGCAGCAAGCCTTTCTCTACGCGGTTCTGCAGGTCCCGAAGGGTTTATCCGAGCCAACTGAGGCTCAGATGAAATAATCGGGCTCCTTCAGCTTGTTCATCTTCTCGAAAAATTCTCTTGCACGGTCGCTCTTCGGATGGCGGAACACCTCGGACGGCGAACCGTCCTCAATAATCTTTCCGCCGTCAAGGAAGATGACGCGCGTTGATATCTTGCTCACAAAATCCATCTCGTGGGAAACCAATAGCATCGTGTAACCCTGTTCCGCAATCTGCTTAATGGTCGTGAGCACCTCCGTCACCAGCTCCGGGTCAAGGGCCGAAGTCGGCTCATCAAGGAGGACAATGTCCGGCCGCATGGCAAGCGTTCTTGCAATTGCAACGCGCTGTTGCTGCCCGCCGGACATATGTCTCGGGTAATGGTTTTGCCAGGCCTTCAGGCCGACATTTTCCAATGCCTCAAGGGCCAGTTTCTCAGCCTCCTGCCTGGACTTCTTCTGTACGGTGATCAACCCTTCCATCACGTTCTGAAGCGCTGTCTTATGCTCGAAGAGGTAAAACCGCTGGAACACCATTCCAATCCTCTTGCGGAGTTCCGTGACCTTCTTCCGGTCCTTGGACTTGAGCGGCAGCGGAATCGTGATGTCCTCGAATTGAATCTCGCCCTGTTCGGGACGTTCCAGAAGATTGATGGAGCGGAGGAGGGTGGATTTGCCGGTGCCCGAGGGCCCGACGATTCCGATGATGTCGCCCTTGTTGACGGAAAGGTCGATCCCGTCGAGGACCACATTGTCCCGGAAGCTTTTATGAATGTCTTTAAGCTCCAGAATAGCCATCGTTACACCTCCTTTGCTGTCTCAACCGCCTTGGGCTGTTCCGGAATACGGAACCGCTTCTCGATCAGTTTGAAGATCTTCTCAAGGATGACCGTGATCACCCAGTATATAATTGCCAATGCCACGTAACCTTCCAGATAGCGGTAGTCGCGGCCGGCCAGAATCGAGTTCTGATACGTAATTTCGATGATGCCGCAGGTGGACGCAAGGGACGTCCCCTTCACAAGGCCGATCACCGAGTTGCAGATGCCGGGAAGGGCATTTTCCAGCGCCTCCGGAACAATGATCCGTCGTAAAATCTGCGGATAGGTCATTCCCATGGCCGTAGCCGCCTCAATCTCGCCCTTGTCGACAGACTCGAGCGCCGCGCGGAAAATCTCGCTGGTGAACGCCGCCTGGTACAGGCCAAGCGCCACAAAGGCATAAACCATTTTCGGAATGATGTTTACATCAATGTCAGCGCCCCAGGAGTTAAAGATCCGAAGGATTGCCGGTATGCCGTAGTAAGCGACATACAGCTGTATCAGCATCGGTGTGCCCCGCATCAGGGAGAGGAACGCCGAGGCAATCGGGCTCAGAATCTTCACTTTTTTGTAGCGGATGATGGCGAGCACCAATCCGATGATGATCGATACCAGAAACGCCAGCCCCGCCAACTCCAGCGTGATCGGGATTTTCTTTACCAGATGAGGTATTCTCGACCACATGAGCTTCACGCTGAAATAGTCGGAAAATTTCGTGTCCATTTTCGGGTTCCTCCCAAATCCTGCCGGTGTTAGTTGAGATAGGTAAGATCCGACTCAAGAGGCAGCACGCTCACGGAATCGTCACCCAGTTTCTCAGCAATCCACTTCTTGCCAAGCTCTGCCAGTGTTCCGTTGTCATAGAGCGTCTTGATGCCCTCGGAAATCAGCTTCTGGTACTCCTTCGCGTGGGAACCGGTCTTGCCGAAGAGAATGTGGGACGTATTGTTGGCCGTGATGTTCGTCGCTGTCTCCTCATCAGAGAGAACCGTGATGTTCAGCTTCTCAAACTGTGCGGGATATGCCTGCTTGTACTTGAGGATAACCGGCTGGTCATGGATGAGCGCTACCTTGCCCTCAATAGCCTCCTCAAGCTGCACTGTAATGTCCGCGCTCGTGTACTCAAGAACAATCTTCTTTTCCCCTTTTTTGCGGGCATCATTCCAACGCTCGATGGCGTTGGTGGTGTTGCCGCCGGCGCTGCCGTAAATCTTCAATCCGGACTCCGCCAGTTCCTCAAAGGAGCTGATGCTCGTTCCCGCTGCGGAAGTGATCGTGTATCTCGACTTCGTGTACGGGAAGGAGAACAGGAAAGTCTCCGCGCGCTCCTTGTTGTAGCTCCAGTTGTTCACCGTTGCATCAATCACGCCCTGCTGGGTGTCCACAAGGGAGTTGGAGCTCACCGTGAGATCCAGCTCATAGTCGGCAAATTCAGGCAGTTTGAAGAGCTCTACAAGAACTGCGATGTCGTAGCCTGTAAGGTACACACCGTCCTTTGTGGTGTACAGTGCGTCTTCCTTATTTTCCACCGTCTCAATGAACGGGGCCGGGCGACCGTTGGTTTCAATCTTAATAATTTTCTTTCCGTTTTCGCCCTCTGCCTTGCTGCCGCAGCCGGTCAGAGCCGCCGCGGTCAGCACGAAGAGGATTGTGAGAATAAGTTTGGTAAGTTTCGTTTTCATGGTATTGTCTCCTTATGATCAAATGGTTTGTTTTATTGTGTTTTATTTTTATCTTTTTATCTGAAATTCTTTTTATCTTAGGATCAGTCTCTCATTGTAAAAGCCTTTCGTCCGAAGTATCTCAGGCTTTCTTATTTTTCAAAAGTCCCTTCAGCGGATTGATGGAGGGATCCACTGATATCGAGACATTTCTGGGCTGACGGTCATCCCACGACGGGCTGTTCCACTTGGAAACCGAGATCTCGCTCTGGTAGTCCTCGGGACTGATGTCCGTGTGGAGGAAGACATTTTCCGGATCCTCGGAAAGCTCGGCTCTCTTGCCGTCCGTCTTCCAAAGCTCGTCCCACGGCACTTGCGAAGCAATGCGCTCGAGGAAGGAACCGTTCCAGCCGCGGTTGCCCTTGAAGCGGTTCTTCGGGAATTCGAAGAATGTGTACTTCTTGAACTGCGGAATTGCGAAGAGATCTTTTACATAACCCCAGATGTTCGGGAACTCGGCGATACGCTTCTTAAGCGGGCCGACATTGTGATAGTAGTATGTCTCCCAGCGTACCAGCGTCACATACAGACGGACATCCGCATCGGTCACATAATCGCCGAAGAGGAAACGATTTTCCGAAAGACGCTTATCAATCTTGTCGAGAGCCTCGAAGAAATCCTGATAAGCCTCGTCGTATGCCACCCAGGAGAGGCAGAAGTGCATACGGTAGTGCGCGTTGTTGATGGTCGGGAAAAGCCAGTCGTTGAACTCGTCGATCTCCTTGCGGTAAGCCTTCGGATAAAGGTCGATGTCCGTCTTCTGGAATTTTCTGAACTGCACCTCGATGTAGTTCGTGAGGCGGTGATAATCGTTGTTGACCGCCTTCTTCTCTTTCACATCCACCAGCGTAGGCGTTGTTGCTCTTCCGGAAAATCCCGGTCTTGCGTTCTCATAAAACTCGGAGAGGAAAACTGCTCCCGTGCTGGGATCCTGATAGTTTTCCTGATCGGTAAATCCGTGTCCGTATTTGCCGATTCCCGAGGTCGCCAGCTCATCGATCACATCCTCAAGCCCGAGAATGTCGCGTACGATTACCGGCCGGTTCGACCAGTGGCATCCATGCGCCCAGAAGATCTTGAAGCGGTTGGCCTCAGCCTTGAACTCGCCCTCCTTCTCTCCGAAGGGAGTAATGAATGCGTTGGGCTGTCTCACGAACACGCCTCGCTCATCAATCTCGTTGAGGGTTTCGTTCGGTCTCTCGCGAACGCCTCTCTCCGCTGCCAGCTTGTCCGCCAGCTCCTCATCGATTCTCGGTGCCGGCCACGGGCCGTCCTTTTCCTTATCCTTATGTGCCTGCAGGCTGCAAGCGTTTGCTACGTTATTATTTTCACTCATTTTCTTAATCTCCTTTTCTGTAAAATAAAAAACCGGAAGTTCTGGAGAACTCCCGGGCGATTCGGCATTAACGGTCAACAGACCGCAGTATTACAATGTGTATGACAAACAAGCCATACACCGCACCGATTGACTCGCCCGGGAGTACAACATTCGCATCATGTACATACACATACCGTTATTCAGAGTCTTTTTCATGTCGTTCCTCCTTTCGCGCAGGGCTTCCTGTTCGGTGGGTGCCTGCCTGTTTTTTTCGATGGGCCAATCATAACACGGAAAATCGGATTTGAAAATTACAGGGAAGTAATCGTTAGTGATAAGCAATGGTTATCACTCTTGGCTAAAGAAAAGGCAGCCGCACCTCCTGTCAGCGCGGCTGCCCCGTCCATGCGGTTTCTACAGTTCTTTATACTTGAGAAGCTCCTCCACATACACGCTGCCGTACGCTGACAGCGGACTTCCCTGGCGTGTGATATAGCCGATGACCAGCGGATCATCCTCCTTGAGTTTGACGGCAACCAACCCCTTCAGGATTGCATCATCCCCCGAAAGCATACCGGTACCGATGGAATAGCCCCCGAGATCCGCGATCAGCTCCATGGTGGTCGCGCGGTCGTCGGAGCGGATCATCCGCTCGAATTCCCTGTCAGCCATGGCCTCCTCGGTGAGGTAGTAATCGCTGTCGTCGCTCTGATCAAACGTGATGCACGGATACTCCCGCAGGTCCTCCAAAGACACCTCCGATGCCGCAGCCAGCGGATGGTTCTCCCACACATAGATGTAAGTGTTGCGCTGCATCAGAGGAACGAACGTGAGCTGGTACTCGCGGAACAGTTTCTTCATCAGCGCCTCGCTTCCCTCGGAAAATGAGACCACTCCCACTTCACTGCGCAGCGTCCGCACATCCTCCAGCACATCTTTCGTCTTCGTCTCATGAATGGCGAAAAGATACTGCTCGGGCTTGCATCTTCGGATCGTCTCTGCGAATGCCTTCACTGCAAAATTGTAGTGCTGGGTGGATACGGAAAATCTCTCGCGGTTTTTATTTTTCGAGAGATACCGATCCTCCAGGATTCCGTACTGCCCGACAGCTTTCTTGGCGTACTCGACGAACTCCCGCCCCTCGTCGGTCAGCGAGATTCCCTTGCTGTTCCTCTCGAAGATCAGGATGCCGAGCTCCTCCTCGAGCTCCCGGATGCTGACCGAGAGCGCGGGCTGCGACACGAACAGTTTCGCTGCCGCTTCACGCATCGACGAGGAGCCTGCCACCGCGAGCACATATTTGATCTGGTTGATATTCATCCCTGTTTCCTGCTTTCGTCTCTGAATAAGTCACGCCGGTTCTTTGACGCACTGCGCGTATTATGCTCGGAATTATACCTTGATTCTGAGGGATGTGCAATAACAAAATCGAAAAGACGCCTGTTCTCTCAAACAGGCGTCCTCCGTATTTCAATCTCCCCTATTTGTACCGATAATCGCAACTATTCAGGGTTAACTTCCCCCTTGGTATACCATTTAGCCGTAATTGTTACGTCTTCCGCCGGCATGGTAAAAGAGTATTCCCAGTAATCGCTGTCACTATGGGTTTTTTCCACCTCGTACCCGTTCGCGTACACATGGATATCCGCATCCATCAGGACCTCCGTCCGGATTTCCACGATATCCCCCCCGTAGGCGCCTTCAGGCATCAGTGTAAAACACTGCCGGATATCTTCGTCCAGCTCATAGGAGATTCCATGGCTCATATAGGTGTACCAGCCCTCGCCGACGGTTATGGCAACAATGTCGCTATCCCCCTCGCGTACAATCGCTCCGGGTTTGGGATTCTGCTCGGCAACCGCCATTTCATACCGATGAGAGTCGACCCAGGTTATGCTGAAATGGACAGAATATATACCGACTTTCTCGAACTCCGCACTGATCAGTTTTTCCGCCTCCAGGTAGGGCATCCCGATGACATCCGGCATAACGATCTCTCTGGATGCAGCTTTCTCTCCCGACGCTGAATCCCCGCCTTTTCGAAATACAAAATACCAAAGCAGGAAAAGTGCTAAGAGAACCGCGCCGCCCGCGCATAGGATCACTTTTATGTTTTTGAAGTTTCCTTTTAGTCTGGTTGACATAATACACCTCCGTATACCCGATGGGGCCCGGGTGATATTTTCCGACCCTTTCACAGTTTCAGTCGGTCAGGCCGTGCTCGATCTCATACGTATCACTGTCCACATACCAGCCCGGGTAATAGATCGACCAGGTTCCGTCCTCATTGCACGAAAAGCTCCCGAAGGTATAGTTATAACGTCCCTCTTCATCTCCGAAGGCTGCCAAAGCCATCGCAAACTCAATCCCGCGGAAATCGTAATCCAGAAGATATCCGCCGTTCACAACCCCGAGGGTCACGGCCATCTTGCGGGGGAAGCAGTCCTTGACGGCTTTCGTCCGCAGTTTCAGCACTTCGTCACTGACTTCCGATGCATCCATGATTGGCTGCTCCAAAGTAAGCCGCAAATCCTCCGGGATTGACGCATCGAGCGGCCACTCATACCGGGTGATATCATACCGCTCCGTCTCCGAAGCCTTTACCTTCCGGGCTTCCAGCTGCGGCACATCCTTCACATTCCGTATGGTGAGATATACTTCCTCGTCATATTCGTACACTTCGTCCGCTTCCGTCAGAT
>Ga0310696_10002021_pt1 | contig 27919 bp, 30 predicted proteins | sample AusTroGonzalo_MG_4_FD_203885 | JGI IMG/M metagenome (GOLD analysis project Ga0310696, IMG submission 203885) | Bovine rumen microbial communities from tropical cattle in Woodstock, Queensland, Australia - Gonzalo_02 (v2) (version 2) | ecosystem: Host-associated > Mammals > Digestive system >...
CTGCCGGCTAATGATACTGTAGTATATGATAATTCACCACTGGTAGAAAGATTTACATTAGTTATTAATGTTGTAGAAATATTCGCATCATGAGTAGATTCTGTACTATGATGATCTTTACTAGCATAAAGTGAAGTATATGTATAAGAAATCTTTGTTTCAAGTTTATCAGTAGTTACTGTAATACCGGTAATAACATCAATACCTTTACTTACGCTGTCAGGATTTAAAATATTAGATAATGACTGTTTACCGGTAGGACTCAAAGTAGATAAAATACCAGTAGCAGAAGCAGTAAGACTTGAATATGTATATGAATAATCACCGGTTGCTGATAAATAAGTACTTGTAATAACAATAGAATTATTAACTGCAGATGTACCTGTATTAGTTAATGTAATCTGTGATGAACTTATTTTATCATCAACATATTTCTGTGTAGGAACAGCTAATGTACTATATGAAATAGTATGTTTACTTGCAGCAGTATCATTATTTGATGTTGCAATACCTACTATTGCATAAGTAAATTCAAGCGTATTTTGAGGAGGAGCAATTTGTACTAATTCTATATTATGATATGTAAAATCAGTAATATCTGCAAATATATCCTTATAGGTAATAGTAAGTTCACCTGTTGTACTAAGATATGTATCAGTAACTATTCTTTGTTTATGCGCTGAATCAGTAGTTAATTTACCAGCAGTTTCTTCATTATATATATCAACGAAATGATTACCGGAAACACTGGTTATCTTACCATTTGCTCCTTGATGAATATAAGTTATAAATGCATTATTCTGTAAATAGTAATCGCCAGATAAATCTGCTGTACTATAAGATAATGTACCGTCAGAAGCAAGTTTAACATTTGTAACTACATGGCTAGCCGCTGATGTATTACCGGAAGAAGAATGGTGATCTTTACTTGCATATATCTTTGTATATGTATAAGAAACAACAGTTTCTAAACCATTCTGAGAAGTTTTAATACCGGTAATTACATCAATACCTTTATTTACATTATCAGGATTTAATAAATTAGTAAGATCGCCATTTGAATCAACGGAAACACCTAATGTATTTTTTGTACCAGATGTAGATGTAGATAAAGTTGAATAAGTATATGAAAGAACACCATTATATAAATATGTGTTTGTAAGAACAACCTTACCGTTTGTAGCAGATGATCCAGATAATTCTAATACAGAATCAGCAATTGCTTCATCAACATATTTCTTTGTAGGAACGGCTGATATTGAATAAGTTATTTTAAATTCATTTGGATTAGCAGCATCTACTGGAACAATTCCATTAACAGCATATGTAAAATAATCGGTATTTATATTAGCCGGTTGAGGGATTATAATAGTATCTTTAAAACTAGCGCCTGCAATTCTATTTACAAGCTCTTCGACTTGGCTAAATCTAGATTCTCCAACACCTACATATGCATTTAAAACAGGAACGTAAATCTGTTTTTCATCACCTATAAGTATCATTGAGTTACTATAGATATTCTTCATATCCTGTGTAACATCAATACCGTGTTTTACATAGGTAAGTAATCTGTTTGATATATTTACATTTGTATTAGGCACTATCTTAAGAAATAAACATTTTATTATATATAAAAATAAAAGAATCCAGACAATTGTCTAGATTCTTGTCTGGATTCTTTATTAGATTTTCGGCATTGAAAAAGAAGGTAAAGAAGGCATTGAACGCCCTACTGAGCTCATCATTTGGTTATAATTAGGCATCTTGCCCATATTACCATATTTCTTTTCATCTTCTTTATTTCTCTTCTCTGCTTCTTTTTGTTCTTTCTTAATATCTTCAAGCATATATTCATATTCAAAATATACCATTCTGTCTATTTCAGAAGGCTGAACATGATATTCCTTGCAGATAAAGAGTTTATTTTTTACCAAATTTCTTACGTCCACCTGCCATATTGAATAAAGAGCGGATTCCATCTTGAAAGGAAATCTGAGCGCTTACCTCCTCTCCGCAAACTGGACATGTTTCTATAAGTTTGGTACTTGGAAGAACTGCAATATTATTTACAACCTCATTCATGAAATCGAACATTTCGCTGTCCCAAGTCTTGAACTTAACTTCATATTCTCTGATTTGTCTCTGGGCGATTGTTAAATCCTTAGAAATCTTAGGAGCTAACCAAGGAAGGAATTTAACAAATACATTATCAACTTTCTTGTTGTTCTGTACTCTGTCAATTAACCAAGCCTTAATATTAGCATCTTTCTCAAGAGTAGGAAGATAAAGTACAACTGGTTCTGGCCATTCAACATCATATTCATTAGGATCAATCATCCAGTTCTGCTCTTCCTGTGAGAAATATTTCATTACTTCAGGATCAGGAAGTTCATATACTAAACTCTGTGAAGTAAGATTAAATGTAACAGCATTATCACAACTTGGACAATCTTCTGTAAATTCAATTTTCTTTTCACCCTGAACAAATGTATATTCTCTTACAAGAAGTACAAAGAAGAATCTATCCCAAGAACGAATATTACCCCATGGAAGATTACCTGTTGGTGTAACAATAGTTAAACAATACTTAAGAATTTCATTGAAAACATCATCAACAGAATTAGGATTTTCATCATCAATTGTTGACCAGTTTCTGATTGCTTCTACTGTTGCAGGACGAATCTTGAACTGCCAATCTTCAGGATAGAATTTTGCTCTATCACCAAGAAGACGTTTATCAACATCCATCCATCCGTCACGAACTTCTACATTCTGACCGATTTTTTCACCAACTCTTGTTAAATGTTTCTCTTCAACAAGTTTAGCATCTTCTTCTTTATCAGTATCGGCACGCCCGCCAATTTTATGATTAAGCTTTGTTCCGATATATTGAGAGGCAGGATTTGCATTTTCTTCTTCAACTTGCTTTACTTCTTCAACTTCTGGAATCTGTTCAGCAAGAATTTTTTCATCGACTTCTCTCATTTCTATATATAATATATTTGTTTATTTATGTAAAAATAACTTTTATAGTTAAATTTTTAGTCAATTCTTTCACCGCAATAAGGACAGAACTTAAACTTAGTATTAAGCTTTCTGCCACAATGAGGACAATATAACTTCCTAGCATCATTTGCTGTAAATGGCTTTCTTGAGAAAGGAAGTATCTTAAACTCTTCTGTTCTGAATGGACTGTATTCAAGATCAATATCAACATTCTGGAATTTCTGATCTGAATGACTTCCTTCACCAACTCTACCTGTTTCAATTAAATTAGGATCAGCATCTGAATCAATACTTGCCCAAGAAGCGCTGCCATCATGAGATTCACCACATGAGAATGATGATTTCAAAGGTTCAAAGGATAATTTTCTAGCAGTACTTGCTCCATCAACAGATGATCCAATTTCAGCAGAACAATAATTTACAGAACTTACACCTAAATCACAAGAAGCAGTTAATGTTGAATAATCACATTTAGCTGATGTAATATCACTTGCATGATTTACTAAATTACCTGCATCACAAGTAGATATACTATTACAGTAATAAATTTGAGGTGTCCATGGATAAGGATTTACTTCCTTATAAATATAAGTAGGTGAGTGATAAGTATGTACAACAATAGGTTGCTGCTTTCTGTAAAACTTAATCTTAATTTCACCATTGTGTGCAATAGCTTTTTCTACTGCTTTGGAATCACCGTCTACTGTATAAACTTTAAATTTAAATTTCTTTGCCTTATCAGTATATCTTTCTAGCCACATTCTTTCACCTGGATTCAAAATAATTATATTAGACAACGGTTCATTGTCAATAAAAATTTCTGCTCCAATTTCTGTTGTTTCTGGATTAAATAACTGAATCTGAAATTCATCACCGTCATTAAGATATACGGTTCTAGTACATTCTGAAGTTTTGTACTCTTTTAATAAAGATTTGCCAACGGCAAGTTTAGATAAATTTCCGTCATTAACGGACTTAGTTTTTAAAGTATTCATAAAAGTTTATTGAGATATATTTATAAACTTCATAGGGATACATTCAATTCTGTAACAAATTTCAAAAGAAGCAGATATACTTCTCTGTACACCTATAAAATATCTTTATATATAAAAATAGAAAAACTATATAAATAAACTCAAATATATAATAAAAAGAGATATAAATTATATCTCTTTTTTACCATTCCTGTGTATATTTTGATGCATTAACAACGATATCTCCAAGTTTCTTAACAGTTATTTTCTTTTGTACTAAAGAAACACGAATCTTATGTTTAAATGGATCATCCATCATTTCAGCATGGTTGATAATAAATACTGATTTATCATCACCGAAGTTTTCCTTGATAAGATTAATCATAACATTTCTTGATTCGGCATCCATATTACTGAAAAGCTCATCCAAGAAGATAACATTAAAATTAACATTGGCAATAATATTTTGAAGAATACCGAATATAATTGCAATATCAAGTGTTTTCTTTTGACCTGTACTAAGATTTGAATAAGAAATTTCCTTTTCAAATGTATCTACATATACATGACATTTAAATTCCTGATCATATTCAACCTTATATGGTTGGTCAAGTTTCTGTATATAATATTGAATTGATTTATTTATATGAGGAATAAGGGTATCAAGAAGATTATAACGAAGGGTCTTTGTAAATAATTCATTCATCTCATTCCATTCACCGATTTCAATATCATTATGATCTATCTTTTCCTTAATATCAATAAGCTTTGTTTCATGCTCTTGAATAAGTTCATCATAATTTGAATTTACAACTTTAAGGTTATTTTCAAATATTCTGATATCAGAATCAATCTTATTAATCTTATCTACTAACTCTTTAATCTTAGTATTTATTTCCTTAATCTTAGGAGCATACTCATCTTCAATATTATCTATCTTAGATTTTAAAGTATCTTTTTCCGCTTTAAATTCATCTACCTGCTTTGCATATTCATACATAGCGGCTTTATGTTTTTCAATATGGGATTCATCAATCTTACTACCACAAGTAGGACAAATACCAGATTTAAATGTAGTATAATATTTCTGTTCCTGCTTACCTAATGTAGAGGCTTCCGTAATCTTTCTTTCAATCTCTTTAATCTCCTTGTTTATTTCTTTAATCTTTTCATCACGTTCTTCTTCAAGATTACTTCTCTTTTCTTTTTGTTCTTTACCTTCTGCTACATAACCAGCTCTTTCAGAATCCAAAGCATTAGTATCAATAGAAAGTTTAATTTCTCTTTGTTGTTGCTCTTTCTTTTCTTTAAGTCTCTTTATCTGATTTTCAGTTTCTGTATAAATAGCATTAAGTTTTGTAGATTCATTAATCTGGTTCTTTCTTTCAATAACAACTTCATTATTATAATCGGTAAATAATTTGAATCCAAATATATCATCAAGGAACTGCTTTGTATCTGCAGGATTCATATTTGCAAGAGACTTCGAAAATGCATTAAATGAAATAATACACATCCTGGTTACTGCAAGCTTAGGTACATCAAATATTTCTTCTTCAAGAATCTCCTGAGTATTTCTCTTACTAGAAGCAGAAAGGGTCTTACCGTTTATCTCAATTAATAACGGTTCCTTAATATTTCTTTTAATATGTACTTCTTTATTCTTTGAAATAATATTCATTTCGACTTCACATTCCTGAGTATTCCATGCAACAAGGCTGGTATTATTCTGACCCTTTACAGTTCCATATAAACCATAAAGTATAGCTTCCGCAAGCGAAGTCTTACCGGTACCGATAGGTCCGGATAATTTTATGAGTCCATCAAGATCCATAAAATTAAAATAATTCTCCCCATAAAGAGATTTAAAATTTGTTATCTTTATATCCTTGATTATCATACAATTAACTTAATTTACTTTTGTTTCAAAAGAAAAAATATCTACATTAAACTTTGATTCAATCTCAGGAATCTTATCTATCATATCAGGATTTAATACAAAGAAATCACCAAGTTTACGATGGAATTCCTTACTGTATTCTCCTTTCTTTGATAACCTTTCATAAAATTCCTGAAAAGATTTAGTCATATAATGATTAATATAGACATTTACACTGTCACCATCCAATGTTGCTTCTGTAATTGGTAATATCCAATGAGGAAAACCATTACATACTTCAAATCCATTATCAAGCGCACGCTTATATCTTATAAATGATTTACCTATCGTATAATTATTTATTGATGTATTACTTGTAAAATAAGTAGCCAGATTATCTGTATCTATACTATCTATATAAGTATCCATCAAAGAATATTTACCGTGATATGGTTCTTCAATAAATCCATTAGCATTATATATTTTCCAGAATAATGTTATCTGATCATATTTTTCATCAACATTATATAATAAATCATCAATAGTATTATCTTCCGGCATAACTATATATTCATCCGGATCTAATTTAATAAGCCAATCAATATTATTATAATTATCACATACATGTCTAAAGCAAGTAAAATCTTTAAATTCTTCAGAATCTTTCTTTAATACATAATCATAAAAATCAATACTCGTTACTTTATTATATTTTGCAATAATATCTGCATGTGAAATACTTCCTTCATCTTCATATAATATAAACTTATTTATACCTAGACGAATATGATATTCCAACCATTCTTCTAAGTAACGGTGTTCATCTTTAATATTTGTAAATATTGCTTTAATCATATTAATATGAGATATTTAATATTAAATTAATCATTAGTCACTTTGTAATTTTTCTTTTAATATATTATACTTATTGTTAAGATGTTCTGGAATATTCTTTTCAATATAATCTGTAATATTTGTATTAAATCCTTCTGCCGATACAACGGGTTTATCTATTTCTTCATCATCTATAATATGTAACCTGATATTTGCAAATGTATATGATGTTTTAAGAAGTTTAATTTGATCAATATACTGTGCCTTATTAATATTTGATGAACTTACACATATCTGCATGTATGAATTATAAAAATCTTCTTCAGTTGCTGTAAATATTTCATCATTATATATTCTTTTAAACTTCGGCGTAGTTACATTTTCAATTTTTTCTACAATCGCAAAATCTTTAAGAATATATAAATATCTTGGTTGGTTTGTATCACCGAATGTAAGTTGAAGTGCTGCTCCTAAATTATGAAGGTTTCCTAATTCATCATCATATAAATAATGGATATGCCCTGAATAAACAGGAATTCCTTTAAGTGAAGATATACGACCACCTGGCCATATACTTAAATCTGCGTGACAGTATATAGCTTTTACTTCAGATCCGAATTTATATTGGTAAAGTAAATCATCGAAATGATCTGGATTCTCTGTCCAATACCAAGGTAAGAATAATCCGCCTTCTTTATCAAGATAAGGTTCCTTTTCAATAAATCTTATATGCGGATAACATTTCTTAAATTCATCTCCAAATACAAGTTCATAAGCATTATACTTATCAAATTCTTCAAGAGGTGAATAATAATCATGATTACCACACAGGAAAATTATTTCTTTAGGATATTGAAATTTATTAGCAAGTTTACGAATAATATTCTTTACTTCAATACCTATCTGCTGATTAATAGAATATCGGATATCGAATAAGTCTCCTAAGAATACAACTCTATCTAAATCAGGATTTTTATCTATCGTATCAAAAATTTGTTTTTCAAAAAAATCAAGTTGAGTATCTAACCAATATGTCGAATTAGTTTTGATACCAAAATGCATATCTCCAATGAGCAATTCCTTCATCACATATTTTGATATATTTCTTATTATATATAAAATAGAAACTTTAAGGTATATAATTTAATCAAATTTATAACTATTAAAGTTCTATATTTATATATAATTTAATATAGTAAAATCATGAAAGAAAGTTTTGTAGCTATAAATATTATTAAAAATGAGAACCTTTTATTAAATAATGGCGGATATCCTATTATCTTTTATTGGGATGGAGAATCTGATATTATAGAAGATATTAAAAGTAATGAGAATTTTAATCAATTAATAAAAGAAAATTGTCTTACTGATAAATATGAATATATTGGTTCATATGTTAAACTTTTATATCTTAGTAATATAAAAGAAGTAAAATATGTTACAAAAGATATTCCTGTACAATCTTTATATCCATTAGACGAAGTTGAAAATCAATTTTGGTTAGATTATATATTTGATATTCTTGTAAATCTTTATAAAGAAGTATATAAAAAGGATTTCTTAAGTTATAATACTGAAACTAATAAATCAATGCTTATTCCTTATTTATATAAAGAAATAAAAGCATGTACAAATAAAGAGATTTCAGATCAAACTATTACAAATTATATTCTTAATCAACTTATAGAAGATAAAACACTTTCAAAAGAAAATATTGATTATATTATAAAATATTTAAACATTAAAGAGTCATAAAAATGACTCTTTTTTATTTATATATAAAACATTAAAATTATTTTTATATATAAATTATATTGTTTAAAAAGCATGGCATTACAAGCAGTACAGAATGAAGCTAATGATGGTGTTAATGGAAGAGGCACTGGTAGTGGCACTGACAGAATGACAAGTGTAAACGAAATCGACGACGGATGGGGCGGCGGTGGAGGAGGCGGTGGCGGATCCTCTTCAAGCGGTTCTTCTTCAGGAAGTTCTAGTTCTAGTTCTTCTAGTTCATCTAGTAGTTCTAGCTCATCATCTTCATCATCAAGTAGTTCTAGTTCAAGTAGTAGTTCTTCTAGTTCATCCAGTTCACAAAGTTCTGGACAGGCTACTTTATTAAATGATAAAGAATTCAAATATAATGATATTGATTATACAAAGAATGATATATTCGATGTATATATTTGTGGTAATATCACTAATCGTACTGCAACAGAAAATCAAACAGCAGCAACAGAAAAAGCCGGTTTAAAAAACTTTTTAAACATGGTATTTAACTTTTCAAGTGATAAAGCTGATGAATTAATAGAAATTGTTGAATCTGGTGATACTACTAATAGTCAATATTATATTGATGAAACTACTGATGAAAATGGCTCTACAAATAGTTCTTCAAATGCTTCCAATAAACCTTCTTTAAATACTCCTGTATTAGATTCTTCTGGTACATTAGATATTAATAATTTAGGAAATAATTCTGGTTCTTCATCAAGCAACCATAATAGTCCTGTATTTGAAAGTGGACTTACTAACTCATCTAATAGAAAGTTATTTTATATTAATACTATTTCTTTAAGTGATTTTATTGATACTATTAAAACGTTAAATAAAACTTATAATACTACATATAGCGCTGCTGGCAAAGGTAATTATAGGTTTAATATTACGTTTGAAAAAGATACTGATGGATCTTGGAAGGTTAATTATTCATTTAAATTTAGCGGAAATATTGTTAACAATACGGGTGTCCGCCAAGGTCAATTTTCTAATGTTTGGACATTAGGTAATATTGCATTTAAACGTCCTTATAAATTCGTTGGTAGAACTGCTAAAGATAATACATTGCAGCAGTTATTTAATTTTAGAAATAACAGATTAAGATTTAATACAATAAATACAGAAGGATCTTCTGTTAATATTACATATGCTGATATTTGCGATTTTATTTGGTTTAAATCAGAATCTTATAAAACTATTAAGTCCATAGTATTGAGTTATACTGTTGATGGAACAACTTCAGAAGATGAACCAACAACTTTTAAATATCTTGTACATGGTGAGCAAACTAGTGATGATTTAATACCAATGCAAATAACTAATATCGATGAAAATGGTGGTATTGAATTTGTAGAGAATAAATGTAATTTTACAAAGACTGATAATTTTGATATTGAAGATAATCCTGCTGCCGGTGGATGGTGGATTGATACACCAGATAATGATTATTATGATGGTGCAGCAGATATTATATTATCAAAAGCAAAATCCAGTGAAGCTGACGGTGAATATTGGTATAGTGAATCATATGGATTAAAGAAAACAGTTCAGACATTTAAATTTTATGTACCTGGTATTATATCAGAACATTTATCTGGAATAGTAATTGATATCTTTATTACATATGGCGATAATAATGGTACTACATATTCTACAACAGGTGCAGCAATTAGTGATACATCAGCATTTAAAGCTATTCCTAATAGCAGTTGTACAGTAGATTATCTTAATAATACATATAAGCTTCATGTCGGTTATAAGGTTGGTAATGAACTTACTGATGATGCACTTATAACAGTATTTAAATTAAAATCAGGACAGTCTGATTTTACTGGTAATATTTCTGTTTATTATGGTAATCAGGTTGTATATCCGTCAAAGAGTACAGCTCAAAATGATTATAGTATTTTAACTACATTGCCTTCTGGTGAACCATATAAGAAATCAGCTATTTGTTATACATTAAAAAGAAATGGTGATTACTTATATGTTTATATAAATAATATCGGACCAGCTAATGTTAATCCGAAGAATTTGGAATTTAAATTACATAGATTTGTAACTATTTCTTTATCAGATTCCGGTTCAAGTACTTCAACATATACAAATAGTGCAAAGAATTCACAATATATTAAACAGGATGAAATCACATTACATACTGTAGATATCAGCGTACCACAGGTTTCATCTGGTGATACAACTGTATATATAGATAATGGATTCAACAATAAAACAAAGCATTATACCAATATAACTAAGCTGCAAAATGGAAATGGCGCTTATTCATATTATGGTGTAAGAGCAATTGGATTTATAGAACAAGATCCTACTGATGTTAATAAATATAATATAAAACATTTCGATAAGGATTTTTATAAATTAGGTATTGACGGATTAACATATAATGTAAATGCACAGATTGTTAAACTCCAGGACCAACAGGAAGAAAATATTATATATTCATTCAAAAATGGTGAAGAATATATTGTACTTAATCAGGATAAGCAGCATATAGCAGTTAATGATGGAAGTGTAACAGGTAATAAACTTATTCCGTCATTTGCTCAATCATATGAATATCAGGTTAATGATGTAAAACCAGAAGAACCTGGTGATTATAATTTCAGATTCTATACAGAATATGCTAATGTAGGTAAAGTACAAGCATCAGGTGATAATTATGAATATATTAATGTTTCATATGAATATACATATCCTATAGATCCTACATATGTAAAAGTTACTAATTCAACTACAAATGCATTAATAAATGAAACATTATATGTAAATAATTTCACAGAATACGGTGAAAATGATACTATTGATGAAAATAATATTTATGAGAAAGTAGAAGAATATGTAAAGATTTCTACAGGTACTGTATCATTAGATACATTTAAACAAACTGTCGGAGAAAATGAAAATTCCGGATATGATACTGATAAATATTATAAATATTCATCTGTAACAAATAAATATATTAAATATACATATGATGAAGTAAAATCAATTACTTCAGTTCCATTAAATATATATGTAAAATATGTATATTATTTAAAGACATCTGAAAATAAAGATTTCGGAGGAGTAAGATATAAAAAGGTTTCAGGATATAGTGATGACCCTGTAACTATTAATATAGATGATATATTACAAGATAATAAAAATTATTATCAAAATGTAGGAATAAATTCATATATACCTGTAAGAGGATTTGTTACTGATGGTTCTAATAATTATTATGGATATAAATTAAGACCATTTGAAGAATTATCTAATAATCCATCAATGGAAATAAAAGAAGGTAATCCTAATAAGACATCTCCGCAGATATATATTAAACAAGAATATAAACCAATAACACCTACGGAATCTGAAATTGATAACTATAAGGTAAAAAATATTAAATTATATTATCTTGAATCAACAGATGATTTAATTTATTTCACACCTATTGCCAATAATCTTACTATTTATGATATTGATAAATCAGGTAATACTATTTATGCTTGGAAGAACGATTTAGAAAATGGTATTATTAGTTTAACTGCAATATTAAATGCATTAGATAATGTTGATGGCAATATTTCTAAAGAAGATATATTAAAAGATGTAAACAGTCCTTACCTTTTAAAAAATTTTTATATTAATAATGATATAAAGATTGGTTATGTAGCTTCATTAGATGGTAAATTTGAAGAAATAACTCATCTAGAAGCAAAAGGTAAAATTAAAGAAACTAAATACTTATTTATTAAAGAAGATTCTTATAATACTACAAAATCGTTAACAGAAAAAATATATGACTCATCTTCTTTAGGAGCATTAAAAACATATAAAATAACTAAAGATAATTTATTTGTTCCTATTTTCAGTAAATTAGGACCAGATGATTTAAATCTTAATAATCCTTATTTATTTAGATATAAAGAATCTCTTGAAGAAAAAGATAATACTCCAGATCAATATTATATTTATCAAAAAGTTAATAATGTATTTTATCCAGTAATTGAAAACAGATATTTAAATTATTGTCAAAATAATATAAATAATCCAAAAATTTCAGAACAATCTATAAAAGATCAATTTACTACTAATTATAATAATTTTAAATTTAATAGTGGTGGATTATTAACTGATGAAATAAATTATAAATTAGCTTATATATATACAGAAGGTGCTAACTATGTAGAAACTCATGATATTCACATGTCTCAGAATATTGAATATTATAAATATGTTTCTACAAAAACAGATACAGGTACATGGGAAGGTCAAGTTGGTGACAACGATGTTATTAATACTGAATTAAATGAAAGTTTCAAGATTAATGCATTAGAAAGCGCTCTTAATATAGATGGACAAAATAAGAAGATAAAGTATACTAAAATATCATTCTATAATTATGGTATACAATATTATACTTTAACAAGTGATCCTGTAATTGATTTAACAAGTATAAATGATATCAGTACAAAGAGTACATATAAGGATGCTGTTATTAACGGTAATTCTACATATACTGATGAAATCTTCTATAAGACTCAGTTCTTCTATCCTGATTTAAGTGTTAATGATGGTGTTCATCTTGATACTGATGGTTCATATTATACTAATATATTAACATTTGATGGTAATAGCGGTAAGATATCAAAGAGATTATATTTGAATAATCATATTGAATATACTACAAGATATTCATACAGTATTGATATTGTAAGTGATATTATAATACAACCAGATAGTACTGATTTATCTAATTTATCAATATATGATTATGATAAATATTATATTCAGTATGGTGATACTGTAAATCCTATTACTGAAAGATTAAATTCTTCTACAGAATCACCGGCATATTTCCTTAGTAATTCTGCTTATACAGTATTTACAAAGAAAGTTAACACAGAAACATTTGATTATAATGGTATTGGATCATATCAATGGGCAGACTATGAATATGGCGGACCTGGTATTATTGAATTTAATGATAATATTTATGGTTTAATATTTAATGAACCTATACTTGATGAAGATAATAATAATGAGCCAGAACAATTTAATGCTCAATTTATCTCTTTCGAGAAAGGTAAAGATTACTTTGATAATACAGGTAACGGTTTCTTAGAAGAAGGTTATAACCGTATTCAAATTCCTGAATTTGATCTAGGTGATAATCAAATTTCTAATAGTAACTTAGAACCTGATGTAATAAATGGTATTCTTGAAACCGCTAATAATGAATTGTATTATAATAATTATAAAGATGAAGATACACAGTCTCTTTATTATTACAGCGGCGTTAAATTCAAACCTACTAAGTATTTATATGAAATAGTTGAATTATCATTATTCACATTTAAGAATTACAGTTCCGATGATTCAATAATTCAGTATAAAGATGTTCTTACTGATACTATAACATCTACTGTACCATTTACTATTTCAAATGCTGAAGAAGTTGAATTTACTGGTACATATTCATTTATTAATCCTGAATATAAAGATGTAATTCTTTCTGATGGTACTAAGTCTACAATTATCGCAAGAGATGGCTATTGGATAAAAGACTATAAGAAAGTACAGAAACCTCTTACTATATCATCATATAACTATTATCCTAAGGATACGGTAAGTGCTATTAATATTTCTTATAACTTTATTCCATATTCATATGTACTTACCGCAGAGATTAATCACCCTGAAATTTCTTATGAGTTCAAGGTTAATAATATTTCTGAAGAAGTAAAATATAGTTATATAATTAACGGATTTGAATATGATTATGATCATATTTCTAATCCTATTGAAATAACTGATAACGGATATTTCGGTAGTATTAAGTTACTCGATATAAATGATACTTATACTGATGTAAAAGTTTCTTTATATAAGAAGAATGCAGTTATTGCAAAAACAACTATTGATAAAGTAACTTTACAAAGTGCATATACATCATATGATTATTATGCATATACACAGGCAACTCCTCTTACTAATGAAAAGATTCCTGTTCTTTATAAGACAGAATTAATGCCTGCCCAGAATACTAAGGTTAAATATTGGGATAGTGCATTAAATTCATATGCTGTTAAAACAGTTATTACATCTTATGCATACTATGCTTATAACTATTCATATGAAGTTGTACCATTTAAGGTAGCATCTTACTTATATTCAGGTGATCTTGAAATCGGTAACTTTGATGAATTAGGCGCTTATATTTCACAGATTGGTGAAGCTATAAGTGGTGAAATGCAGAAAGAAACTGAATCATTAGATAAAATGACTAATGATTTAAGTAATATCTTTACAACACAGACCGAACAACAGAAGAATATCGCTGATGAAAATAATGCTATCATTACTACTTATTCAAGTTATATTAATGATTCATTACATAATATTGATGAAAATACAAATAAAGCATTAAGCTATCTTTCATCTACATTATATGAACAGTTATCAGGTTTAACAGATAAACAAGAAGCCGCTATTAATAAACTTGAAGAAGGTGTTGTTAATGAAATAACAGAGCAACATAACATTATTAAGGACAGTCTTAATGATGTTAAGGAAATAATAGATCAGAAGATGACTTCATTTGAAGAAAAACAACATGCTGATCTTATTGGTGAATCTTCAGAAGAAGAAAAAGAATCTAAATGGGAAGCAGTAACATATACTCCTATTATTGAACCTAAATCTGGTTTAGTATCTGGATATAGTTATTCTTCTGAATCAGGTAGTGATACAATAACTGTAGGCGGTAGCTCACTTGGACAGATTCTTCAATCTACACTTGGAACTGTATCTACATATACTGTTACTACAAATAATGAAGATGGTTCATATACTGTAACAACCTATGAAGGATTTAACGGACTTGCTAATATACTTGCTAATTTAAGTATTGCAAATAAGATTCCTAATTATAATGAATTTATGGTTGATATGGTACCGAAGTTATTTGCAAGTGTTGACTTTGAAAATGCTTCTGATATAGAATATGATTCTGACGGAAATGTTAAATCAAGGAAGAAACATAATCCAACAGATATTGCAAAGAAATGTATCATGAGAGCAGATATTCTTTGGACGGAAATGAAAAAGAAAAATATAGTACAATAAAAAAGAGAGGTTTTAATAACCTCTCTTTTTTGTTTATCCAAATTTTAATAATCGTCTTATATCTGATTGACGGATTGATTCATACATTTGTTCTTCATTATATGTTTCGCCGTTTGGAGCTTTAGCTGCTTTATCCCAGGTAACAACATTATCTTCCCAATAATTCTTATTAGGATTTTTAAGATTTTTAGTTATATCATTTAACTTTTCAAAAATATTAATCATAATTTAACCGTTTAATAAATAATCATACAATAGTTTTTGTTGTTCCTTATTGAAGTCAGTAAACTTTATCTCTTCTTCAATTCCTTCTATATGTTTAAAATTATCATCATATTCAGCAATTAGTTTACCATCTACTACAAATATTGCTTTGATTGAATGTCCTGATGGAGTCCAAGGCCATTCTACTTCCGGATGATCATCAAAAACTAATTCTAAATAAATCTCACCTGTTTTATCTAAAAGTTCAATAAAGTTTTCTTCGGACATATGTTTATATGCATTGACATCTTTATTTACTTTTAGTTTTTCAGATATATATTGATTAAGTTCTTTCATATTAATTTAAATATAACTGTTCAATAATTGAGAATCTCATATCTTCAAGGTTAAGACTTTCTAATTTAAGACCTCTTGAATCTGCTTCTTTTTTAAGGATTTCTGCCTCTTTTGTATATCCTTTATCTTTACAGATTTCATAATTAAGTTTAAGTTTAGCATCTGAACAAGAAGTTACATTCTGTTTTCTTGTACCGTTATGCCAGGCATCCATCTTAGGTTCCTGTACCTTTCTTGCTTTTGCTACATCAGTTTTAATTTCTTCTTTAGTTGTTTGCTTTGAAGTTTCTTCTTTTTCACCTTCTGCCTGAGGAAGTTCACCCTGAATGTAATCTTTTATAAAATCTGTGCTGAAAGTAATAGTTGGTTTAGATGATCCCCAATTAAATTCATTTAACCATTTATAGAATTTTTCTTCAGCCATTTTCTTTGATTCACCCTTTGTATACTTATCAGGGTTCCAAGAATAATATCCTCTACCTGATTTCCAAATTTCTTCCCAGTTATCTTCAATATACTTAGTCTTTGTTCTTGAATTAATCTTCTGCCATGCCTCAGATACTCTCTTAAATAAATCAACTAAATAATCAGAAGCTTTATTTTTTATTACTGTTGCTGATACACCAAGTTCAAATTCTGGATTTTCATTAATATCTTTAAATAAAGTATATGCCTGGCTACCATATTTATTTGAATTTGATTTTCTTTTTCTAGCAAGAGTAACTACTTTATTTTTCTTAGTATCAATTGCAATAGCATCTAAATCAATATCTAATTTTTTCTTAGGAGTAATATAAAATTTAAGTCCATTTAACTTATCTAATTTAACTTTAAAATATTCCTCAACTAAATTAGTAGCTATCTTTTGGATTACATCAGTAAGTTTATCTTGTATTGCTTTTACTTTAGAATTATATTCTTCCCATTGTTTTTCTAAATTATCTTTAGCTACTTTATAAGCTTCATCACTATCAAAATCACTTCTACGGATAGCGCATGGTGGATCCTTAGGAGATTCAACTTGATCACGACCGTGTGCAATAGTAAAGTTTTCAAAATCTAATCTGTTATCTTTTACAATAAAATTAACTAATTTAGGAAGAATTATATATCTCTGAGCAAATTCCTGTTCTTTATTTGCTCTATCTTCAACCTTTTCTTGAGTATGTGATTTAGCATTTGCATCACCTTTCTTTTTTAATTCTTCAAATTTTTCACGATTATATAATGCTCCCCAGTTCTTAGCAATATAATCTTCAAGATAATATCCACGTTTTATATCTTCAATAATTTCACTGTAATGAGGCGTACTAAATATTGCTGTATAACCATTAAATATTGCATCATCAGTACCGTTGGCTTTCTTAATTGTTACTTGATAGTTCATAGATCCACCAGCAATTCTACCTGCATCACTAGACCAAGAAGAAGTAACTACATCATAAAATTTGCCATCTTTATCCATTATATAGCCATCTCCTTTTCCACTATAATATGTAAATTTATCAGTATATCTATTATCTCCTGATAAATCATAAACATCTCCGGCAATAAATTCAACGTCTTTTTCTTCTGCACTGTTTTTTATTTTACCGATTCCAGAAGGAGACTTCTTAGCAGCCTCAAACATAAGGAAATATTTTAAGTCTTTCATATAAAAAATTAATAAATGTATTATATATAAAAATAATTTAAATTTTCTTTGAATTTTTGAAAAATCACTCTATATTATAGTGTAAACATTAAGTAACAAAGATTATGAACACGATTAAGTACATTCTGATTCACATTGAAACTTTTCTTATGATTGTTAGTTTCATTCTTGGTACTGGTGCTGCTGAGAGCTCTATGTGGGGATGGGCTTATGCTCTTATTCTTGCTCCGTTCGTATGGGGTTATTTGACTAACTTCGAGAAGCAGATACATTTCTGTGAAGTTTATTCTCGTGCTTGGAATATTTCTATTAAAAACAATAAGTAATTATGGTAAATTTTGAAACTCTACCTCGTTGTATTTCTTTCCTTGGAAGGACGTACACTTTGAATGTTCACATCACTGCATGGAACAAGATCTGCGTTTCTTATCAGCTTCTTGATAAGCCTACCGTTGAAAATGGTATGTATTACAATGTTTTCTCCCAGGTTGTTGAACCTGATATGGGTGAAATCAAGTATTCTGAAAATCCTTTGGACATTGTAGACGTTCCTTCCTTTGAAATGGCTGTCAATGTTATCAGTGCACGTATCAACAGTGCTATTTCTGAAAATAAAATTGAAATTCTTCACTAATGCAAACTTATTTTAAACATTCAATTATTTTTTCTGGTAAACAGGAAGATGTTGATACTGAACTCAATTACTGGTATAATTCAGATACCGTTAATGTTATCAGTATTACTGTAACCCCGGAACGTGTTGGCGATCTTGAATGCGACGGATTTAAATTTCCTAAGTATATTTATCATATATGTATTGTTTATAGCTAAAATATTTGAATTTTTAAAAAATCACTCTATATTATAGTGTAAACATTAAGTAACAAACATTATGGAAAAAGAAGTTCGTTTTCGTATTCTCAACAAGACCTCCAAAACTGTAACTGTTAAGCTTGGGGGTAAACCTATGGAATTTCCTTGGGAGGAGTTCAATAAGAAACTTGTTGTAGTTGATAAGTTTTGGGCTGTCCTCAATGAAGAAGAAAAGAAGAAACAGGAAGAGGCAGATGAACTGGTTAACCAGGCAGTTATCTGTGTAATGATTCAACGTGGCAACAGTGATGCCGGTAATAAGCTTGCACATATGGCTGCTTTGCCTAGGATCATTGATAAGCTTGTTGTGATGCTTGAATGTGATAAGATGCAGGTTCTTGACCTTATCCGCAAGCGACTGATGCTTATGAACCCCTTTATGGTTAATCCAATGTTTGATGATGAGACTTTGAAGAGGAACCACATGTATCGCAAGAGAGAACGTATGGAACATGAAGTGGAAAGGGATAATGTCGGTAATAGAAAAGTAGTTACTGTTTCTAATTGTGATAATGATAAACCCACCTTTGGTGATGCATTTTCTTGTCTTGCAGATCTTAAAGAAAAACTTGAAAAATAATTGAATTTTTAAAAAATCACTCTATATTATTAATGTAATTTAAAACAAACAATATTATGACTAATTTTAATTTTAACTCGCTTCTTGATGGAAGCACCCAGATCAACATCAATGTTAACAACGGTTATGCCGAGAAGATCAATGCAGCTATCAATGCCAATATGGCTAAGATTAAGAAGGCTGCAAAGGTTCAGCGCCCCAGCATGATTGTCCGTATCATCAACAGCGCAGTGGCCGGTCTTTCCTGGCGTTATGAGAACAAGAATGGTGTTACCATTCACAGTGCTTCCCATCCTGCAGATGTTGTCGAGAAGGTCCGTGTCGGAAAGACTGTTTATCAGTATGACAAGAATGGTAATCTTGTAAACAGCTTCCCGTCTGTCCAGGCCGCACACCGTGCTACCGGCATTGCAGATTCCGCTATCTGCTACTGTGCAAACAACAAGTATGGATTCAAGACCGCCGGCGGTTTCAAGTGGACCTATCAGGAGATTGCCTAATCAGATAACCAATTAAAATTTTAAAGATATGAAGAATTTTCTTGCTTTTATCGCCCTTTGGTTTGCAGGATTTGTTGATTGGATTAAATTCCTGTTTAATTCTGACAACAAGGATGATTTCGCCAATGCCGATTTTCCTGTGGTAGATATTTGTGGTGGTAATCATACCTCAGTAAGTCCTACCGTTACTTTGCGTGCACCTCGGACTCCATGGGAAGACTTTAAGAATAAGATTACTTGGTATGCATTAGAGGAAGATGCATTTGCTGATTGGAAGGCAAAATATCATCCTGAAGCAACTGCTGCAACTATTGAAGATTACCGTAAAAATTATAAGAATTATAGGTATCAGATTTGGGCATGCCGCGTGCTGAATGTTAAACCCCTTCCTCATGATCCTGGATTCCCTGTGATGTATTGCATTGTCGATGTAGAGCGTGAAGTTGACAGCAATAGGCTTTCAGATGATATCCGCCATTGGTATATTGATTTTGTCAAGGCCAATTATGATGCTGCAGAGATTGAAAATGCGGATAAAGAGCATGCCCGCCTGGCTGGTAAACCTAATGCACACTGGGAAAATAATACAAATCCCACCAGAAAGACTATCAAGTAAATTCATTCATAATTAAAAAAAGAGAACTGGATATGATATTCAGTTCTCTTTGTATTTATATGGTATACTTTACTATTTTATATATATAAATATAAGTCTAAATAGCAGTATGCCTAGTAGTAAACTTACACTTTTAATTGATGGCAACTGGCTTCTTATGTCTAGATTAGCTGTATTAAACAGCAGATATAGTGATGATAATAAATTGTGTCAAGACTTAAAGTTGATGATGATTCGATCTATAAATATAGTCTTAAAACAATTTACGGACATCGACAATATAATTTTTGTATCAGATGGAGGCAGTTGGAGAAATAAACTTGAATTACCGGCATTTATTCATGAAGAATATAAAGGTAACAGAGTAAAAGATGAATCTATAAATTGGGATTTAATTTTTGACGCTTACGAAGACTTCCAGGTTAAATTAAGAATGTGTGGAATTAATGTATGTAAGGAAGCAAATCTTGAAGGTGATGATTGGATGTGGTATTGGTCAACAAAGTTAAATTCAGAAGGAACTAATGTTATTATTTGGAGTAAGGATAAAGACCTTACACAGCTTGTAAAGATTGATAAGGATTGTTGCTTTACTGTTTGCTGGGTAAAAGATTCAGGACTTATCACAGTACATCGTGATGAAGAAGAAATGGATTTCTTTTTTAATGAGGCTTATTCAGTCAATGAACAAATTTATCATTCAGTAGTAGATAAAGCTAAGGATATAAAAGAAATCAATCCAAAGGAAGTTGTAATTGATAAAATAATAAGAGGAGATGCTGGCGATAATGTATTTCCGATTATTCAAAAGAAATCAAAAACAGATAAACTTTATCGTGTCGGCGCAAAGGATTTAGATGTTAATCTTGATTATAATTCTGACGAAGATGTTAAGAAATACTTAGAAAAACTTTTGGAACAAAAGTCTTATAAGGGGAAAGTTGATAAACCGCTGGATCAGATTATAGAACATTTTAATTATAACCGTAGGTTGGTTGCACTTCAAGAACAATCTTATCCAAAAGAAGTTTTAGATATATTTAATGATTATAAAACTTATAAGATTTCAAAAGATACTCATGAAGTTGAATATCAATTAATAGCAGAAGCAAATTCAATTAGTTCAATATTAGATTTTGTTTAATAAAAATCCGGAAATTAACTTCCGGATTTTTTATTTTTATATATATGAAACAACTTGATTTATATATATCTGAAAAGCTAAAAATCAATAAGGACAGTAAGGTAGAAACCAATAAAGAACTTATTGATAAGATTTTATATATAACATCATTAAAGGATGATAAAAACGTGCATAATATTGTAGAAGCATGGGTTAATGGTGATAGTGTAAGGGCTATAAAGGTATATATGTTGTTTACAATTAATTCTCATAAATATTTGAATAAATTAAATAGACATGTTAGAGGTGAAATTTATCATCAGCAATTAGATAAATTTAATAAAACATTATTTAATTATTTTCCAAGTGATCCGGCTAAATGGCCTTCCAGTGATTATGGAAATGAAGATATAAGTATTTACTCTTCACATGTCCAAGGTAAATCTGCTTTGTTTTTTGATTCAAATGTTGAGGAAAACTCTTCATATGAGATATTGATAGTAAGAGATACAACTATAGATGACTTATAAGTTATGGCTAAAAAGATAGAAGAAACCAATGATAAAATGGCTGCTTTGCAGGAAGCTTTAAAGAAAATTGAAAAGGACTTCGGTACCGGATCAGTTATGCGTCTTGATGAAGCACCTGAATTAGATGTAGATGTTATTCCGTCTGGTTCACTTACTCTTGATTATGCACTTGGTATAGGCGGTTATCCAAGAGGAAGAATTGTAGAAATTTATGGACCCGAATCTTCAGGTAAGACAACACTTGCAATACATGCTATTGCAGAAGCTCAGAAACTTGGCGAAATGTGTGCTATGATAGATGCAGAACATGCATTTGACAGAACATATGCAAAAGCTCTTGGTGTTGATATGTCTAAACTTTATGTATCACAACCATCATGCGGTGAAGAAGCTCTTGAAATTGCAGAAACTCTTATCAGCTCAGGATCAATGGCTGTTGTAGTTGTAGACTCTGTTGCCGCACTTACTCCTAAAGCTGAAATAGAAGGTACTATGGGAGATAATAAAATCGGTTTACAAGCAAGACTTATGTCACAGGCGCTTAGAAAGATTACATCTATTGTATCTAAAACTAATACTTGTGTTATATTTATTAACCAGTTAAGAGAAAAAATCGGTGTTCTTTTTGGTAATCCAGAAACAACTACTGGTGGTAATGCACTTAAATTCTATGCATCTATGAGATTAGATGTACGTAGAACAACACAACTTAAAGATGGCGATGACGCAACTGGTAATATGACAAGAGTTAAGGTTGTTAAGAATAAATGTGCTCCACCATTTAAGAAAGCAGAATTTGTTATTGAATACGGTAAGGGAATATGCAGAGGTACAGAAGTAATAGACCTTGCTATTGAAATGGATATTGTACATAAAGCTGGATCTTGGTTTAAATATAATGATGAAAATATTTGTCAGGGTAGAGATAAACTTATACAGTATTTTGAAGATAATCCTGAATGGGCAGAAGAAATAGAGGCACAGGTAAAAGAACAAATGTCTAATAAATCTGATGATGAATTATGAAACAATTAACTAGTTATATATTAGAAAAACTACATATTGATAAAGAAGTAAATAATTCTAAATCACCATTTAAAGATTTAAAAATTGAAGATAGTGATAATATTAATGTTGAATTATTAACAACTATTGTCGGAAAATTAGAGAATGACGGCTGGGGAAATACAATAGTTTGGGATGATACAGAAGAATGGGATGCAAGAGATGATTTTGAAAATTTTGATACAACTTCAGGATCTTCTATTGATTGGTTAGATGAATTTAGAATTAAAGTAGATCAAAAAATGGTTGCTATATGGGAAATTAAGAAAAGTAAACAGGCTAATATAGAAAATCATCCTTTTGTTAAATATTTTAAAAATAATTTTGAAGAAGAAACTTTATATAAAAAAGGCGGATATTATGTAAAATATTGGGGACAATATCAATATGCTCCTAAAGTTTTTATTTCAATGTTAGAAGCAATACCAGGAGAATCACAATTTCCTATTATATGTTTTGTTATAAGTAGATATTAATATGATACAGATAAATCAATATATATTGGAAAAATTACATATTAATAAAACTTCAGAAGCATTATCTAATGATGAAAAGATATTAGTTAATGCCTTTGAAAAATTTGCCGATGCTGATAAAAAAGCTTTAAAAAATTGGTTTATAAACAGTACAGGAGATAAGTTTAATATATATGTAACTAACTTTAATCTTGAAAAGATGTTTAAGGTTATTGATAGTAAGAAATTAAAATTTGAAAACTCAGAAATATCTCCTGTTACATTTAATGATATGATGAAGGAAGTCGATAATAATATGCCTATTGATGATAAAAATGACGGGGATGAATTTGATAGAAGATATCAGATATATTCTAATAAACAGACTAATGAAAAAAGATTTGATATGTGGGGAAATAATAAGAGCCTTTTATTAAATGCCGATTTTGAAATTTTAATAGTTAAGAAATAATATGAAAGATATAAATAATTATATATTAGAAAAACTTAAAATAAATAAAGATTCAATCGCATTAAATTATGATCCTGATGATATGTGTTTAATGGTTCATAAAGAAAATCCTGCCGGAGAAATCTTTGTTTATTTTGAAAGTGTTGTTCAATTAAAAGAAATTGATACAAAGAATAATAAAATCGGATTAAAACTTAGAGATGGTGATTTTTCAATTTATTATACTAAATATATAATTAAAAACAATTATATAATATTTAATCCGGAAGATAGCGGATTGGTATCTGATGACGATAAACATGCTGCTTTACTTATACCTGCATTAGAAGCATTAGATATATTAAAAGGATTAAAGAATAATAAATATGTTTGGGATTGGGGCAAATATTTCTTAGGGAAAACAAGAAATGGATTAGTAAGAGATGATGACAGTCCAGATAAACATATTCCAGATGAATCTATTGAAAACTTGATAAATAAACTTAAAAAATAATATGAAAGCAATTGATAAATTTTTAGTAGAAAAATTGCATATAGATGATAAAGCTGATCCTAAACAGAAATCAAAAAGAGATGATCCTACTCAATGGAAAGTTGGTGATATAGTTACTGCTGTATTCCATTATAGTATGACTCTTGTTGAATTTTATGAAATTATAAAGGCAACAGGTAAATCATTTACATTCAAGAAATTAAAACATAAAATTGTTAGTGGTAATGGTATGCAAGGTACATGTGAGCCTATTCCAGGTGAATATGATGAAAGAGATAGTAAGCCAGTAACTGCTAGAATCAATAAATGGGGTAGTGTTAAGATTAGAGACTACTATTGCTATTGGTGGGATGGAAAACCAGAACATTTTGATCATATGGATTAAAAAGATATGAAAGAAATTAATAATTACATAATAGAAAAACTTAAAATTACAAAGGATTCTAATAAGAAGCCTCAATATCATTATCATCCAAAAAGTAAAAGTGAACTTATTGATTTATTATTAAAACTTTTAGAAAAAAGGGGTTCTAATGCTGATTTAAATGATATTGATGTATCTGCTATTACTGATATGAATTCATTATTTTATGAAGTAAATAGAGTACCTGGAATTGACCGTATTGATATATCAAAATGGGATGTTTCTAATGTAACAAATATGAATAGTATGTTTTATAAATGTTATGGATTTAATTGTGATTTAAGTGAATGGGATGTATCTAAAGTAACTGATATGAGACATATGTTTGAATATTGTTCTGTAGTAAATTTTGATATAGAAAAATGGAAATTTAATGATAAAGTAAAAGTTAAAGATATGATCCACGGCGCGGCAAAAATGGAGAGTGATTGGTGGTGGAAATTACCTAAAGAAAATAGAGAATGAAACAGATTAATACATATATAATTGAAAAACTTAAAATCAATAAGGATAGTAGAATATTTCATCCTAAAACAAAAGAAGAACTTACTAAGTTATTAAATAAACTTATAAGACAAAGAGGAGAAAATGCTAATCTTAATGATATAGATACATCTGAAATCACAGATATGTCTTACTTATTTAGTAAATCCCTTGCTAAAAAGATTCATAATATCGATATTAGTGATTGGGATACAAGTAATGTAACAGATATGTCTTTAATGTTTAGTGGCTGTCAGTTCTTTAATGCTGATCTAAGTAAGTGGGATGTATCCAAAGTTGAAAAGATGAGAGAAATGTTTGATAAATGTTTTGAATTTAATTCAGATATTTCTAATTGGAATGTAAGTAATTGTAATGCAATGAATCATATGTTCCAGCATTGTCATAAATTTAATTCTGATATATCAAAGTGGGATGTAAGTAATTGTAGATTATTTAACAGAATGTTTTATGGTTGCTGGGAATTTAATCAGAATTTAGATAATTGGAAGATTAGAGATTATATAAATGGTCGACCAATTGTAGGACCACAAATGTTTAATGCATGTAAAGCTTTAAAAAATAAACCCATATGGTATGATAAACTTAAATAATTATATAATAGAAAAACTTAAAATAAATAAAGATTCTAAAACAGAAAAATATAATGTTGATGATAAAATTATTATTATTTCATTAACACCCAATACTATATTTTTACATCCAATCGGAAAAATTCATACTATATCTGAAAATGAAATTATATATTTAAGTGATAAATACTATCATAAAGATACTATATATATTAATAGTAACGGATATGCAGAACATTATTATAATAGAAGTGATTTACCTCGTTGGATGAGAAGTCCTGATAATGCAAAAGCATTATATTTACCAATATCGAAAGGACTAGAAATGATAAAAAAGGTATTTAATAATTATAATAAATCAGAAAAAGATAATTCTCTTTTGTTAAATTATTTTGATAAAAAAGATGAATCTATATTAGATAATAATAATGATCATGATTTGCTTCATATACATGACGACTCGGCATGGTATATGAATAATGATGATTATAATAAGTATGTAAAAACGATAGAAGATAATTTATGAAAAAGTTAAATAATTATATAATAGAAAAATTACATATTAATAAAGATTCTAAATATAAACCTAATTATATAGATGGAATCTTTAAAATATTAGACAAACCGCAAGAGGAATTTAATAGACAAGCAGAAGTCATTAAAGAATGGATTGGTGATTATAATAAATATTTATACTGTTATATTCATGGTTCTAAATATTTAAACTTTAATGAGGAAGAGAGAACGAAATTTAATAAAAATTATAAAATATCTATTAATAGATTAGATATTGGTGGATTTGATAAATTAATAAAAAAAGTTAGTAGTTTAATGAAAACACTTTATAATGATAATGATCATCAAAAATCAAATATTTATAAAATAGAAGCTACTGATTATGATCTTATGATTACAACATATGATGATGCATATCCAATATTTTTTGAAAAGTCAAAATAAAAGTTTATTATCAAGTATAATAAACTTTCTTTTTTTATGAAGGATACTGAAGGATATGTATATTTGATTTGCGACCCCGCTAATACAACATTTAAAATAGGTGTAACCAGGGATCTGAAAAGTCAAAGAATAAAGAAACTTCAAACTGGAAATTCTACAGAACTATTTATATCATCTATATATAAAACAAAATATCCTTTCAGAATGGAAACAATGTTGCATGCAAGATTTGCTTCTAAAAATGAATTAAATGAATGGTTTAATTTAACAGCGCATGAAGTAGGACAATTTACCAATATATGTAAAGAAACAGAAGATATTATAGAATGTATGTTAGATAATCCGTTTTTCAATAAAAATATTAAGTAAAAATTCGAAGTAATCTTCGAATTTTTTATTTTTTACTCTATATTATTAATGTAAACATTAAGTAATAAATATTATGAGAGAGTGGCATAATCGCATTCAGAAAATTAAACTTAAGAAGTGGATTGTAACTAAATTTTATCACTACACTTCTATTCCCCAGGATATCTTTGGTGAATATGATACCGCTTGGCATTCTAAGCCGGTAGGTGATCCTTATCTTAAAGAACTATTTGATCACTTCTTTGAGATTGCCGAAGCTGCATATAAAAGATATAAGGGTGAAGATCGATTTGGTTCTTTAATGGATAATAAAGTAACCATTGAAATTACAAATATTGATACCGGCGAAAAACTTTATATCGGATATAAAGATTGGCGTTATTTGATCGGCAAGAATGTTTGGTCTGAATTCGGTTATTATACTGATTTCGATAAAGAAGGTAATCTTATTAACTATTATAAAAACTAAATACCATGGCAGTTAAAGTTACTAAAGAAGTTTTCATGAAGTATTATGACGTGCAAATGGGTGGTGCATACAATATGCTTGATCCTCGTGCACGGG
>Ga0310696_10002024_pt1 | contig 27885 bp, 25 predicted proteins | sample AusTroGonzalo_MG_4_FD_203885 | JGI IMG/M metagenome (GOLD analysis project Ga0310696, IMG submission 203885) | Bovine rumen microbial communities from tropical cattle in Woodstock, Queensland, Australia - Gonzalo_02 (v2) (version 2) | ecosystem: Host-associated > Mammals > Digestive system >...
GTCACCCCCATTCAGGCGGTTATAGCGGCGGGGTCCCACCTCTTCCCATCCCGAACAGAGAAGTTAAGCCCGCTTGCGCCGATGGTACTGCACACCCGTGGGAGAGTAGGTAGCCGCCACTTTTACAGGAAGCCCCCGATATTCACCAGAGTATCGGGGCTTCTTCGTTAAAGCCACTGTCCTCTCTATCCATCTTGACCAAAGGTCGAACGAAATTTTGAAAGATTTTGAATAAGATTTTCTTATAATTTCTTAGCGAAGCGGATCCCTAAACAACCACCAACGGCGGAATAATTATGCAAATTATGGCAATTAGTTTCTAAACTCCACTTCCTTTAACTTCCGTGGCCTTGGCCACATAACTTCTTTAACTTCAGTCACGTAGTGACATAACTTCCTGAATAATGGCTCTTCACAATCAATTCGGAAAATGGGGCGAGGACGTCGCCGCCCGCTACCTCCTCGACCGCGGCTTCGAGATCCTCGCTCGCAACTGGCGTCACCAGCATATGGAAATCGACATCATCGCCCAGCGCGCCGGCATCCTCTATTTCGTAGAAGTCAAGAGCCGCCATGGTGAACAATGGAGCGCCGAAGAAGCCATCAACGCCAAGAAACGCACCCTTATGTGGAAAGCCATGATGTCATGGAAGCTGCAGCACCCTTCCCTCATGCCCGTCCGCTATTCCGCCATCGCCGTCGTCATCCACAACCCCGCCGAGCCGCCCGAAATACGGTGGTACGAGAATGTGTGGGAGATATAGATGTCTACCCGTTCCAGAGCTGCCACCTTGCTGTCAACGAATCCCGCTTTGTAAAGGGCCTGTTGTATTGAGTCCAGGACAGCTACATCCTGTATCCCTTCTTTCCATTGTTAGAGATCAATGAGGGTACATCGAATGTGTTGTAGATTGGTGTTGAAAATAAAAACTTTTTTTCAAAAATCCACCGAATCCACCGATTGAGAACTCATACTTATCACGTTCTCACGCCACTGCCACCAGCAGACCTGCCTGCAGTCTCAGGTTTTCTACTGCCAACTTGTCGAAGGAGTTGACATCAGCTCATCTTTTGTAAATTTTATAGTTAAATATATATATAATTGTATTATATGTTGATGTATTTCTTGATTGCCATAGGTATATTATTCTTTCTACTTAGTCACGACATTCCAGAGTTCTTCATAGTCCTTCACCACACCGTATGTAACGCTTGAACTTGAGATGGTCTCGAAGTGGCGCTTGGCACATTCTATCTTCACGCGCTCCGTCTCGCGATAGTCCGTCACTTCATCACTGCGGTAGCCCTTGGTCTCTGCCACGAAGTAGATGTGCTTGATGTCCGTGCCTTCTTTGAAGACGATGGCCCAGTCGGGGTTGTAATGTCCTACGGGCGTGTTGATGTAGAATCCTCCCGGCAGCTTCGTATATATTGCCACTTCGTTCTGCACTTCCAGGTCTTGGGCAAAGTTCATCTCGATGCCCTTTGAATCTACGACTACGATGTCATACAGCGATTTCTGCGACTCCAGGGCATTCACGCCCAACTTGCCCTTCAGCGTAGCGGCGCTGAAGATGTCGGAATCGAACTCCTGGTTCAACCGGTGATACTGAATATGCTCCACCACGGCGATGGCCTTGCATTGGTTGATGATATTGCATGCCTTGATGATGAACTCCTCGGGATTCGCTTTGAACATATTGAATGTCTTGGGGCGAATCTTCTGCAGGATGTTGACGACGGCTTTGCGCGTCAGCCCTGTTCCTTCCACCAACTTACCTATCAAGTCATATTTCACGCCCTCACCCACCAGTTCATGCACGCTCTCCGCTTCGGCTTCGTTCACCATCATCGCATTACCTTCCAACAGTTGCTGCCGGCTTTTGATCTCAGCCATCGTTCCCGTCACCACCTTGATGCGTATTTCCGTCACCTGCAGGTGCGCATCCAGTTCGATGACCGCCCTGTTGATGAGGTCGTCCGTCTTAAAGTCAACCGTGTAGTAGGTCTGCTGGTTAATCTTGCGCCACAGATCCTGAAACTCCTTGCGTGCAAACTTCTTCTGGTCGAACCTGGCCTCCCGCACTCTTCGGGCATCCTCGGGCTTGATGCTATCCGGATTGAAGATGCTGTCTAAACGCTTGACTATGTCCTCTTTATAGTCATTGTATTCCTCGCCGAAGTCCAGCTTTCCCTGCTGCTTGTCTTCGTGATATTGCGGTGTCAGCTGTCCTTGCTTGGTGATGTATCCTTTCATGCGCAAGGCAAAGACGATATCCTGTGCGTCGTCTTCGTCTAACGTCTTCTGTTCGCCTCGTGCATTGGTCACCATCAAGTCCTTGAACAGGGTGGGTTGCACCTTCAGCGGACGGTCTGCCACAGCTTCGGCAATCTCCGTCTGCAACTTCGAGGCAAATGAGTTATACGACTCGCTGGCGATGACCGTCAGTTCGTTCACGTCGAAGACACCGCCGTGCAGCACGCTCTCGTCCTGACGTTCACCCTTGCTGTTCACGCACAGTCGCATTCCTCGTCCCACCTCCTGCCGCTTCTTCGTCTGGTTGTCCGAGTCCTTCAGCGTACAAATCTGGAACACATTGGGATTGTCCCATCCTTCCTTCAGCGCCGAGTGCGAGAAGATGAAGCGTGTAGGTTCGCTGAACGACAGCAGCCGTTCCTTGTCCTTCATAATCAAGTCGTATGCCGAGGCATCATTACTGCTCTCATTCTTGAGTTCCGAGGCCGACGGCTGTACGAAATGTCCTTTCTTGTCTCGAGAGAAATAGCCGTTGTGTACCTCCGCAGCAGCATAGCGTTTCAAGTAAGCCACATATTCCGGGTCATCCGTGAACTCCAACTGAAGCTGTCCTACGATATTGTTGTATTCTTCTTCGAACATTTGGGCATACTGTCCCTTCTCCGTCTCTCCACCAGCCTTATAAATGCGGTAGTTATCCACATGGTCGATGAAGAACAGCGACAGACATTTGATTCCCATTCTGAACAGCTTCCGCTCTTTTTGGATATGCGACAGGATGGTCTCGCGTATCTGCTGACGGCGCACATAGATGTCGTTCACGCGGCCTATCATCTCACCCTCATGCAGCACCGTTCCGTTCAGCAGTCGTATGGTGCGGTTGTAACCATCGATGCTCTCCACGCGGTAACCGTTCTTGTATTCCTCCAGGCCACCGCTTTGCTGGTAGATGTCGAAGCCGTCGGCCACCAGCTGTGTCACCTGCTTCACGCTGCTCACGCCCTTCTTGTCGAAGCCGATGCGAGCCCGTGGGTTACCCTCGCTCAACTCGATGCTTTCTAAGTAGAGGTAGCCATTGGTGGCGGTCGTGCCTTTCTGCTCGATGCCCTTCACCGTGATTTTCTTCACGAGCTTCTTGTTGTAGGCATCCATGGCATCCAAGCGATAGACCATGTTCACGATGTCGCCGGCTCTGTGCGTGGCACTATATAATAAGGTGAAGAGCGGATGGAACTCTTTCAGCTTCTCGCGCGTGGCATTCTTCTTGTCGGCACCTAATACCGACTGCGGCTCGTCGATGATCAGGATAGGATTTGTGGCAGCAATCACGTCAATGGGCTTACGCGAACGGAAGGCATCCAATTTCATGTAGATGCGTCGTGCATCCTCGCCTCGGGCGGCGAAAGCCTGCGTGTTGATGATCATCACGTGCATGTTCGAGTCGCTGGCGAACTGGTCGATCTTCGTCAGCTGCTTCGAGTCGTAGATGAAGCTCTGGATGCGCTTGCCGTATTCGGCTGCAAAGTGTTCGCTCATAATCTCGAACGAACGGCTCACACCCTCACGGATGGCGATGCTGGGCACGACGATGATGAACTTGCTCCAACCGTAGAGGCGGTTCAGCTCGTACATCGTCTTGATGTAGGTGTAGGTCTTGCCCGTTCCCGTCTCCATCTCTATGGTCAGGCGTAGGTCGCCCAGCATCACGGAGTCCGAGGGTTTCAGCTGTGCATCCATCTGCACGGCATTCATATTCTTGCGTACATCCGTGGAATAGAGACGAATGGGTTGGTTGCGGAAGCCTACCACGTCGAACATATCCTGTATGCCGTCCGCACTACGTCCCATGTCGTGGGTGAACTCCAGCATCGACTGGTTCGGCTGTCCCTGAAACACATCCGTCACAGCCTTTGCTGCGTCTATCTGGAATTGCTGATGCTTGAACTTCAGTTTCATAGATCCTTAATCCTTAATCATTAACCCTTAACCATGAACCATGAACCACGAACCCTTAACCATCAAATGACTCTCACGTTATTCTTCACCTCTTCATCTGTCCAGTCGCATTTCTGCTTGAACAGCTCGAAGAGATTCATCTTCTGGGCGGCTTCGTTGAAACTGCTGTCGCGGAAGACGACGCGGACAGGTGAGAGGGCAGCGATAGCGTCAATCACCGCTTCCGTGACATGACCATCGAAGCAAGCCACGAGGTCGCCATCATTCACATTGTGCAGGGTACATCCATCGACTTTCTGCGAAGAAAGCGGCATCGACAACTCAACGCCCCAGCGGAGCATACAGTCGAATAGCAGGTCTAAGTCCGTGCGCCCATCTTCGATGTTGTCAATCAAGCCAGCCAACATAACTTGTGAATAGTCCTTTGGAGCAAAAGCCACATCTTTGTAGTTGCTGCTTTCGCATTTGAATACACGGAAACCGATATCAAGGTCTTTTGCTTCTGGATGTTCTTCTCTGATTATCTTTCCTGCACGACGGATGCGTTCTTTGCCGATTTCGCAAATGTCGGAATATTCACTTTCTGTTTTTTCTGGCAATTGTACCATAATAAATTTTCTATTTCCACCATCTTCGGCATTCAGTTGAATTACAGCATGTGCAGATGTAGCAGAACCCGAAAAGAAATCCATAATAATATCTTCTTCATTTTTTGAAAGAATTGTTACTCCTTGAATGAATTCCTTCAGCAATGAAACTGGCTTTGGGTAATCAAAGTATTGACTCAAATTTAATGCTTTTAAATCTGCGACACCAGTCTTGTTAAGATGCTTCAATATCGTGTAGAATTTTGATGTATCATCAGCGACACGTCTATATCGTCCAACAATATGTTTACCATCTCGCGGAATTAATATGTAACTATTATCTGCTAGACCAGCATCGATTTCATCTTTTTTGGACTGATTATAGAACTTTAGAATGTCTTCATAATGACATGTTCCATATTTTCCAAAAACCTCACGGAACCAATCTGTTTCGATCCAATAATCTTCACCATCTTTTTTTACTATTTTACCACGAATGTCTTTTGGCCTTCCAAGAGGACGGCATTTATCAATATCTTTGGCAAATACAATCATATAATCATGTCCAATGACTGCTCGCTTTGCTAGTCCTCCTCCTTCTGATCTAATAATTATAAATTGAGCAACAAAATTGGATACACCAAAAACTTCATTAGCAATCTTTTTTACGTTTTCTGCTTCATTATCATCAATAGAGATACAGATATAGCCATCTATTTTTAATAGACTTCTAGCTACAAGAAGCCTCGAATAAATCATTGAACACCAATCTGAATGAAACTTACCATTAGATTCAGTATTCTTGACCATTCTCTCTCCATCTTCATTGATAACACCTGCTGCTTCATCTTCTTCTCGCTGGGTACGATGGAAATCATCTTGATAAACAAAGTCATTACCTGTGTTATAAGGTGGGTCAATATAAATCATTTTGACCTTACCCATATATGAATTCTGAAGCAGTTTCAGCACTTCGAGGTTGTCGCCCTCGATATATAGATTTTGTGTATTCTCCCAGTCCACACTCTCCTTTGGGTAAGGGCGCAGCGTTTTGTTGATAGGAGCCACTGCCTCTTGTAGCGCAGCACGCTTGCCTACCCAAGTAAAGTCATAAACTTCAGGGGCATCCTCCACAGTCTGGTCTCCTAAGAGCAGACGTAGCTTGTTGAAATCGACTACGCGATGCACCTCACCATCTATCCCTTTTGCTTCTGTGAAGCATGAGGGAGCAATCTGGTAGAGTGCATCAAGATTGAACTGTGCGCCGTTTGGCGTTTGCATGTCGATATGTTTTGCTTGTTCCATATAGCTAATTTTTAAAGAGTGCAATGATAGAAATTATAATGGCTGCAACAGCGATAGCTGTGGTTATCAAATATTTCTTGTCATCCCATATCGTGGGATTTTTCAATTTGGGGTTCCAGTATAGATATGCAGAAGCAAATTCATTTATTTCAAAGTCCTCTAATCCATCAGCGGTTGTAAGGACTTCACCGAAACCTGCAACCTCTAAGAAGTTTAAGACTTCCATGTCTTCTTCCTTGGGGACGTATTTCTCTTCATTCAGTTGCCATAGAATCTCTTTGGCTTTTTGTGGTAGATAGATTTTTTCCATTATTTCAACTCCTCCAGTTTCTTTTTGAGATTATCCAACTCCTTTCGCTTTGCCTTCACCTGCTTATTCATAGCAAGCTGTCGGTCAAGTTGTGGCTCCTTGCGCATCCGCTTCTCCAGACTTTGCAGTTCTGCTTCAGCAGTAGCAATTTGTTTACGGAGAGCTACAATGTCCGCCATGCTACCAGCCTTGTGTTCACCAATGCCCGACACCTGCGCCACGAAGTTGTCGTAGATACGCGGCAGCGACTGTCCTTGTACTGTTAGTTCAAGGTCTTCCAGTGGCATCCACGGCGAAGCAAAAGCCTGACGAATACGGAACTTCGTATGTGTGTCATCTGTCCAGTCCTTATAGTTGATAAGGAGCATCGCACTCTTATCATGTACCAGGACAAAGACGATGTGGTGCGGCATGTTAGTATCAATAAAGGTGAACAAGTCCGTAGGACAGTCGGACTGTTTGAGGTTCACCACAAACACCTCAATTTCTTTCATGTCCTCTGTGTCGGTAACATTGAGCGTAGAAGCTGACAACTTGTAGAGCCAAGTAATGTTCACCACATCATTGACAAAGCGCGATTTCATGCGAGGGTTCACCTCCATGAACTTGTAGAACATCGTCTTCGGCACGACACGGTTGACAATGCAACTTTCTGGATAATTGAGGATATTGTTCACTGTTAGTAATCCCACTCGTTTTCTTCGTCCAAAGAATCTATATAATCATCATACATTTTCCCCGAGTCCCGCAGTCGTCTCTGCTGAGCTATATACTGTTCCTCTTCGAATTTGTCATAAGCCTCATTTCCATGTGTCTGATAATAGTATTCCATTTCATCGAAATATTCATCATGATCACGTGAAACAAATATTGTCTGTCTATGCATATTACCATCATTATTAACTAGAATTTCTCTTTCATCGAACCAATTGGCAATATCCAATTCTAGGAATACACCGGATTCACACGCTCTAGCATAGTTCTTTAACTGAGCTAAATTGTTGGTAATAGGACTATTTCTAAAAAGAAGCCATAATGTTTCTTCACATTCATGTGAGACATACTGGCCCATGTCCCTAAAACCAAAATTAACTACTTGTACAGGATTAACCTTCACAAGAATACTTGATTTGAAATCTTCAAATTGCCCGCTTCCTTCTATGGAAATGATTACATACTTATTCATATTGCGAAATGTTTATTTAATTACCAAGAAACAAATTAATTCGAAATCATCAAGCCCCTTGATGTCATCCACGAGCGCCGTTGTTTCTCCGAATGAGAACAGGCTTTCGAGGTCACTTTCCTCCTTTTGATCCACGATGGTACCCACTGCTTTTTGCAGCAGCTCGCTATAGTGCTGCATCTTGCGCCCGTCCTTCGTTTCTTTGTTGAACGCATGGCACAATTCCAGTATTGGCTCCGTCTTTCCCTTGCATGAAAGGCGCATGATGTCTAAAAGCCGTTTCGGTGAAAGATGATTGATGATAGGCTCCCCATCATCCGACAAATACACCATATAGAACGGATGCAGGAGACTGGCCCCCTCCAGGCCTCCCCGAGGGGAGGTGACGAGCTGGCGGTTCTTAAGAATAAAGATGATGCCGGGAGGGACATCGGAAGTTGCGGGCACAATGGCATGAAGGCCGAAGGGAGCGTGTTCCACATCGGGATTATCCTGCATGTAGGCCAACAAGTCCAGACGGAACTCATTCAGTCCCAAGTCCATGATATTGATTCCCGTGTCCATGTCCTCCAAGTCCACGACTTCCTCTTGAAGTCGCTGCAGCTGAGTCTTGCGGTAGTCAAGATCCGCCTGCTCCTCGTCGGACAGCAGGACATTACTGTTTCCTGCGCCAGTGATGTTCACACCCGTCATGCGTGCTTCCACACGTCCTTTCAGGCGCAGGTAGTCATCCAGTTCAATGTCAGGCCAGTAGTTCACCAACTGAATCACCTCGTTGCGCGAGCCGATACGATCTACTCGACCGAATCGCTGAATGATGCGCACGGGGTTCCAGTGGATATCATAATTAATAAGGTAGTCACAATCCTGAAGGTTCTGACCTTCGGAAATGCAGTCGGTGGCAATAAGGACGGACAGACCCCTCCCGGCCTCCCCGTAAGGGGAGGAGTTCCAAGCTGGCAGCAATTTGTCGGCTTCTTTGGAGATGGGTGAGAAGAGGGTGAGGATGGTGTTGAAGTCTGCTTTAATGCCTTTGAGGGTACAGCTCACTCCGTCGCCTGTGACAAGTCCTGTGTGCAGTCCAGCCTTTTGCATGATGACAGGAGCGAGGTTCTTGTAAAGGTATTCTGCCGTATCGGAGAAAGCCGTGAAGATGAGGACCTTCTTGTTATCGCCGTTAATGGGATGGGCAAACTTATCCCGAAGGTTCTCCACGAGCATCTGCAGTTTGCTGTCGTGCTCAGGGGTGATGTCTTCAAGCATGGTCAGCAGCAGGGCGATGATTTCTTGGTCGGCTTTCAGGTCGCGCTTCCACGAACGGCAATCCATGTCAGCCAGCGCCACGCGCGTCTTCTTTCCACCCACAAGGAAGTCATTCTCGCTGTCGTCGCCGTCCAGCATACCTTCAAGTGTCAGTAAGGACAGTTTGGCATCCTGCCTTGTTTCCAAGAAAAGGTCAATGGCTCGCAGCGTGTCGTCAATCTGCTCTTTGATGCGTGAGAGTGTCAGTCGGAAGGAATTGACGGAAGACTCCAGACGCTTCAGCAGATTGATGGCCATGAGTTTCTTCAGACCTTTCTCACGTCCAGACATACCGAGGTGCGTGCCTTCGCCATCCTTCTCAATCTCATACTTGTAGCGCATGGACGGCAGGATGTAGTCCGAAGGCGCATAGACTCCTAAGTTCAAATCGTCCAACTGCCCGGAAATCTCCTTGTATGTGATAGCCTCGTCAAGGTCGGTCAGTTTTGGACGCTTTGATATTGGGCGCAGACGTGTCGGGAACTTACCGATGTCTGCCGTATCGTAGTATTTCTCTATATGCTTTCGGCTTCGTGCGATGGTGACTGCATCGAGAACTTGGAAGAAGTCGAATGAAAGCATATCCAACAATTTCTCCGCAGTACGCTCGTTCGGGTCATCTATCTTTGCCCATGTATTATACTGAGTCTGAGCAGAACGGAAGATGTCCTCAATTGGGCGGTCCACATCCAGTTTATCATTGATAAGCTCCTGTCTGCCTTCATAGGCTAATTGCAACTGGTTCTTAAGATCATTGAAGCGGTTGTTGACCGGTGTGGCCGAGAGCATCAATACTTTAGTCCTCACACCTGCACGGATGACTTTATTCATCAGTCGCAGGTAGCGGTTCTCGCGTGGGTTCTCGTCATCCTCGTCAGTTGTAATCTTACCGCCATTGCGGAAGTTATGGCTCTCGTCAATCACGATGAGATCATAATTGCCCCAGTTAAGCAGAGCAAGGTCAATGCCATTGCTCTTTCCCTGCTCACGGCTGAGGTCTGTGTGAAAGAGCACATCATAGCGCATTCGGTCTTTCTCCAAAGGATTGTTCCTGTAGTTGCTCTTGTAGGTGTTCCAGTTTTCATACAACTTCTTAGGACACAAGACGAGTACCGACTTATTACGGTTCTCGTAGTATTTGATGACAGAAAGTGCGGTGAATGTCTTACCGAGACCCACACTGTCCGCAAGGATGCAGCCATTATATGTTTCAAGCTTGTTGATTATGGCTAGTGCAGCATCCTTCTGGAAATTATAGAGTTTATTCCATATCTGTGATGACTTGAAGCCCGTTGCCTCATTCGGCAAAACATCTTCGCTGATGTCCTCCAGGAACTCATTGAAGATGTTGTAGAGCGTGACGAAATAGATGAAGTCCGGCGCATTCTCGCGATAGACATTCTCGATATTCTCGATGATGGCTTCCGTCACATCGGCAAAGTTCTCTTTGTCCAGCCAGAAATCATTGAAGTTCTTAAGGTAGGCATCGCTGATAGGTGACGGGAGACGTTGAATGAGTTGGAAGATGTTGTTGCCGCGCTCACAGCCTAACTCCGTTGTGGTGAACTCGTTGAAGGGCATATAGGTGAAGAGGCCGTCTTCGTTCTTCACATTCAGGAAGCCCGGCATCTGCATCTGAGAGACATTCGTCTTGAAACGAACCTTCTGACGAATCCAGTCTGCACACTCTTTGGCAATGGCACGCTGAGTGAGGTTGTTGCGCAACTTAATCTCGAAGTCGGAGCCATACAGCGTGCGCTCGCGATTCAGCTTTGGAATATAAAACTCCCGCTTCTGTTTTTTCGCCCGTTCCTTGTTGAAGGTTGGGGAGGTGAATATGAAACGCAGTTCGTCAACCTGCTCCAGTTCTTTCTGCAAGGCCTCGAAGGCATAGATGGAGAAAGACGCAGCAGCCATCGACACCTTGGAGCCGTGGCGCAACATCTCTTTGAGGTCATCGATAACCCTCTGAGTGATATTGTCGAACTGTTTCGGTAGTTCCATATAGTTACCGCACGATAAATCATTGGAGCATGCAGACTATATCTTCAGGCTTGCTTACAGGTAATACTAAGAGACCTCAGGACACAAAAGAAGCGCAGTCATGGCTCTTCTCTCGTATCGTGAGGTCCTAGGATTACCTGTAGTACTATAGATATAAGTCATGCCCGCGCTATCACACGGGCACCGGCTGACTTATCCGAGTACTACATTTGTGAAATTTCCTAGGTTTCACGATACTCTGAATAAATAGCTGATGCTATCGTTTTCCAATAAGATTGATCGGGCCCCTCCGCTGAGGTTTCCAGCATCATTATCGACACTTTCAGGCCCTTATCCGCCGCAAAGATAACGATTATTTCGCTATCATCAGCAAAATAAGCGAGAAAAATGTGTTTAATGGATAATATATAATGTATAATGTATAATTGAGGCGAGAAATGTACGAGAAACGCACCGTTTCGCTGTCAAGATGAAGAAAAAGTGAAAAAAGTTTCCTTGAGACAATGACGAAAGGGAAATGACGAAATGAAAATAAAAACTTTTTTTCAAAAATCCACCGAATCCACCGATTGAGAGATGGGGTGAGATGGGATAGATCTTTCCTCTCTCTTGTTTTTATATGCTGTTTGACAACGATAGGGGATAAACTTTTGCTTCCGCGGGCATATTTACGGCTTTCTGCTGAGATAAAGAAATCGAACCCCAAGATTAAAGTTAATCGTCTGTTGAGATACACATGAAATACGTTGTGGTGCACATGTTACACGGTGAGCTTATTGTAAAGCACGTCGTGCTTTAATCTATGAAGCCTGAGGTGATGGAAAATACAAGTGATTCTTAAGGAATTTGGAGTAGGGAGCCAGAAGCTTTACTTCATGTGAAAACGGCTGTGAAATATAGGCGCAAGAGGCTTTGCAACATATTGATTTTCAGAATGCTGAAAAATTGGCAGAGGACACCATCCACAACCAGTATCCGGGATTCACAGTCTCGCAGGGTGCTAAGGTGCAGCTTGGCCGTGTGCTCAGCCGTCGGGGATTCCTGAGCAAGGAGCTGCATAACGGCATCGCCTGCGATGTCATCCCTCTGGCAGCTGCATAAGCGTCATCTCATTGTTTCTCAACGCGAAAGCGTTCTATCTGAATCCCCCGCACTCACCTTGCAATCGGTGGATGCGGGGGATTTTTGAAAAAAAGTTTTTTTTTCATTGTAAATACCGCTGCTCGATGACGTTCCAGTCGATGATCTGCCAGAGGGCGGCGAGGTGGTCGGGACGGCGGTTCTGGTAGTCGAGATAGTAGGCGTGTTCCCAGACGTCAAAGGTGAGGAGGGGCTTCAGGCCGCGCTGGAGGGGGTTGGCGGCATTGGGCTCCTGGGTGATGACGAGGTGGCCGTCGGGGTTGGCGGAGAGCCATACCCAGCCGGAGCCGAAGAGGGTGGCGCCTTTCTTTTGGAACTCGGACTGGAAGTCGGCGAAGGTGCCGAAGTCTCGGGTGATGGCTGCAGCGAGCTGGCCCACGGGCTGGTTTTCGGCCTTGGGGGCACAGAACTGGGAGAAGTAGAGGTTATGGTTCAAGATCTGTCCGGCGTTGTTCAGCACGGCGCCGTCTGCCTGCACCACGATGTCTTCGAGCGTCAGCCCTGCCCACTGGGATTCGGGCAGGAGAGCATTGAGGTTATTGACGTAACCGGCAAGGTGCTTGCCGTGGTGGACGGCGAGGGTCTGACGGCTGATGACGGGCTCCAGGGTTTCGGGGGCGTAGGGCAATGCCACAAGATTGAAGGGTTGGCTCATGATGGATGATTAATAGTTTTCGGCCTTGATTTGGAAGTAGCTCTGGGGGTGGTTGCAGGCGGGGCATACCTCGGGGGCCTGCTTGCCGATGACGATGTGGCCGCAGTTGGCACACTGCCAGATGACGTCGCCGTCGCGGGAGAAGACGATGGCGTCCTGGATGTTCTTCAGCAGCTTGCGGTAGCGCTCTTCGTGGTGGCGCTCGATGGCTCCCACGAGTTCGAACTTGGTGGCAATCTCATCGAAGCCTTCCTCGCGGGCTTCCTTTGCCATGCGGTCGTACATGTCGGTCCATTCGAAGTTCTCGCCGTTGGCGGCGTCTTCGAGGTTGGTGAGGGTGTCGCTGATGCCGCCGTTGAGGTATTTGTACCACAGCTTGGCGTGCTCTTTCTCGTTGGCAGCGGTCTCCTCGAAGATGGCGGCGATCTGCACGTAGCCGTCCTTCTTGGCTTTGGATGCGAAATAGGTGTACTTGTTGCGAGCCATGCTCTCGCCGGCGAAAGCCTCCATGAGGTTCTTTTCGGTCTTGGTTCCTTTCAGTTCTTTCATTGTTGTAGGGTTTATTGGGTGTGTAGTTATTGTTTTCAGCGCCCAAAGTTACGGTTTTTCTCCGGTATCTGGTGCATGGAGGGCGGCGAAGTAGGCCGCTGTGGATAAAGTTTTAAGAATTGTTTGCAAATCAGGCCTCGAGGAGGGCGACGATGGCTCCGCAGAGGAGGCAGGGAATGAGACCGAGTGCCATGCCGATGCAGGTCTGCACGAGGTGGTAGCGTTTCTGGTGGTAGGCGGCGTCCATGTGTTCTGTGCCCGGTAGTCGCACGCGCTTCATGTTGGCGAAGAGCACCCAGTCGAGGATCAGGCAGTCGTACCAGTCGACGACGAGCCAGAGTCCGTAGCTGGCGAGGAAGGCGGAGAGGAAGTCGTCGGCGCCGGCCAGCAGTGCCAGCCCCACGAAGATGGCAACGGCGAGGAGCAGCGCGAAGCTTTTCTTCAGCAGCACGGTCTTGGAGAAGAATTCGGAGGGGATGCGGGGGTGGGTCTTGAAATATTCTTCCTGGATGTCCTTCGGATAGTCATGGATCCACCACTCGGGATTCTTGCAGAGGGGAATCAAGATGGCGAGTGTGAAGACTATCACACTCGCCACGCATTCAATAAAATAGGTTGTCCAATTCATCATGAGTATTTTGGAAATCTTCGACTTACATTTCTATGACGGGTTTCACATCGTAGCTGTAGGTGTGGGTGATAACCGATGGTTTATCGATGTGGTTTACTCCGAGGTCGGTGGGCTGTATCATAGCTGTTTCCTGGGTGGACATGCAGCTGGTGGTGAACAGACTTGTGATGATTACGCCAATGATAGCAATGTTCTTCGTTTTCATAATTGTAGGGTTTTTAGAGTTTGACTTCTTGTTTTGTTTCATCTTTCTTGATGTTCTTTGTCCATTAGATGCAGGACTCGGTGGGTTTATTACACGAAAACGAAACTTTTTTTATTTTTTCTCTGTTTCCTCTATTTCGTCGATGATGTTCTGTGCGGCATTCACAGCCTTGCGGTGGTAGAGGTATCCAACGCCTCCTCCGATGGCGGCACCGATGATGATGGGGAGGCACATGAACCAGGGATTGATGCCTTCGGGTGCATACTGCCAGGCGAATTCGTAGCAGGCCCAGGCGAGCCATGGGATGATGAGGATGGGTGCCATGTAGTGCAACCAGTCGTCGTATTGCTTCTTGAACTTGGCCATCACGCGCGCCACGGTGGAGAAGTCGTCGGTCATGAAGTTGAGCTTTTCCACGGGACGGTGGATGTAGAAGGTGGCGGCGACGCAGAAGAGCATCATCAGGCAGGTGATTATGGTGAAGCTCAGGCTCCACATGTGGGTGTAGTAGCAGTAGGGATAGATGATCAGTGAGAAGATGGCGGCTCCTATTCCCACTCGCTTGGTGTAGCTGATGGTGTTGCTCCGGGTCTTCATTGTCTCGCGCAGCAGGCGGTCGCTGACGATTTCCTGTTTCTGCAATTGTTCCTTGAGGATGGCAAACTGATTGCGCATTTCCTCGAAATTCTTTTCTTCCATATTCTTGTAATTTATTTGTTTGTTTCGCTCGCTTTGCTTGTTCATGAAGTTAAAGAAGTTTTTCCGCTTCGCGGAGGAAGTTATATCACTATGTGACGGAAGTTATCTAAGTCTTTTTCTTTCATGACCTGCGAAAGGTAATTATTAATGTTTCAATTTTTCAATCTTTCAATTTCTTCAACTGTTCTTTGATGCGGAAGAGTTTTACACCGACGTTCTGCGGGGTGATTCCCATAACGGCACCGATTTCGTCGTAGCTCATGCCTTCGAGCCACATCATGACGAGTGCTCTGTCGACCAGTCCCAGTTTGCCGATGCGCTGGTGCAGAATGCGTACCTGGGTGCTGTTGGGGTCGTTGTCCTCGAAGAAGTTCACATTCATGTTCAGGGGGACTTTCTTCACCTCTTTCTTTTTCTTTCGCTCCTGCAGGAGGCATGTGTTGAGGGCTACTCGATAGATCCACGTGCTAATCTTGCTTTCTTCGCGGAAGTTGTCGATACCTTTCCACATGTTGATCAGCGTCTCCTGAAAGAGGTCGTTGACTTCGTCTTCGTCCTGGGAGAACATATAGCATACGGTGTAGATGGTGCTTTTGTTTTCCCGTACTAACTGGGTAAAATACTCTTCTTGTTTCATCTTTTTGTTGGTTGTTTTAACCCTTAGATGCAGGATGCTGCACAAAAATTACAAGAATACAGAAAATTTTTTCGATTTTTTTTGCAAGCGAAGCTTGAATAAGAAGTTATGTCGCTTTGCGACGGTAGTTATAAAGGAAGTTATGTCGCTTTTGCGGAGGAAGATAGGTGGCCTGCGTCCCTTGGCCACAGAACTTCGTTAACTTCCGACTCCTTCTTCCTCCATATCATCATCAAGCCTTCCGTTCCAGAGGTATTTCTTGGTCTCGCGGGCCGCGACGCCACTGAGCAGGATGAGTGCCACGAGGTTGGGGATTGCCATGAGGGCATTCATCGTGTCGGCAACGTTCCAGATGATATCGAGGCTGATGATGCTGCCGAAGAAGAGGGCGATGATATAGAGCATACGGTAGAAGCGGTTGATGTGCTGGTGCTCGATGTAGTTGACAGCACTCTCGCCGTAGTAGCTCCAGCCGAGAATCGTGCTGAAGGCGAAGGTCAGGATGCCGAAGGTGAGCAGCGGGGCTCCCACATAGGGAATTTTGGAGAACGCCACCTTGGTCAGGGCAGCACCGTCGGCATAGGAGATATCGGGGTAGGCGAGGATACTGCTGACGAGCACCAGGCCGGTGAGGGCGCAGATGATGACGGTGTCCCAGAAGGTGCCGGTGCTGCTGACGAGGGCCTGGCGCACGGGGTTGCGTGTCTGTGCGGCTGCCGCCACAATGGGTGCGCTGCCCATGCCGCTCTCGTTGGAGAAGAGTCCGCGTGCGATGCCATAGCGCGCTGCCATCATCACCGATGCCCCCACGAAACCGCCTCCTGCCGCCGAGGGGTTGAACGCTGACTTCGCAATGAGCTGTACGGCGGGCCACACGTAGCTGCCGTTCATGCATAGGATGACGATGCAGCCTACCACATAAAGGAGTGCCATAAAGGGTACGAGGAAGGTGCAGACGCGGGCTATGGACTTCACGCCGCCCATGATGACGAGTGCCGTGAGCACGCAGATGAGTAGTCCCACCAACGACGTGGAGACGCCGAAGGTCTCGTGGGCCAGCAGCGCGATGGAGTTGGCCTGCACGGTGCATCCGATGCCGAAGCTGGCGAGGGCGGTGAAGGCTGCGAAGAGCAGTGCCAGCCATTTCATGCCCAGTCCGTGTTCCAGGGCGTACATGGGGCCTCCGTAGGTGCGGCCGTCGTCGCCCTTGACGCGGTACTTCACAGCCAGCAGACCCTCGGCATATTTCGTGGCCATGCCGAAAATACCCGTGAGCCAGCACCACAGCACGGCACCGGGTCCGCCCAGGGCTACTGCCGTGGCCACGCCGACGATGTTACCGGTTCCGATAGTGGCCGCCAGCGCTGTCGCCAGGGCTCCGAACTGCGAGACGTCGCCGGTGGCCCCTTTATCCTTCTGCACGGAGAGGCGGATGCCCGTCAGCAGTTTGCGCTGCGGCACTCGCAGCCGGATGGTCAGAAACACGTGTGTGCCCAGCAACAGGATAACCATGGGCCAGCCCCAGAGTACGGAGCTGAGCAGGGAGAAGAAATAATTGATAGCTTCCATTTGTGGAGGTTTTAAGAAGTTATGTAGCCTTTGGCCACGGATGTTGAAGAAGATATTGGAGTGTTATGTCTTTTCTCCGAGCACACACCAGCGGATGAGGGGGATGCGGCGCAGGAGAGCGTAGGTCAGGGGAGAGAGGGTGAAGACGGCAAGGGTGAGAATCAGATACATAGCCACGGGAGGCCACGCGGTATAGAACTTCATCAGGTAGGCCAAGCCTGCAACGAACAGGTAGTGAACGATATAGATTCCGAAACTGGAACGGGTCATGTGGGTCGCGAAGCGACCTGTACGGTCGAAGCAGGCTCTGAACCAGCCCATCATGGCGAGGCACATCAGCCAGCTGTAGAGGCAATGAAGGGGGCGTCCCAGGTATTCCGGCGTGGTGTTGTTCTCGCCGAAGGTGGATGTAACGAGTAGTGCGGCGACCACCACCGCGCCTGCCATCAGCGGCATCCATGCATTCTGCACCTTCTCCTGTATGGTATTGTGGGAGAATACGAAGAATCCGAGCAGGAACGGTACCAAATAGAAGAACGGCTTGTAGAGGTTGTAGATACCGGTGAGGATGGTCTTTGCATCGGGCGCTATCACCGCTGGGGGGGTGATGAGAGTCTGCATTCCCAACCAGCAGAGAACGCCCAGAAGGATGATCGTCGTGGTGTTTGCCTTTCCACACCAGTTCCACAGCTTGTCCCTGCTGTCGAGTTTCCGTAGTACCAGCAGTACCAGACACAGCACCCACAGCAGCTGGATAAACCACAGCGGCCCGATTCCATTCAGCGACCACCCGAGGTATTTGAATGGTTGCGGCACGTCGGCCAGCTTGTCTGTTCCCTGTATATGTGTGTTGAAATAACCCGCCATCCATTGGAAGACAAATAGTCCAATAGTTGCTGGAACCATCAACTTGCGGGTGCGGCCACGGAACCACTCGCGGCCCGACTGTCGCTGCAACGCGTAGCGGGCGCTGACGCCTGCCAAGAGAAACAGCAGGGGCATGATCCAGGGATAGAGGACATACATCACCACATCCTGGTACTGGGGTCCGTCGCCGAAGCCGCCCGTTCCGCCAATGACTCCTTTATTATTAAAGATGTATATGACGTGGAAGAACAGCACCAGCAGCACCGTCGTCCATCGCAGATTATCCATCCAGTGTTTTCTCATCATCATCTTCATATTATTCTATGTGGGTTCTATAAATTAGCTTTGGATAGCTTTGAGGCTATTTGCGAGCAGATTTCCTTTCAAGGCCGAAGGGGCGTAGCGGGCTACGTTCCAAGGACTTGGAAGAAAAGATGCCGAAAAGAGGCCAAAGCGAACAAAGATAATTCATAGAGAATTTATTAATTAATAGAACACACCTCTATACTTTCTGTACTTCTGCCAGGCCTCCTGCACCTCCTCCGGGCCGTCTCCGCCATCGAAGAACTCCACCTGACAGTCTTCGCGGAAGGGCGACCAGTTGCCGCAGATGATGCCATCGCGAGCAACGATGGGCTGGAAGATGCCGCGGTTGTTGTGAGCACGGTGCTGGTGTTCCGGGGGCAGCGAGATGTCGCGGGACTTGTAGCCGATGAGGTATTCGTCGTAGGGCGGAATCAGCAGGTACTGCCCTTTGCGGAAGCCCCGTGTGCGGCAGTCCTCGGTCAGGTAGAAGTCGCGTCCTTGGTACCTCTCGAGGTGGAGGGCGTCGCCCAGTAGTGCAATGCCCTTGCGGCAGTCGCTGATGTTCAGTCCCGACCACCAGACGAAGTCCTCCAGCGTTGCCGGCTGCCGGCTCTGGAAATACTTGCGGGCGAAGCGCATCAGGGCTGCATCCCTGTCTGTCTGAGCCGGTCGGGCACCCACTTTCTTCTCCGCGAGCGCATAGGTGGCTTTCATCGGAAGCAGGTCGCCGCTGCAGAGAGTGCCGGTGAACTCCGACATCCGGATATGGTATGACAGGCGGTGGTCGTCCATCCGGATGTCACGTTCCGCCAATGCCCGGACGAAGTCCTCCTTGGTCGCGCTCCCCCTGTCGGCAGCCGTCTGGGCAAGGATGTCACGGATGCGCAAATACTCCTCGTCGGGAATCGAGATCTTATTACTGCTCATCCACCCCTTGGTGACGCTGATGGCCTTGGGCGCACAGAGCTCTGTCATCATCCAGTAGTCCTCAGCTGCTACCAGCTGCCACGTGCCTCGCATCAGATGCAGACGGATGATGCGTCCGCTGTCGAAAGCCTCCTTGAACGCTTTCGCCAACGGCTTGCGGGTCCGCATCTCCACAGCCCATCGCATCATGCGATATTCCTGTGCCTGCATGGCACCCATGTGGCCGACCACCTCGGCAGGATCGCTGAACTGAGGTGCCACAAGCTGCTGGTTGAGAAGACGGAGGGCTACTGCATTCATAGTTCTATTTCCCGAATCGGTTGATGATGAATTGCCAGGCGGCGTCCTTGTCGTTGAGGTCGACTTCAATATCTGGCTGCAAGCACGTGTCATCGACCGTGGCAGCATCCGGCCGGGCGAAGAATTTGCATGAGATGCTGCCCAGTACGCCGGTGTTTGGCAGACGATAGGGGAGCACTTCGCCATAGTGTGAGGGTGAGAAGGTGGAGGTGGTGCCGATGATTGTTCCCACATGATGGTCACGGGCGTTGGTCAGGAGCATGCCGGCACTGCTGTAGGTCTTCGGTCCCATGACGAATACCACTTGTCCCTCGAAGAGTTTGGGCTGTTGGAAGTCGGCTGGGATCTTGGGCGAAGGCATCTGATAGAGCTCGTCGGCGTGTCCGTCGTCTTCCCAGCTCTTCTTGGCTACGGCAATCCTGGGATTATACATGGCCATGAGATCGGAGAAACGGAGGTAGGTGGTGAAGAACGTCATTTCGCTCAGCGGATACAGGTGCATGAACAACAGGTCGCAGAGTCCGCTGCTGCCTCCGCCGTTGTACTGCACATCGACCACCAGCGTCTGGATGCCATCTTCTTCCATTCTGGCAAACATGTTGTCAAGGAACGACGGGAATGGGGCGTCGGCGGCATTCACGCATTGGTTGAACTGCAGATAACAGATGCCTTGCTCAGGGAAAAGCTGATAGTCGTAGAAGGAGGAATGGGGACGCATGATGTGCTCTCTGTCGATGGCGCCAGTACCTGATTCCTGCTGGTTATCAGTCTTTTGCTTCTTGCGCTCGCTGAGGCGGGTCGTTGTTATGAGGTCTGTGTGTTTGTCGCGCAGCGGGCCCAGCACCTCGATGAGTACATCGGCGAAGTCCTCGTCCGTCTCTAAGGTTGAGCAACGTTCTAAGAGTGCCGGTTTCTTGGCGAACCACTCCTCGCGCCTATCGGGCTTGATGTAATAAGGATGTGTGGCGGCCACCATATCCATAAAGAGGATGGCGTCCTTCTGATACTTGTTGCCTGCCTGATACTCGCCAGAAGCCTGATAGGCCGAATCGTTGAGGACCTTGAACTGACTCGGATCCTGAGCCTTTGTCGTCTGCCATCCTACCACGAGGAGCAGCAATGAGATAAGAATCTTCTTCATTTCTTGTTCAGATTTTTGTTTGTACTCTTTTTCTTATCATTTTGGATACCTACTTACCATGACTGAATAGACAAAAAGTGACCCTGAAATCATTACCTCAAATACGATGTCACCTTAGACTCTGCTCTTGCTGTTCATTCATTTCTGTGAATCTTGCAATCTTTCGACCATCACGGTAGACCGTCTCAAAGAACATCTTTTCAGGTCGAACCCAATACTGCTTATCGCCATAAAGAGCTTGATAGATGACCATTCTCTCCTTGGTCTCGGAGTCGAAAGCCGTGCGGACGTAGCGGTAGTGACCACCCTTGAAGTGCTGGAAGTATCGGATGCCGTTTTCTGGCAAGGGAAATACCGCCAGCATTTGCTCGGCCAATGGTACGTACCAGTCACGGACTTCCTCTGCTGTCGGGGTGTGACCTCCGGGGAAGTGGAACGAATGGGTATAGTGCTCCAGGAAGAGTGGCTCAAAATGTGCCAACGTGTCTTGTTCGCCGAACAAACCCCAGACGCGGTCTTTGTAGTAGGGATTACAGTAATTAAACTGGATGGCCTCCAATTCAGCAAACTCATCAATCAAGGATTCGTGGATGCAGAAGTCCTGCTTTCCGTCCTTTCGTGGAGATTTATACTGATGTTTACCAATGCGTTGCTTCAGGAACTCCGTCATTTGGAAATGTGGATTTCCGAGCAAAGCAGGAATACCCACGATGGGAGCCACCATCTGAGCATAGAACGAACCGCAACTGTTGCCCACCAAAAGGTCAGGTTTCTCGCGGTCAATCAGTTCACGGATGAACTCGAGAGCCTCTTTCGGATGCATCGGAAGGTCAGGCATAAGCACTTCAATACGCCTCTCGAAGGACTCGCGCAATGCCAAGGCTGGCACGCACTGACCACTGGCAAAAAACCCGTGAAGGAACAATATCTTCTTCATATCACAGAATGATTATAAACCAAGCAACACTCGAAAGCATCTTACAAAAAAATAAGGAAAAGGGTGATGATTCCTGTATTAATCAGATCAGCAAACATGGCTCCAATGATTGGAACTATGAGGAAGGGCTTGACGTGCCCACCTCAGGACACACCCATAATTTCATCTTGTAAAACCTGAAGGAACCTGACGGCCTGGGCGCCGTCCATCTGTGCGTGGTGGAACTGGAACGAGAGGGGTAGGGTGGTCTTGAACCAGCCTTTGCGATATCTGCCCCACGCTAAGAACGGGTTGTTGTATCGTCCGGAATACTGATTGACGATGCAGTCCAGCTCCGTTTGCGGCAACGCCGACGTACCTACAATCATGCAGTCCTCCAGTGCCGTGCTCTTGCAGGTCTTCGCAGCCTGGCAGGTTATTTCCAGGTAGTCGGCATTGAACTGCCGGAGGTCGTCGGAAAAGGGCACGTCGCACAAGGTGATGCCGCCCTTCACATTCTGCACAATGATGTTGATGGCAAGCCGGTCGTAGCGGTACAGCCGTCCGTCGGCGGGCAGCAGAAAGAACTCTTCGACCTGACCCGCGGCCTTGCCGATGCACCAGCTCATCAGCATCGTGAATTTCATTCCTGTGCGCTTGCTGACTTTCACCAGACGACCGACATCCAGCGTCTTCACCAGCGTCACCATCGGATTCGGCGATGACATCCACAGCTCGAAAGCCTCTGCGCGCGAGGTTTCCTGAGGATTGATTTCCTGTTTCATGATTTGTGTAAATTATTATCAGACAGAAGCCTGCGTTTCAGGGTAGGGAAGAATCGGCACGTCGAGCGACAATAGTCCTCGTATTCCTCGCCGAAGTCACGGCGCAGCCGGCGCTCTTCACTCAACACCTGCACCAGCATGATGGTGAAGAAGAGAATCCAGACGAGCCACGCCTGCCAGCACCACAGCCACACGCCGATGCCCGCCAGATAGATGAGTGTGCCGGTGAGCATGGGGTTGCGGTTGATGCGATAGGGGCCGTCGGTCATCAGGTGCTGCGTGCGTGGCGCCACCTCGTGTCCGAAGGCATCCATCGGGTTGCCCTTGCCCCATCGCTTCATATAGACGATCGTCCATACGCTCAATGCCAGTCCGCTGAGCATCAGCAGTCCCGTGGCCGCAGCCCTAATGGCACCGATATGTTCCAGTTTCGGCATCCCTGATGCCAGCCACATCACTGTCGGCAGCAGTGCCACAAAGAGCAGGCCGCCCAGCAGATAACCTAATATTTCACGAATTGATAATCTCATAGATTTTACGATTTCACGATCATCTTTATTGGACGATTTTACGATTTCACGGACCTCACGATTTGATATTTTTATTATTTTACGGACCTCATGATTTGACGATTGCGCCTGCAAATATACGGCTTTTCTGCCGAAATCAGCACCAATAACAGGTAAAATGCATCTTGCGGGGTGGTGCAAACGTTATTTTTGTGTATTTCCCCCGTTTTTCCCCTTTTTTTGCGTCCATCCTTCACTTTTTCTACAATTTTCTTGGTCAGTTCGCAGAAAAGACGTACCTTTGCGCCGTCAAAAATGCCAAGGGGCGAAAATCCCAAAGCCCGTACTGCTGCGCTTGTGGTGGAATTGGTAGACACGCCAGACTTAGGATCTGGTGCCGCGAGGCGTGTAAGTTCGAGTCTTATCAGGCGTACAATGACTGATGTCAGGCGTAGATTTTGACAACATAATGAGTCGGCATAGCTCAGCTGGTTAGAGTATCACCTTGACATGGTGGGGGTCCTTGGTTCGAGTCCAAGTGTCGACACAAAAGTTACAGAGACCATTTTCGATGGCCTCTGTTTTTTTTGTCTGCCCCGGAATGTCTTCTTCTTCCTTAGCAGCCCATTCGCCATAAATCTTCAGGCCTTTCTCATATTTTCTGCTGTTTTTCTTGGCGGGTTCGCAGAAAAAGGGTAATTTTGTGCCGGAAAAGTTACCTAAACCATAAAAAATATCTGAGATTATGAAAAAATTTTTCTTTTTAACATTGCTGGCTGCCTGCTGTGTGCTGGGAGCCGTAGCACAGAACATTTCCATCACTAAAGCCCGCTTCCATCAGGGCGACGACATGAACTGGGCAAAGCCCGAGGCTGCTGATGCCGACTGGGGCGAAATGGACATTACCAAGACTTGGGATGACCAGGGCCATCAGTTCAACAACACCTTCGTGTGGTACCGTATCCACCTGACCATTCCCAGTTCGCTGATGAAGGGCGTGGATCAGCAGAAGACCGTGGTCTTCGAACTGCCCAGCGCTGATGATGCCGACGAGACCTACCTCAATGGCAAGCTTATCGGTAAGACCGGCCGCTTCCATGGTGACCAGGGAGGTTACCAGTCGGCATGGAATGCCCGCCGCAGCTACTCGGTAGATGCCAAGTCGGGCGGTATCCGCTGGGATCAGGAGAATGTCATCGCCGTGCGCGTGTATAATGCAGGCGAGCCTGGCGGTCTGTTCGGCCGTCCCCTCACCGTGCGCGTTCCCAATATCACCGACGGACTGAGGATGCAGTTCACCGAGGCTCCCGACGGAAAGGAGCCCCTGTGCACCCTGGAGCTGAACAACGAATATCCCGCTAATCAGGTGGGAACAGTCACCTTTAATATTATCAACCGCCAGACAGGCGCCGTCCAGGGAACCCTCACCCGTAAGGTTACGGTGCGCAAGGGCAAACCCGTGACCCTCACTCTCCCCTACGACAAGACGGAACGTTATCTGGCCAGCGCCAAATATGTAGATGCCAAGAGCGGCAAGTTCGTCGAGCGCCAGCGTCCGCTGAAGTTCTTGCTCACGCCTCCCGCCCCCGCCACTCCGCGCTTCAACACCCCCGCCGTCTTCGGCGTACGTCCCGGCTCGCCGGTCATCTTCCGTTTCGGCGTCTCGGGTGAGAAGCCCATCAAGATTACTGCCGCCAACCTGCCCGAGGGCCTCAACCTCACCGAGGAAGGTGTGCTCAGCGGTAGCATCAGACGTCCCGGCGACCTCGCCTTCACCGTCACCGCAGAAAACGCCAAGGGCCGCGCCCAGCAGCAGTTCACGCTGAAGGTAGGCTCGAAGATTGCCCTCACCCCGCCCATGGGCTGGAACTCCTGGAACTGCTGGGCTCTCAGCGTCTCGCAGGAGAAGGTGATGTCCTCCGCCCAGGCACTTATCGACAAGGGCCTGGCAGACTACGGTTACTGCTACATGAATATCGACGACGGTTGGGAAGCTGCCGAGCGCAACCCCGACGGCACCATTGCCGTGAACGAGAAGTTCCCCTCGATGAAGGCACTCGGCGACTGGCTCCACGAGCGCGGACTGAAGTTCGGTATCTACAGCTCGCCCGGCGACTTCACCTGCGGCGGATACCTCGGCTCCATCGACCACGAGCAGCAGGATGCAGAGTCCTACAACAGCTGGGGCATTGACTACCTGAAGTACGACTGGTGCGGCTACGGCCGTGAACACGCCAAGGAGAAGGACAAGGGTGTGGCTTCCTACGTGCGTCCCTACCTGCTCATGCAGAAACACCTGCGCGACCAGCCCCGCGACATCTTCTACAGCCTCTGCCAGTACGGTATGGCAAAGGTCTGGGAGTGGGGTCGCTTTGTGGATGCCAACAGCTGGCGCACCACCGGTGATATCAACGACTCCTGGCGTTCGATGTATGATATCGGTTTCCGTCAGCAGGCAGGTCTTGCTCCCTACGCCGCTCCCGGCCACTGGAACGACCCCGATATGCTGATTGTGGGTAAGGTAGGATGGAGCTCGAACCTGCGCGACAGCCGCCTGACGCCCGACGAGCAGTACACCCATATCACCCTCTGGACCTTGCTGGCTTCGAATATGCTCATCGGATGCGACATCGCACAGATGGACGAGTTCACGATCAACCTGCTCTGCAACAACGAGGTGAATGCCATCAATCAGGACCTGCTCGGACAGCAGGCCGACCGCGTCGTGGAGGCTGGTGACATCCAGATCTGGGCACGTCCGCTGGCCGACGGCAGCCACGCTGTCGGAATCTTCAATGTGGGCAGCAAGGACCTGAAGGTGAACTTTGCCGACTACCTGCAGGCTATGGGCATCAGCCAGCTGCAGAGTGCCCGCGACCTCTGGCGCCAGAAGGACCTGAACCCCAGCAGCCTGCAGTGGGTTATTCCTACGCACGGGTGCGAATATCTGAAGATTAGATACTAAGATTCACACAGACCCTCCCCCCTGCTTTGTCCGCCCTCGTCATAGGAGATATGCCTCGGTCGTTCGGGGACGATTGACATTCAGTCAATCGCCTATTACCCTCACAACCCTGTAGGGAGGGAGTAATTACCGTCAAGAACAGAAACAGGCAGCTAATCAGCAGAGATTATGATTAAGAAATTTATTATCTTTCTTTATACAATCTTTTCTATCGGACTTCTATCCGCACAAGTAATTACTCCCCTCCCTGTAAGGGAGGGGCAGGGGGGAGGGTCTGAGCCCTCTTTTTCTTGGCAAGCGAAGGTGGACACCATCTGGCCTGCCCGCCACTATCGCGAGCTGTATGGCGACTGGCAGGGCGACCGAATGTCAAAGACCTGGATAGACTGGAGCTATCCCGAGGGAACCATCGTCGTCTATGGACTGCACTTCCCCACAGGCCACGCACGCGCCGATGCCCTCTTCCAGTGCAAGGAGGGCAAGCGGGTGACCTTCAACGTCCGTATCGTACATCCGCAGACGGGGACTGTCGTCCTCGAGACCTCGGCCACCAGCACCAAGACTTCGGGCGCCGAGCAGCGTCTGGAGATCATGCCCGATACGGAGATGCCCTACGACGGTTGGTACCGTTTCGAACTCACCTGCCCCGACGGGCAGAACACCCTCAGCCGCCTGAACCTGCTCCTCTTCCAGCGCGAATCCACGCTGAACATCACCGACTCCGAAATCTTCATGGCACCCAGTGTGCATCTCTGGTGGGCATCCACCGTTCCGGGCGCACCTTCGGGTCAGTCCTACGACTGGACCTACCTCGAGGTGATGTATCCTTCGGAATACCGCCACGTGGCCACCTATCTGATGTCCATAGGTACGGATGTGGGATACTCGGGAATCCAGATGCCCACCCGTGCCGACGGTTCCTACGGCAACAGCGTCCTCTTCTCGGTCTGGGACGAGGGCGACGTGGAGCAGGACCGCAACCTGCCCGAGCACATGCGTTCGGCCGCCGTGGATGTCGGTCCTGGAACCTATGCCACCCGCTTCGGCGGAGAAGGCACCGGCTCCAGCATCCGCTATTATGCCGACACACTCTGGCAGTTTGACCACTGGATACAGTTCCTGTTCAACGAACGTCCCGAGCGCACGCAAATCACCACCACCGACTCCAAGGGACGCCAGAAAGTCATCGACTACGAGAGCACCCTGCAGTCGATGTGGTACAAGAACGCCGAGGACAAGGAGTGGCGATACATCGGCACCCTGCGCCGCGCCAACGACTACCGCATGACCTCGGGGATCTATTCCTTCCTCGAGAACTACGGCAACGGGGGAGGAGAGTTCCTGCATCGCTGCTACTTCCGCAACGGAGCCATGCGCTCTGCCGCCAGCGGGAAATGGTATGCCCTGAACAAGGCGGGCTACGGCAACACCCAGAACAACGGCAAACGCGAGTCGCGCTATGACTTCGGCCACGGCGTCACCGGACTCTATGAGAACACCTTTTACCTCGAGACTGGAGGATACATGGGCACCCGCGACAGCGCCGACTCCTACCGGGCGCCGGAACAGGGAAAAATGCCCTGGGTAGATACCATAGATATCGACCGCCTGCAGGCGCGCATAGACCTCGCCGTGACCCACAACCGCGCCAAGAGTGCCCGCTCGGATATCGAGGCCGCGCGCGTCGTCTCCGATCCCGCCACCTGGGAACTCACCGCCTACACCGACGAGGAGACCGTGGGCGAGGGCGACAACGGACGGGCTGCCTTCATCCTCGACGGAGACCTCACCACATACTACCACAACAAGTGGAAGAACGGCACGGCAACCTTCCCGCACACCTTCACCTTCGATGCCGGCCAGCCCGTCACGGTCAGCAGCATAGAACTCTACCAGAGTCGCGACAACAACTATCGAGCCAAGCAGCTGACCGTCTTCGTCTCCGAGGACGGCAAGCAGTTCCAGGCCGCCACCAGCCGTCTGGAAGTCGAAGACTCCGACCACCCCACCGTGCTGCTCGATTCCGCCATCACCTCCCGTTATTTCCGTCTGCGGTTCAACACCGGCTACGGCACCAACCTCGTCATCAACGAGCTATACTTCAAGCACGAGTACCGCCTCGAAGACCTGTTGGCGCTGGCACAGAAAACCATCGATGAATCCGACCATTTCGACGG
>Ga0310696_10002025_pt1 | contig 27855 bp, 25 predicted proteins | sample AusTroGonzalo_MG_4_FD_203885 | JGI IMG/M metagenome (GOLD analysis project Ga0310696, IMG submission 203885) | Bovine rumen microbial communities from tropical cattle in Woodstock, Queensland, Australia - Gonzalo_02 (v2) (version 2) | ecosystem: Host-associated > Mammals > Digestive system >...
ATACTTTTTGTAATATTGGGACTCTGGTGGGGGTACGATAATTTTTTGTCGGATAAAATTAATTCTGATAATGAAGATGAACCGATAAAGCAAGAAATCGTCGTCAAAGATGATACTGAGTCAAAATTGCCCGAAAAAGAAGAAATTAAAGAAGATAAGAAAGAAGAAAATGTATTTATATATTTTCTAAGTTCTGATAAGAGCGGTAATCAATTTTTGAAACCCGTGTCAAGACATGTTTCAGCCGATGTTAACAGATTAGAATTTGCTGTTAATGAACTGTTATCGGGACCTAATGTGATTGAACGTTCGGCAGGCGCATATTCGGAAATTCCGAAAGATACAAAATTAATAAGTGTTAAACAACTTCCAAATAAAACAGTTATTGATTTAACTTCAAATTTCGGTATCGGAGGCGGCTCTGACAGCATTTATTCAAGAATGCGTCAATTAATAAAGACAGTACTGGTTAATACCAAGAATCCCGTTTATTTATATCTCGACGGAAAACAGGCAGATGTACTCGGCGGGGAAGGTATTACTTTTTCACAACCGTTAAGCGAGAATTCATTAGATGAGTAACGAAAAAAAAGATATTGAATATTATATGAACCTTGATTGGACATTGATTGAGGGAACTGATTTGGATTTCAACGGCAATCCTTATCATTATATTGAAATAAAGGAAATTCCGAGTTTTGCTTTCTGTGCGAAAACACAGGAACTGGCAAGGGCAAATTATAAAACACAATTGCGCTGGACTCTTATGGTTATGCTTTCTGATGAGGATTGTGTTATAAGAGAACCCGGTGAAGATGACGAAGATGATGTTGATTGGGAATCCCTCTGTCCCTAATTTTTGTAAGCGTGCTTATAAGTGTATGCTTCTGTAAAACCAATACCAATATACATATTGTATGCTGATTTATTATCAAAATCACAGGAAGCATTTATTTCGGATAATAATGAATTTCCAGTAATAACAAGTTTGCTTATGTCTGTTACGACTGACCTTAATATATATTTACCGAGTGATTTTCCGCGATATTTTTTATTAACGGCAACGAGAGGGATGTTTGCTATATATTTGTTTGTCATGTTTGCAAAGCAAATTCCTATAACATTATCCCTATAAAACAGAACTTTTGTTTCTTTGGGTAAAAATTCACCGTATATTCCCTGTGTTATCTTTAAAATAATATCTGTTGTACCGTTAATTGTTAAGAAGCGGGAATCAAATTTTGAGTCACTCATATCTTTAAATGCTTCATGCACAATTCTGACCGCATCAGATAAATACTTATCATTCCAGTTTTCTATTTTATATCCGTGGTTTAATGGCTTTAACCTTTTATTACTTAAAGAATTTATCCTGTCAATATCATCAAATTTTAATGACATAACAGCCTGATTTACTGTCTGAAAATCATATTTTTCTAAATACGGCAAAATTTCTGACTGAACCCCAAGTACAGGATAACTAATGATTTTAGAACCTTTTACTGTTTCAATTTCATCCAAAAATCTGTTTAAAAGAGCATGACGTTTTTGGGAAGTATTTTCACCCTCAATGACGTGAATAATATTTAACTCAACAGCTTCTGTAACAAGAGTTGTGTAAGACAGAAAGCCTGTCGGAATTTCCTGCTCAAAGAGAATAATACATTTTATAAGATTGCTGTTAACGGAATTTATAAAATCATCGTATTCTAACGGCGAAAGTTCAAACCGGTAGTCACTTGCGGCTCTCATTTTGAAGTCATTATATACCCCTGCGAATATTTTATTATATTCATCTTTATAATCATCAAAAGTATATATGTTCAAATCAGCCATTTATATTCCTTTTTCAACATTTTATCATAAATAAAATAAAATACCTCTTGTAAATAGTTAATCAGTATAATACAATAAAATAAAGAAAAGGAGTCGTTTATGGCAATAGCATATTTGTGTTTGGGTTCAAATATAGGTGACAGAGTAGGATATGTTCAGCAGGCTACAAAAATGCTTGTGGAATCAGGTAAGGTAACAATTGTGAGAAGTTCTGCTTTGTATGAAACCGAACCCTGGGGAAAACCTGACCAATGCTGGTTTTTAAATGCTGTAATCGAAGTTAAAACAAAATTAAAACCTAAAGAACTCCTTGCTCTTTGTCTTGATACAGAAAAACACCTTGGTCGTGACAGGGAAAAAGAAATTCATTGGTCATCAAGAACGATTGATATTGATATTTTGTTGTATGATGATTTGATTTATGAGGATGAAGATTTGATAATTCCTCACCAGCATTTACATGAAAGGGCTTTTGCTTTAGTTCCGTTGCTTGAATTGGTACCTGACTTAGTTCACCCGAAACTTAAAAAATCACTTCTTGAAATACATGAAGCTATTGAAAATCCCGAAGAGATAGTTCTCTTTGGAACGCGTGCAGATGAAATATAAGGAAGTAGGAATTATCGGCGGCGGGCCTGCCGGAATTTTTGCAGCACTTTCAGTTCGTGATTTTTATAATGTTGATGTAACGGTTTTTGATTTTAAAAAACACCTTTCGACTTTGCTTCCTACGGGGGGCGGAAGATGTAACCTTTCTTACTATGATACGGACATTCTTTCTTTTGCAAAAAATTTTCCGAGAGGAGAAAAGTTTTTATTGTCTGCGCTTAGTGCTTTCGGCATGTCGGAAACTGTTGATTATTTTGAAAATATAGGAATTAAAACTTATGTTCAGGATGATAACAGAATTTTTCCTGTGTCAAACAGTGCAAAAATTACATCCGAAATTCTTTTAAAAAGAGCCAAACTTCTTGGAATTAATTTAAAACAGGGATTTGTAAAATCAATAAAGCGAATTGATAAAGGTTTTTCTGTTAACGCAGATGGACAAATTGAATATTTTAAAAAAATCATAATAACATCGGGCGGAAAGTCTTTTGAATTGCCTGAATCATTAGGGCATAGAATTATAGAGCCAAAACCTTCATTGTGTCCGTTAAAAATATTAGAAAGCGATTTATATTCTTTATCAGGCATGACCCTTAGAAATATTGACACATCTGTAGAATTTCAAAATAAAAAGATTACAAAATTATCGGGTGATATTTTATTCACGGATGATGCAATTTCAGGTCCTTTAGCTTTCTCTGTTTCATCAGTTTGCGCATTCTTTGAGTATTCAAAAGAAAATCCCGTTAAGTTAAAAATGAATATTTCAGAAATGTCAGAAAATCAGTTAATTGAATTCTGGAATGAAATAAAAGTAAAAACCCCAAGAATTTCAGTCAAAAATGCAATATCCGCCGTTATTCCGAGAAATTTAGCCAAAATAATTCTTGATGCCTGTGGTATTGATGAAATGAAGCAGGTTTCAAATATCAGTAAAAGTGAATTAAATCTTTTGACCAAAAATCTTTGCTCGTTTGAATTAAACGTATATGACAGAAAAAGTAATTCCTCAATGGTTACTGCGGGTGGTGTTGATTTAAAAGAGGTCAGCTCCAAAACTATGGCATCAAAAATTGTTCAGGATTTGTATTTTGCCGGAGAAGTTTTAAATATTGACGGCTTTACGGGCGGCTTCAACCTGCAGAATTGCTGGTCAAGTGCAAGAGCAGCCGCCCGTAGTTTATACTTATAATTTTTTATTTTATCTTTTTTGTAATTTTGATAAAAGTCTGAGCATTTCAACATAAAGCCAAACTATCGTAACAAGTAACCCAAATGCACCGTACCATTCATATTCTTTAGGAAAAAAGTTTCTTGCAGCCTGTTCAATAAAGTCAAAATCCAAAAGAAGATTGAATGCGGCAAGTCCTGTTACCAAAAGCGAGAAGCCTATTGAAAGCGGTGTACTGCTGTACAACATTGGGATGTTAATATGAAAAATTGATAATACCCATGCAATTAAATAAAAAATCATAATTGATAGCGTCATAGTAATAATTGTGCTTCTCAATTTTTCTGTTACGTTAATAACACGTGTTGCATAAAGAAAGTACATAGCAAAAACAGTTATAAATGTTAAAGCAACTGCTCTTACAACAATTCCGGGAAACATCGCTTCAAAGAAGCATGACAAACCAGCTAAAAATGCACCCTCAGCAAATGCGTACAAAGGAACCACATAAGGAGCGGATTTTCTGACAAAAGAAGCGATTAATGCAAGAATAAAGCCTGCAATCATACCTCCGTACATCAACAGATTAACTTTATCAACATTACCGATTATAAATTGATACCATGTAGCAGCACCGGATATTGCCATAAGTATGGCAAGAAAACCTAATTTATTCATTACGCCGCTTATACTCATTGGTTGTCCCTGAAGAACAAGCGGTCTTGACGAAAAAGAATTGTTTAATACCGGATTAGTGTTCATAATTTTCTCCTTTTTTATAACTGATAATATTATATTACTTCAATAACAGAATTATAATATTTAATTATAACACTGTTTAATACCCTTATGTAGATATTATTTTTTTAATCAACGTTAAAAATAATAGTAAATATCTACTATATAAATTAGGGTCGTTAATATGCAAAATAAAATTATTGATGTAATTGCAAGACAAATAATTGATTCAAGAGGTAATCCCACAATAGAAACGACTGTTTATACAGAAAAAGGTATAAAAGGCATTGCAAGTGTTCCGTCAGGACTTTCAAAAGGAAGATTTGAAGCATTTGAACTCAGAGATAACAATGTTGATTATTACAGAGGAAAAAGCGTTTTAAAAGCTGTTTTAAACGTAAATGACTGTATTGCGAGAAGTATAATAGGTCAAAATGTAATAAATCAATCTCAAATTGATAATATAATGCTTGAACTTGATACTTCAAAAAACAAACAAAATTTGGGGGCAAATGCAATTTTGTCAGTTTCACTTGCCTGTGCAAGAGCAGGCGCAATTACTCTTGATGTACCGTTATTTCGCTATATTGGAGGTATTGTATCAAGAATTATGCCAATTCCCATGATTAATATCTTGAATGGAGGTATTCATGCCGATAATGCACTTGATTTTCAGGAGTTTATGATTGTTCCCTGTTGTTTTGATTGTTTTGCTGATGCAATAAGTGCAGCTAATGACGTTTTTTTTAAATTAAAAGATATTTTAGTTAAAAGAGGATTTACTGTTTCTGTCGGTGATGAGGGCGGGTTTGCGCCCGATATAGATTCATGTGAACAGGCATTGGAGCTGCTGACTGAAGCAATTATTGAAGCAGGATACTCAACAGAACAAATCAAACTTGCAATTGATTTGGCATCTTCGGGACTATATTCTGACGGTTATTATAATCTTTCAGGTGAAAATCTGTGTTTAAACTCTTCGGAATTTTGCAATTACTTATTATCACTTACTGAAAAACATCCAATAATATCTCTTGAAGATGCAATGTCGGAAGAGGATTTTGCCGGTTGGAAAATGCTCTCGGAATCATTCAATGACAAAATTATGATTGTTTCTGATGATTTAACTGTTACAGATACTGAGAAAATAAAAAGTGCAGTTTCTGAAAATATCGCAAATTCAATACTTATAAAACCAAATCAAACAGGTACATTAACAGAAACGCTTAAAGCAATTGAACAGGCTAAAAAAGAAAATTACAATGTAATTGTATCCCACAGATCGGGAGAAACGGCAGATACATTTATATCGGATTTGGCTGTCGGAGTAAATGCGGGATTTATAAAAGCAGGTTCTCTTTCGCGTTCAGAAAGAACGGAAAAATACAACAGGCTTTTAATGATTGAATCTGAATTAAAAAATAATTCTTACTTTAACCAAATAAAACTTTAAAAACCTCTTTTTTTTGACTATAATTATCTCAAAAATTAAAGTCAGAGGTAATTATGAGTTGTGAAGAAATTGTAAAACTGAGTGCATCGGAGCAGCACGATGCAATTATTAATAAGAAAATTAAGGCTGAAGAGTTGGTAGATGCCTTGTATAAGCACATTGAAAGTGAAAATGATGAAATAGGTGCATTTAATTCGTTAACAAAAGAAATTGCTTATGATACAGCCAAAAAAGTTGACGAAAAAGTTGAAAAAGGCGAAGAGCTGCCGCCACTTGCAGGTGTTCCTCTCGCATTGAAAGATAATATTAATTATAAGGGTTCAAAAACTACCGCATCAAGTAAAATTTTAGAAAGCTTTGTTTCTCCTTATGATGCGCATGTTTCTTTGAAATTAAAAGAAAATTTAATTCCGATTTTGGGAAAAACCAACATGGACGAATTTGCCATGGGTTCAAGTAATGAAAATTCTGCTTTTAAAAAAGTCAGAAATCCATGGAACACAAATAAAGTTCCCGGAGGTAGCTCGGGTGGTTCTGCAGCTGCAGTTTCTTCATATCAGTCAGCACTTTCTTTAGGCTCTGATACAGGAGGAAGTATCAGACTTCCTGCGTCATTCTGTGGTATTGTTGGTCTTAAACCGACATACGGCAGGGTTTCAAGATACGGACTTATTGCATTTGGCTCTTCTCTCGACCAAATAGGGCCTTTTGCAAGAACTGTTCAGGATTGTGCTTTGCTTCTGAATGTTATTGCGGGACACGATGACCACGATTCGACATCATTAAACGTCGCTGTTCCAGACTATACTGCAGAATTAAAAAATTCAGTCAAAGGTAAAAAAGTTGCAGTTATCGATGAACTATACAATGACGGTTTGTCAGATTCCGTTAAAAAAGCTCTTGATTCGGCAATTGAAATGTACAAAGAGCTTGGCGCACAGATTGTTCATGTTTCAATTCCTCTCATAAAATATTCAATTGCAGTTTATTATATTATTGCAACAGCTGAAGCAAGTTCAAACCTTGCAAGATTTGACGGAGTTAAATACGGTTACAGAACAAAAGATGCGGACACATTAATAGAAATGTATAATAAAACACGCTCAGAAGGCTTTGGTGATGAAGTTAAGCGCCGTATAATGCTCGGAACTTATGCTTTAAGTTCAGGATATTATGATGCTTATTACAAGAAAGCACAACAGTTAAGAAGACTGATAAAACGTGATTTTGACAACGCATTTGCACAAGCTGATATTTTAATATCTCCGACCTGCCCAGATACAGCGTTTGATATCGGTTCAAAATCTGAGGATCCCCTCTCGATGTACTTAACTGATATTGCTACAATTACTGCAAACCTTGTTGGTATTCCAGCAATGAATATTCCTCATTCAGTAGACGAAAACGGTATGCCGATTGGTATTCAAATTCTTGCCCCATCATTGGAAGAGGCTAAAATGTTAAACTTTGCCTACCAGTTGGAAAATTCTGTTAATTTTAATTCAAAATACAGAAATAAATTTGCGCAGTGTTAATAATTCTTAATATTATCGGTAAAAACAAATAAAAAATTAAAGTTTATCATGTTTTTGCCGATAACATTTATATAAAAGTAAGTAAAGTGGAGTAAAGTTATGGTAAATGTTGGCAGTACAGGTTCTTTAGGAAGCGAATGGGCTTTAAAAGATGCTCGTAGAGCAAGTTTATCAAGTTTATACGGTCAGGAAATAGCATTTACAGAAGCGGTTAGTGCTTTTGGTATTGACGTTGATACTGAATTGGATGCTATTGCAACAGAGCTTCAATTTACAAATAATGATGATATGGATTCTCAGTTTGATTTACTTGATTTTGGAAACCGTGTAACAAATGGTGACGGATGTATTTTCCAAAGTTCTGACGCTAAAGTTTATACAAGTTTTGATTTGAAAAACGGTACTTATAATGTTGATTCAGAAAAGCAGTTTGCGGCTTCAATGGGTATCAATTATGAAAAAGATGATGAAAAACCTTATGATTTTATTGAGTTAAGTAATAATACCGTTAAGTTTACAGATTTGGTATTTGCAGGTGCTGCAGACGGCAAAAATGATAAATTAAGTGTTAATTTGACAAAACTTCAGGACTTAAAGTGGCACAATGTTTTGTTTAACGTACAAGATGTTGATAACAGTGACGTTAAGTGTATTGAAGATACCGTTCCGGAATATATATTAGACCAAATTAAGGCAGGTCTGACTAATTATAAAGAAGGAACAAAAGAGTATAATGAAAAGTTCCTTGAAATAGCTTCATCATTAATGGACCAGGAGGGTTACACAAAAGGCAATAAAGTTTCGGCAGCAGGTGATACGAAAGTAGCTCAAAGCTCAAGAGTCTTTGATGTTGTCAGAGATGAAAACGGCAGAGTCAGAATTATGCTGAATACTGATGAAGAAGTTCAGGTTCAGGGTGCAGGTACTGTTAAAGGTTCAGGTATGTTCTCTTTGGGAGTAACTTCCGACGATGCAAAAGAATCAGTTGTTCAGGTCGGTAATTTGAATAAAGATGCTTCTTTAGATATTAATGTAAACGGTAAAGCAAACAATCTGGAAGCATTCGGACACAATGTAAATGCTGATTTGAAATCAAGTCTTGCAGGTTATTATAACATTAACTGGAATGTCAACAAAGGTAAGCTTGATGCAACAGACAGTGATTCAACATTGTACATTGATGCAAGTGGCAAAAATAATATCTTTAACTTAGATAAAAATAATTCTTATATAGTTGATAAGAATAAGTCCAAAAACACATACAACTGGAAAAATAATACAATTAAATAAAGTTACTAAACCACACATTAAAAGCGGGTTATTGCCCGCTTTTTTTTATGCTTTCGGTTATTTGTAATATTTCTTTTATAGATAAAATTATTTTTTCGGTAATTTCTTCGATATATTCTGCCGAAGTCAGTCCGTTAATTACAATATCAGCATTTTGCATTGTCGGGCGGATGTATATCTGAGCAGCAGAGTTAACATTCTCAAATTGCAAATCTGCGGCATGCCCGGTTTTACCTCTGGTAGCTGCCCGTTCATACCATCTTTCTCTGATTTTACTGAACGGTGTGAAAACATAGATTTTAACATCATGCACAGGCAGTACTTCGGGACTTAATACAAAAAGACCTTCATTCAGAACAATAAGTGCAGGATTTTTCACAATTCTATCTGGTGTGCTTTGGCATGTAACGAAATTATATTCGGGTGATTTAATTGAATTTCCGGATTTTAAGCTTGTTAAATGCTCTTTCATTAATTCAAGATTTAATGCTGCAGGAGTATCAAACGAAAAACCGTTCATAAACAGATTTTCATAACTTCCGGCACGTTTTAATTCTTCTGAAGCATCCAAATAGTAATCATCGCAGCATACTGTCGTAAAAAGGTCTTTCCTTTCGTCTTTTAAAAGAGCCTTTGCTGCGTTATTAACAAGAGTTGTTTTCCCGGATGCAGATTCGCCTGTAATTCCAATAATGTAGGATTTCTGAGGATTTTTAACTACCGAAGTTACAAATTTCAAAAGAAACTTTTCATTTATTGAAAGAAAGAGTGGCTGCTTTTGCATTTGGTCTTCTCTTAATATCTTGTTCAAAGAGGAAACAATTTTAAAAATCAGACCGGATTTTTCCGTATTATTTATTAAATTATTATTTAATTCACCATTCATAAAAATTCCATAACAATCTTGTATTTAACATAATAATATATTAAATTAAAAAATTTTTCATCTGTTATTGAAAAATGTGCAAAAAAACTTATTAAAATTTTGAGATATATTCTTCAAAATCATTAATGAAAAATTCACACTGTTCAATTAAACCCTGAATTAATTTTATGTATTCGGCTTTATTATTGAGTTTTGTAATATTTAAAAAATTAGTGTCATTAATGTCTGCAAGCAAGGCTGATTTTATATTTTTAAATTGCTGCAGGAAGTTGTCATCAAGACAGCAAAAATCATCAGAAATATTTGCAATAAATTCAAAAAGTGATTTTTTTACCTTGCTTATTCTGTTGCCTTTAATATTCGTTTTAATATTTCTGAGAAGAGTCAGAGTATCCTTATATATTGGTAATAATTTTTTCTTTTTATTAACCAAAGTTTTTGTAAAATATTCAATTGTCGCATCGTAGCCGCATTGAGAAATTTTGTCCTTTTCTTCCGTTGAAATGTTGAAGTCAAGAAGCAGGACATTTTTTGTATCTATAAGGAGATAGTCAAACCTGTCCTTATCATTGTAAATTTGGGCAATATGCTCTGAACAGAAATTAGTAAAGGCACTGTAAACTGAATTCATGTAATCAAAAAAGGATTTAAGTTTTACATTTTCTCTTGCGCCCTGAAGTCTGAATTCTAAAATTCTTGAATCTAAATTCATCAATTTTTCATTTGATTTCCAAAAAGGTAAACTTTGTGCCAAATCGCCGTCAACAAGAAGTTTATCCTCATACTCAACAGGAATCATAAGTCCCGGAAAACAAGCAGATGTTCTGACTGCTTTTGCAATTTCAAAATCCCGAGTAGTTTCTTTTGAAAATATGAATTGTGAATTTGTTTTTAAATCTGTTGCATAAATGTATAAGTCGTTTTGTATATTTTTGAATGTAAGTGGAGGATTTTCTCCCTTTTTATATTTTTCACCGTAAAATTTTTGCTCTGTTTTTTCTCTTATCCATTCTTCAAAAACATCACCTTTGCTGAATGCAAAATCCATGCCTATACCAAAATTAATGTCTTTGAACATAAAAACATTGAAATCATACAAAAAGTGTTTAATCTCATCTGTTGAACAATTTAGGGCTAACAGTGAGGCAAAAATAGCACCGACCGAAGAGCCGACAAGTGTATTACAGTTAATACCTAATTCGCGGAGTGCTTTAACAGCACCGATATAAGCAATGCCTCTGATTGCGCCGCCACCGAATATACATATATAATCTGTTGATTTCATACTTTTATATTGCAAAAAATTATCCCGCATGTCAATACTGCATACGGGATAATATTTGTTGTTTATTTAATTAAACGCTTGCTCTTTCTTCATCGGTAACACCTTTGAGTGTAAGATTTACTCTTCCTTTGTCGTCAATTTTGATTATTTTAACGACAACTTCGTCGCCGATATTCAGATGACCTTCAATTTTTTCGATTCTTTCTTTGCAGACTTGTGAAATGTGAATCATACCGTCTTTGCCGGGAGCAAGTTCGACAAATGCGCCTATCGGAATAATTCTGACAACTTTGCCTTTTACAATCATACCTTCCTGAGGTCTAAAAGTTGCATCTTTAATCATTTTTATTGCAATATCAGCACCCTCTTTATCATTTGAAGTAATAGTTACAAGACCGCTGTCCTGAATGTCAATTTCAGCACCTGAAGCGTCAATAATACTTCTGATATTTTTACCGCCGGGTCCGATTACTGTTCCGATATCTTCAGTCGGTATAGTCATTGTAAATATTCTCGGTGCAAAAGGTGATAAATCTTTTGCAGGTTCGGAAATTACTTTTCTCATTTCGCCGAGAATGTGTAAACGACCTCTCTTAGCTTGTTCTAATGCACGTTTTAATGTAGGATTTGCAATTCCTTTAACTTTCATATCCATTTGAAGAGCTGTGATACCGTCGTCATTTCCGGTAACCTTGAAATCCATATCACCGAGGAAGTCTTCTATGCCCTGAATATCTGTCAATACAACAGGTTCTCTTCCCTCTTCAGTAATCATGCCCATTGCAACACCGCCAATCATGCACTTAACAGGAACACCTGCATTCATAAGAGCCATTGATGTACCGCATGTAGAACCCATAGATGTAGATCCGTTAGATTCAAGTACATCTGACGTAACTCTTATTGTGTAGCCGAATTCTTCTTCGGACGGAAGTGCGGGGATATTAGCACGTTCTGCGAGATTTCCGTGACCGACTTCTCTCCTTCCGGGACCTCTCAGTGGTTTTACTTCACCAACAGAAAATCCGGGGAAGATGTATTTATGCATGAATTTTTTTGATGTTTGCGGGTCAACACCGTCAAGTTCCTGAGCCATTGCTGGGCCTGCAAGAGTAACTGCTGAGAGAATTTGGGTTTGTCCTCTTGTAAATACTGCTGAACCGTGAGCTCTCGGGAGAACACCTACTTCACACCAGATAGGTCTGACATCTTCAACATGTCTGCCGTCAGCTCTTACACCTTCATTCAAAATCATCGCTCTCATGATTTTCTTTTCAAGAGATTTGAATTCTTCTGCGATGAAGTCAATTCCTGTTTCGCTCATCATAACGTTTACGGGGTCATCTTCAGGCAGACTTGCATAGTATTCTCTGACTTTTGTTTTTGCTTCATCAAGTTTTGCTTTTCTGTAATCTCTGTCGAAGTTATGATATGCATCAAAAACTGCATCATAAGAGAGTTCTTTTATTTTCTCAAAAATGGATGAAGTATCGTACGGGTTAACAAATTCTTGTTTTTGTACACCGCATTCCTGTGCAAAAGCAATTTGTGCATCACATTGAACAGCAATTTCTTTTTGGGCAAATTCAACTGCTGCCATAATGTCATCTTCTGAAACAAACTTACAGCCTGCTTCAACCATGATAATTGATTCTTTGGTACCTGCAATTACTATATTCATGTCAGAATTTTCACATTCTGCAAAAGTCGGGTTTGCAATCATTTGACCGTTGACTCTTCCGACTCTTACAGCACCTACAGGTCCTTCAAAAGGAACACCTGCGAGCATTAATGCTGCTGATGCACCGATAATAGCCAATACATCAGGTTGATTTTCCATATCTGCACTAAATAATTGTGCAACAATCTGAATATCATTTCTGTATCCTTTTGGGAACAACGGTCTTATAGGTCTGTCTATCAATCTTGAAGCAAGAATTGCTTTTTCAGACGATTTTCCCTCGCTTCTGTTATAGCCGCCGGGAATTTTACCAATTGCTGACATTCTTTCTTCATAGTCTATCAGTAGAGGGAAAAAGTCTATTCCGACTCTCGGTTCCGGACTAACTGCCGCATGTACAAATAACATTGTGTCGCCACATCTAACCGTAACTGACGAAGCTGCTGATTTTGCATACTTTCCTGTTTCAATTACGACCGTTTTACCTCCTACGGTAATTTCGGTTTTTTTGACTTCATTCATTTTGTGTCTTCTTTCTTTTTCTTCGATTTTCTACATCTGTTTTCAATTGTATTATATGACAAACATGAATAATTTTGTTGTAAAATCTAATATATGATTGGTCAGGTTTTTAAAATTCATTCCGATTTTTATTATGTGAATACCGAAAACGGTATTCTTGAGTGTAAGTTACGGGATATTTTGAAAAAAGCAAAAATTGAAGTTATAGTTGGAGATTTTGTTAAAATTGATAACAATTTTAATAATAAATCCCTGAATTTTATTTCTGAAATTTTAGAAAGGAAAAATTTTCTTTTAAGACCAAGGGTTGCAAATATTACCCAAAGTATAATAGTTACTTCAGTAAAATCACCAGATATAAATTTTGAACAACTTGACAGGTTTATTGCTCTCTCTGAATACAATAAAATCAAACCTGTTTTGTGCTTTAACAAATGTGATTTGGACGAAGATAACACGGTGATTGATGAAATTAAAAAAATTTATTCTCCTCTCGGATATGATATGTATTTTGTATCTGCTCTTTTGAAACAGGGAATTTACGAATTTTTTTCAATTCTAAAAGGAAATGTATCAATATTTTACGGCTCATCGGGTGTAGGAAAGTCCTCAATAGTTAATTTACTTTCTGATTCATTGAATATAAAAATCAAAAAAGTAAGTGATAAAAATCACCGTGGTACTCATACAACAAGACATTGTGAAATATATTCCGTTTCTGATAATATTTCGGTGGCAGATACCCCCGGATTTTCAAATTTCAAGTTTGATTTTGTTATGCCCAAAGATATAGAAAAATTTTTCAGAGAATTTACACTAAAAGAATATGAATGTAAGTTTAATGACTGCTTACATATTAATGAATCAGAGTGCGGAGTTCTTTCAAATGATGACTTTTTTGCAAAATCAAGAAGAATAAGCTATGAAAAATTTGTCGAAGAGGCAAAGATTTACAAGGAGAAAATAAAAAATTCGGGTTATAAATCAGAATCTGCTGTAAAATATAATAAAGGCAAAAATATCACAAAGATTTCTGATGTAAAAAGAGCTTTATCCAGAAGAGTACAAAAACAGAATATAACGGAAGAATATAATGATTGATAAAATGATATACAGGCAAAAATATAAGATACTGAAAGATTTGGTTGAGCAAAAACTCGATGAATATGTTCCGGTTCTTTACCCCGAAGAAATATATAAATCTATGAAGTATTCGCTAAGTGCAGGCGGAAAAAGATTAAGACCCGTAATGACTCTCGAAATTTCAAGATTAATTTCTGGTTCTTATGAGTATGCCATTCCCGCTGCCTGTGCTATTGAAATGCTTCATACGCAAAGCCTCATTCATGATGATTTACCTTGCATGGATAATGATGATTACAGAAGAGGTAAACCCTCAAATCACAAGGCATTTTCAGAATCTACGGCAGTTTTGGCAGGTGATGCCCTAATCAGTTATGCAATAAAAGTAATAATTGATAAAACTCCAAGTTCAGTCCCTCGTGATTCTTTATTAAATGTTATAAATGAATTTTGTAAAGCAGCCGGTACAGATGGAATTATCGGGGGGCAAATCGTTGATATAGCTTCTGAAAATAAACAAATTGATGCTAAAACTCTTGACTATATTCATGAGTACAAAACTGCAAAAATGTTTATTCTCGCCGTCAAAGCAGGTGCTTTTTTGGGGGGCGCAAGTGAGAAACAAATTACTATATTAGAAGATTTTGCTTCAAAATTCGGGCATGCTTTCCAGATTTATGATGACATTCTTGATGAAATTTCAACTTTGGAAGAGCTTGGAAAAACTCCGGGAAAAGATGAAAAAGCTCACAAAGCAACTTATACGTCACTGTATGGACTTCAGAACGCAAAAAACAAAGTTAAAGAGCTTTGTAATTATTGTTGTGATATACTAATAAATAACAAGTTTGACTCGGAAATTTTGCAGGGTATTATTTCTGATATAACGGAAAGGGTTTGTTAATGTTCTTAAATAATAGTATAGAAATTCTTTTTTCCGCGATTGAGGGAGCTTTAGTCGCACAAATTTTAAAATTTATAGGATATCTTATTACGCATAAAAATTTTAATTTTAAAATTTTAACAACTACCGGCGGAATGCCAAGTTCACATTCATCTGGTACTGTTGCTCTTTCAACCTCGGTCGGTCTGATTTGCGGCTTTGATTCAGTTGAATTTGCTATTGCTGCAGGATATGCTCTTGTTATAATGTACGATGCTGCGGGATTAAGACGTTCTGCAGGTAAAATTGCAGCAAGCTTAAATAAAATAATGGATGATTTCTATCAGGGTATAAATCCCTCTCAAAAATTAAAAGAATTATTGGGACATACCCCATTTGAAGTTTTTGTAGGTGCCATACTTGGCGCAGCTATTGCTTATTCAAATCATTTCATGTTCTTTTAATAAACTATGGAAATTAAAGCATTTGATATTTTTGAACAATTAAATGAATTTGTTTTTGTTGCCACATGTAACGGTGACATCGTATTTCAAAATACAAAAAGTATTAAATTTTTTGGAAAAATAAAAAATTTTAGCAGAATTAAGCATTATTTTGAATCTTTTGTGTGCATGATTACATCAGACGGATATACAACGCCATTTACTGATTTGATTTTGGATTCACCTGAAAATTTTCATTCGTATTGTACATATCAAGCCTCAAACGACGATTATTTCGATTTTTATGTAAATACATTCAAATTTAATGAATATATTGTAGTTTTGTTTCGTGATGAAACACAAAATTTGATTAACTCAAATAAGGCTGCCCAGTTAAATACTCTTCAAAAAAAATATGATAAATTGCTGGAAAATGTCGGTAAAATTAATAAACTGAAAGAAGATGCCCAAAGGCATGCCCTGCAAACCGCATTAATAAACAGAGTTTTTGCAAAAATAAGGAAATCTGTTGATAAAGAAAATTTGATAAAGTCTGTAATTTCTGAAGTTCACGAACTTTTAGGTTCATATAAGACATATTATACAGAACTCGGAAATAAATTCTGCAAAATTAAATCAGTTAATTCTGCTGAATTTAACTCCTGTCTGAATTCAAGGATATTGTTTGATGAAGAAACAATAAAATCAATAAAATCACACAAAATAGCTGCTTCTGTTTGTTTAAAAGAAAGTCTTGATGCTAAAGAAACATTGCGGAGCGGAACAAGACGTGTGGTTATACCAATGTCAAACGGGAAAAAAACAATAGGTGCAATTGTTTCACTGACTGTGCAATCAAGTGTAGTAAAGGCAAACTCAGAACTTCTTCAGACAATTTCCGAACAGCTGACAGGCGCAGTTATCAGAACGTTATTGGCAGAAAGTATTAATAAGCAAAATAAAAAGCTTAAAAAAACTCTTGAAGAACTTGAAAAAACACAGCTGCAGCTTATAAATTCAGAAAAACTCGCCTCATTAGGGCAGCTTATTGCCGGAGTTGCACATGAAATAAATACCCCGCTTGCATCAATAAACTCAAATAATGAGATGATAAAAAGGATTATAGACAAGGATAAACTTGTTGAAAGTATTGAAATTATAAAGGAAATTAATGCTATTGATTCGGTGGCAGTACACAGAATTTCAAATATTGTAAAATCTTTAAAGAAATTTGTCCGCCTTGATGAAGCAGAACAGCAGCCTGCTGACATCAATAATGAATTGGATTTAACGCTTCAGCTGATAAATCATGAAATAAAGAATAAAGTTAATGTGATAAAAGACTATTCAGAACTTCCGTTAATAAACTGTCATGTTAACATGTTAAATCAGGTTTTTATGAATTTACTTGTAAATGCTTGTCACAGTATAAAAGACACCGGGGAAATCATAATAAAAACAGGTGTCACTAAAAAGCATCTTATTGTTTCGATAAAAGATAACGGCTGCGGTATTCCTGATAAAAATAAAGACAAAATTTTTAACGTTGGATTTACTACCAAAGGAATAGGTGCAGGAACAGGCTTTGGACTTGCAATTTCAAAGAAAATAGTTGAAAAACACAAAGGTACAATAACATTTAAGTCAAAAGAGGGCAGGGGAACTGAGTTTATCATAAAAATTCCTCGTAATTAATATTTGTGTTATAATCCCTGTCAGAGGTGGTATATGGCAATAAAAGCTCAAAAAGGAACAAAGGATATTCTTCCTGATGAATCGTACTCATGGCAGCATATTCTTGAATGTGCAGAAAGTGTTTTTAAAAGATATAACTTTAAGCGTATTTCTACTCCCGTTATAGAGGCTACCGAGCTTTATCAGAGAGGTGTAGGAGACAGCACGGATATAGTTAACAAAGAAATGTATTCTTTTTTGAAAAACGACCATAATATCACATTACGACCTGAAAATACTGCGGGAGTCGTTCGTGCATTTATTGAGCACAATATGCAAAGGGATATTCAGCCTGTTAAATTGTGGTATTTTGGACCAATGTTCAGATATGAGCGACCGCAAGCCGGCAGACAAAGACAATTTCATCAAATCGGCGTAGAAATGTTCGGTTCTCAGGATGCCTCTGCCGATGCGGATTGCATTAAAACAGCTGTTGAATTTATTAAATCTATAGGTTTACAAGACCTTGTTGTTGAAATAAATTCCCTTGGTTGTAACAGTTGCAGAAGTAATTTCAGAGAAAAAATTAAAAATTTAATAGAGCCTTTGCTGCCGGATTTATGTGATGACTGTAAAAGAAGATTTGAAACAAACCCTTTGAGAATACTTGATTGCAAAAATAAAAACTGCTATGAACTTTTTGAAAAAAATAATTTATTCAATTCACTTTCAAAAATTGATTTATGTGAAGATTGCAGCAGTCATTACAAAAAGTTAAAAGAGTATTTGGATATTTTGAATGTCAAATATGTTGAAAATCCTTTTTTGGTAAGAGGTTTAGACTATTACACGAGAACTGTTTTTGAAATAAAATCAAACGACCTTGGCTCTCAAAATGCCGTATGCGGCGGCGGAAGATACGATAATCTTGTTGAAACACTTGGAGGAACACCGACTCCGGCAGTCGGCTGGGCAATTGGTGTTGAAAGATTATATTCACTTATGAAAAAGCCATTACCTCCAAAAACAGATTATTTTGTTATTTCTGATGATATTTCAGTTGCTTTGAAATATGCTGATAAAATCCGCAGCTGTGGAAAATCAGCCGAGCTTGATTATTCTTCAAGAAAATTTTCAAAACAAATAGAAAAGGCGTCAAAGATTGCACTAAATGCTGTAATTCTGGGAGAAAACGAAATTTCTTCGGACAAGATTACAGTAAAAAATCTTGAAACTTTTGAACAAGTTACAATATCACAGGAAGAATTTTTCAGTTTTCTTTGATTTCATCTAAAATTGATGAAATTATTTCAGATTTATTCAGTGTGAATAAATGAAAATGTTTAATACCGAATTTTTGTAAGTCCTTTATTTGCTTTATTGCATATTCTGTGCCAAGTTTTTTCAAATCTTCTGAATTATCCTTAAATTTTTCAATACTGTTCATAAGAGAGTTTGGAATTTTTGTTCCGCACAGTTCGCACATTCTCGTTATTTGAGAATAAGAAACAATTGGTAAAATACCAGGGATAACAGTTAATTTTTCACGTTTTTCTTTTACTTTTTGATAATATGATTTAAAAATTTCATTTTCAAAGAACAATTGTGTAAACACATAATTAGCACCATTGTCAGTTTTAGCGACTAATTTGCTTATATCATCATCTAATGTTTTTGCTTCAGGGTGTTTTTCGGGGTAACCGGCTACAGCAACGGACATATTTGTATTACTCTTTATAAAAGAAACAAGTTCATCTGCATGTTTAAAATCATTGCATGTAAATGGCATATCTTTGGGTAAATCGCCTCTTAATGCCAAAATATTTTCAATTTTAAGTTCATTTAATGTCTTTAAAAAATTGTTAACCGAGTCAACTGTTGCATTTACACAAGTAAAATGCGGCATAATTGAAATGTCAAAATTTTCTTTAATTTCTTTAATTAGTGAAATTGAATTGCCCGAATAAGTTCCGCCAGCACCGTGGGTAACAGAAATAAGTGCCGGCTGATACTTCGTCAGCTTTGAAATTTCAGATTTAAGCGTTTTAACTTTTTCATCAAACTTTTCTCTGGGCGGAAAAATTTCGAGTGATATTATTTGTTTGTCCTGTGAGTAAATTTCTTTAAGCTTCATAAGTTTAATTTATAATAGAAAAATAAACATCTTTCAATCTTTTTTTACTGATGTGGGTATATAATTGTGTTGTTGAAACATCTGAATGTCCCAAAAGCTCCTGAACTACTCTCAAATCTGCTCCGTTTTCGATAAGATGTGTTGCAAACGTATGCCTGATAGTATGTGGCGATGCACTCTTTCCCACTCTTTCGGTAACTTTTTTTATGAATTTATAAACTTCCTGTCTTGTTATTACTTTTCCACTCTCTTTTATAAATAAATATTTCGTTTTAAAACCCGATTTTTGCAGAATGTAATCCCGCTCTCTCATATATGCTGCGACAGATAATGCTGCCATTTTTCCTATAGGAACAATCCTTTCTTTAGAGCCTTTTCCTGTGCATCTTATATACCTTGATTTTAAGTCAACGTTGCTTATTTCTAAGTTGGTAAGCTCTGAAACACGCAATCCTGCAGCATATAAAAGTTCAAAAACTGCTTTTTCCAGAAGTGTCATTTTAAAATCGAATATTTTATTTACTTCATCAAGAGTTAACACCTTTGGCAGTCTTAAGCTCATTTTAGGATGTTCAAGGGTCAATGACGGGTCGGTATTTATGTTTCCGTTTAAAAATAACCACGAAAACCAGCCTTTAATTGCTGCAATTTTTCGTATTATTGTACTTGGTTTTCTTCCTCTGTCTTTTAAGTTTTTTATGTATGAGATTAAATGAAAGCGGTCAATATTTTCAGGTGAATCAATATCAGACAGATTTAAAAACTTGATAAAATCTTCCAAATCACGCCTGTATGCCTCAATACTGTTTGTGGCAAGTCCTCTTTCTGTTTGTTCAAATTCACAAAACTCTGACAATAAATGTATAAGCATAATATTATGTTACATTTAAATTATTTAAAGTTTATCCTCTTAACTATTTAGAAAAATTTTTAAACATAAAAAAGCTCACCTTTTACAGTGAGCTTCTTTGATATTTGTTCAAAGCAATTATGCGTTGATTTTGTCAACAACACCAGCTCCAACAGTACGACCGCCTTCTCTGATTGCAAATCTCATACCTTGTTCGATTGCAACAGGAGCGATAAGTTCAACGTCCATTACAACGTTATCACCGGGCATTACCATTTCGCCATCGAATTTGATTGAACCGGTAACGTCAGTTGTTCTGATGTAGAACTGAGGTCTGTATCCGGGGAAGAAAGGAGTGTGACGTCCGCCTTCATCCTTTGTCAAAACGTAAACGTTTGCAGTGAATTTTGTGTGAGGATGAATTGAACCGGGTGCAGCCAATACCTGACCTCTTTGGATATCTGTTTTGTCGATACCACGGAGCAAAGCACCAATGTTATCACCTGCGATACCTTCGTCAAGTAATTTTCTGAACATTTCAACACCTGTTACGGTTGTTTTCTTAGTTTCGCCAAAACCAACGAGTTCAACTTCCTGACCTACTTTAACTTTTCCTCTTTCAACACGGCCAGTAGCAACTGTACCACGACCAGTGATTGAGAATACGTCTTCAACAGGCATCAGGAACGGTTGGTCTACATCACGTTCGGGAGTAGGAATGTATTCATCAATAGCATCCATCAATTCCCAAATTTTATCAACCCACTTGTCAGTTCCTCTTTGAATAGTAGGATTAGCCTGAACTGCTTCCAAAGCTTTCAAAGCCGAACCTCTGATGAAAGGAACATTGTCGCCGTCGAATTCATAAGAAGAAAGTAATTCTCTTGCTTCCATTTCAACTAAGTCGAGCAATTCTTCATCATCAACCATATCGCACTTGTTCATGAATACAACCAATTTAGGAACACCAACTTGTCTTGCCAAGAGGATGTGTTCTCTTGTTTGAGGCATAGGACCATCAGTTGCAGCGATAACAAGGATACCACCATCCATTTGTGCAGCACCTGTAATCATATTTTTTACATAGTCTGCGTGACCCGGACAGTCAACGTGTGCATAGTGTCTTGTTGCTGTTTCATATTCTACGTGAGATGTAGCAATGGTTATACCTCTTGCTTTTTCTTCAGGTGCATTATCGATTTCATCGAATTTTTGCGCTTTAGCTTGACCAGCTGCTGCCAAACATGAAGTGATTGCAGCCGTCAAAGTAGTTTTACCGTGGTCTACGTGACCTACGGTACCAATGTTAACGTGCGGTTTCGTACGTTCAAACTTTTCACGTGCCATGAGATTAATCTCCTTTTCTGTATTATCTGTACCGTTTATTTCCTAACTGATTATAGGTTTTTATAAGCCTTTGACGGGATTTGAACCCGTGGCCTCTCCCTTACCAAGGGAGTGCGCTACCCCTGCGCCACAAAGGCATTTTAGGAAGAGGTTTGGGCAGGGGTGGATTCGAACCACCGTACACTCGCGTGAACAGATTTACAGTCTGTCGCCTTTAGCCACTCGGCCACCTACCCATATTAAACTCTAATGTTCTAAATTTGCCGGCGATAGGAATCGAACCTACAACCTACGGTTTACAAAACCGTTGCTCTACCATTGAGCCACGCCGGCATACTGCATGACGCAAGTCACTATGTTATCTTAGTAAGGACAAGAATTGATGTCAAGTAGTATTTATGTTTAACTTTTCAATTCTTTTTGAACTGTATTTTATGTTTTGTTTGTAATTATTTACTTACAATTTTATATATGTTATATTTTTCTATATTTCTGGAGGATATCATGGCTGATATAATTGAAATTAATGACGCAAATTTTAGCGATAATGTTACAAATTCCAAAGGACTTACGGTTGTTGATTTTTATGCACCGTGGTGCGGTCCCTGCCGTAAATTGGCTGATATTGTTGCACAGGTTGCAGATGAATTCGCAGGAAGAATTAAGGTCTTTAAATTAAATACGGATGAAAACCTTGAAACAGCGAAACTTCATTCAGTAAGCAGTCTGCCTACTATTTTAATATTCAAAGACGGTGAATCTGTTGAAAGAATTGCGGGTTTAACTCCGAAATCCACAATAGTCACCAACATTGAAAAACATTTATAGTTACTATTGAGGGTACCTGGAAGTTGCTTTTATAAGCATGGCGGCAAGTTTTTCCGAGCCGTCAAATTTTCTGTGTGCCAACTTCTCTGATGCAGTCTTATAATCATAATTTACAAGCCTGTGTTCAATCTCAAAATCGCTGTTTTCATCAATATTCATTATAGCATAGCAGGATTTCGGTTCTTCACTGAAAGGACGTCCGACGCTGCCGACATTAACAACTGTTTTTTCGCTTTCTGTCACAAATCCGCATGGAACATGCGTATGACCGCAGAAGATCACATCAGCTTTGCTGTCCTTAATAATTTCTTCAAGCTTTTCTGCATCAATATCAGGAGTTATATTCTCATCATTTTTTCTGGGAGAACCGTGACACAACATGATTTTAACTCCGCACTCTTCAAACTCCAATTTTTCGGGAAGCGATGCAAGATAATTCTTATCATCGTCTGTTAACTCATTTAAATCAGCTCTATAAGAATTTGCCATAACAGGAACATTTTTATCCAGTATATCTTCAAAATCTTTGCTGTATGTTCCGAGTTTTTCGTCTGTATTTCCCTGAATTAAAACGAAATTATCATTTTTTGACATTTCTTTAATTCGGTTTACAAGTCTGGACGGTTCCGGACCTGCCATTGCCAAATCACCAAGACAGAATATTTTATCGCATTTTTGCTTTTTAATATCATTTAACACAGCATCAAAAGCTTCGTTATTTCCGTGTATATCAGAAATTATTGCAATTTTCATGGCTTATTCCTCAAATATGTGATATTCTTATTTTGTATTTTAGCAGGAAAAGAAATGTATAAAAGAAGAAAATCAAAAGTCATTGAAATAGGTAACATAAAAATAGGCGGAGATAATCCCATTTCTGTTCAATCAATGTGTAATACCGATACAAGAGATGTTAATGCTACAGTCAGACAAATTGAAGAACTTCAGGATGCTGGTTGTGAAATAATAAGACTTGCAGTCCTGAATAAAGATGCTGCTGCAGCCGTAAAAGAAATTGTAAAGAAGGTAAGAATTCCGGTGGTTGCTGATATCCACTTTGATTACAGACTTGCTTTACAATGTATTGAAAATGGTGTTGCGGCTTTAAGAATCAATCCCGGAAATATAGGACGGGATGAATTTGTAAAAAAAGTTGTTGATTTGGCTAAAATTAACAATGTTCCCATCAGAATAGGCATTAACGGCGGTTCACTAGAAAAATCCTTTGAGCAATCAAGCGACCCGCTCTGTAAAAAAATGGTTCAGAGTGCCATGCGTCACGTTAAAATATTAGAAGATAATGATTTTGATAAAATTAAAATATCACTAAAATCGAGTGATGTAATGACAACAATCGAAGCATACAGAGAAATAGCAAAAATTGTTGATTATCCCCTGCATCTCGGTGTTACTGAAGCAGGTACAATAAAAGGCGGTATAATCAAATCATCAGTTGGGTTGGGAACGCTTTTAGCCGAAGGAATAGGTGACACAATTCGGGTTTCATTAACAGAAAATCCGATTGAAGAAGTTCATGCAGGTTTTGCAATTTTAAAATCTTTAAACCTTCGCAAAAAAGGTATTAATTTTATTTCCTGTCCAACCTGCGGAAGATGCGGTATTGATTTAATTTCCCTTGCAAAACGTACCGAGGAAAAATTCGCAAACCTTGATAAAGATATTACGATTGCCGTAATGGGTTGCCCCGTAAACGGACCCGGAGAAGCAAAACATGCGGATTTTGGAATTGCCGGTGCAAATGGTGAGGGTTATATTTTCATCAAAGGAGAAATTGTAAAAAGAGTTCCTGAAACTGACTTACTTGATGAATTTGTGAAAATTGTTTATTCTAAGTTACAATAAATACATTTTTTGTATGTGTTTTTTGCAAATTACAAAAAATATTATATAATATAATCATGAGGTAATTATGAAAAAATATTTATTAACTTTAGGAATTTTATTATCGGTTTCTTTAACGGCTAATGCCTACGTTGATTCTCAGTACACCATTACCGAGCAGTACATGTTGAATTCCGGATATTCTTCTGAAATATCAAGATTAATTAAAACGTCGTCGCGTGACCCTTATGCACCAACAGATGACATATATCCGAAGTATTCATTAAAGAAACTCTTCAAGCAATTTTGGAAGAAAATTGACCCTACAGCTTTTCCCGAAGAAAATTTTTTGTGGCATGATATTAAATATACGACAGGAATATATGATATGAATTAAAAGGATGATTAAATCATCCTTTTAATTTTACAATAAGTATCATTAATTGATTATATTCCGAATGAGGCAAATATAGATAATTTTGAAATGTAATCGGCAAAGACAAATATCAGCATTGTCATTATTGTACAAAAATATAAAACGATTTTTGTATTCATCTGAGGCATTCCGATTTCATTACAGCTTTTTCTCAAGAACATTGTTTTAATCAAATTTGAATAGCAAAAGATTCCAAAAACAATTAAAAATAAAGCTGGAATTAAGAAAATTAAACCGGATGCATCCTGCCTCATAACACTTATAAATAAAAACAGTTTTGCAAGGAATCCTGATGTCGGGGGCAATCCTGCGAGAGCCATGATACAAATTATAAAAGCAGTTGCATAATATGGTCTGATATAAAATATTCCTCCATAGTCTTTTATTTCGTCACTTCCTGTGCAGGCAACAAAAGTTATACCGGCTGCCCATACTCCTAAATTCATAAATAAATATGCTGTTATATAGAACATAAAAGCTGTTAATCCGTATGCAGAAAATATACCGGCAGAAAGAAGCATAAAGCCACAGTGAATAACTGTCGAATAGCCCATAAATCTCTTGAAGTTTACCTGCCTTATTGCTCCAAAAATTCCATATAATATTGTCAGGATTGCAAGAATTTCTATTAATATCTGGAGAACGGGACAATCGTACATCGTATAAGTAATTATTCTCAACAGCGCCGAAAATCCGGCAATTACAGGAATTGTCGAGATAAATGCACAAACAGGATAAGACGAACCTCTAAAAACGTCAGGTGTAATCATTTGAAAAGGTACACAGCATATTTTGGAAGTTAAACCGCATATAACAAGAATTGAGCTTATCATATACAGAACGGACGTGTCCTGCTCAATATAGGTATTATCTATCAATGAATAATTTAATTCACCGCTCAATCCATAAATGTATGATATTCCAAGAAGTAAAACACCTGTTGAAACTGCTGAAACGATATAATATTTGACCGCAGCTTCTTTTGATTTGTATTTGTTGTTGAAGCCAATTAGCATTGCTGAAGCTGTAGTTAATATTTCAAGAGAAACAAACATCGGAATAAAATCATTTGAATCGACAAGGCACATTGCAGCAAATGTTGCCGTCAATAGCAATGTATAGTATTCAAACGCACGGTATCTGATTTTTTTGGTAATGTTTTGAGATAAAATTATTGTGCAAAAAGTCCCCAGAAGAATCAGAACTTTCATAAAGCTTGTAAATACGGTTGAAATATATGCACCGCCAAAAACGGTATATCCGAAATGCGATATTCCAAACGATATTGAAATCAGAGGAATTGTTATTGCCACAAGCGAAAATCTGCTAGTAAATCTGTATAATTTTTTGCCAAAAAGAAGTGACAATATGAGTATTAGTACAATAAATCCAAACAGTAAGGTTTCAGGCAAAAAAACATTTATTAAATCAGTAATTATAAAATCCATTATCATACCCTCAAAATTTCAATCAGATTTTCTGATACGCTGCCGTATATTGATATCAAAGTATCGGGGAATATTCCGACAATAATTATAAAAATAACAATAAATATTGTCATAATTGCTTTATGTCCATACATATCATTCAAATTATTTATTTGGTTTTTGAAATTACCGCAAAATACAGTGTGAAAGAATTGCAAAATATAAGACGCATTTAAAATTATTCCGCAAATTGCGGCAGCAGATATAATTTTGAAAACAATTCCGCTGTCAGCGCAAACTGAACCGATATACACTAAAAAATCAGCGGGGAAACAACAGGTGAACGGAATCCCCATTGCAGAGAAACAAATTATGTATGAGCATATCATAAGATTTGGCATAAACTTCCCGAGTCCGCCGAGTTCTATAATACTGTATGTTTTTGCCGTTTGGTAAATTAATGCCGTTATCATATACAATCCGGTTACAGTTAACCCGTGTGCAAAAATTAAAAAAATTGAGCCATTAAGTCCCGTTATGTTCAAAGATGAAATTCCGAGAATAAAAATACCGGTTTGAGCAACAGTATAATAGCCTATTATCTTCTTAATATTCTTTTGTTTGAACGCGGCTAATGATGCCCAGACTATATTTATTAACGCAAATATCATAAAATAAGGTGCAAATTTTGTGAATATTTCCGGAAAGAGGCTTAAATTAAATTTTATAAGACCATACGCAGCAGTCTTAATTATAACTGCTGATAACAGAATGCTAACAGGAGTTTGCGCTTCTGTTTGAGATTCGGTAAACCAAAGATGAAACGGAAATACCGGTAATTTTAATCCAAATCCGATAAACAATCCCGCAAACATAAGAATTTGGAGTAAAAAGGGACATATATTATCAGATGAATATACTCTCAAAAAATCTATATCGGATGAAAGCTCTCCATTCGCAGTAAAACCATAGTAATAAAGTCCGATAATTGATGCAAGAATTAAAATGCTGCCGGCAGATGTATATATTAAATATTTCACAGCCGTTTCTTTTGACTTTTCCGAGCCCCACTCTGAAATCAATAAATATAGGGGAATTAACTCAGCGCACCAGAACATAAAGAAAAAGAATATATCTTTAGCGGCAAATATTCCCAAAGTAGTTGTCAAAAGACAAAATATCAATGAATAATACAATTTATATTTATATCTTATCGTCGATTTGGAAATTATTAAAACAATCAAGAATATCAAAGACGTAAATGCCGCAAGAAGCGAAGTAAAACCATCCAACCCCAAAGCCGCACTTATTCCGAAGCTTTCAATCCAGTTTTTGCCAAACAGGGTAAATTCCGAATAAAGCGGTACATCACCTGTTTTCTGATTTAATACAAAAATTAAAGAATACAGAAAATGAAAAGTCGCAAACGTCTTGGAAAACCTTCTGATATATAGGGCATTAGAGCCGAACAAAGGTGAAGCAATAATAATCGCGGCAAATAATGGTGCAAATATCAATAAATTTAATGATAAAAAATTCATCAAATAATTCCTCTCAATATTACTAAAATCATTCCTATTCCGCTAATGGACAGGGTTAATATAATTATTGCAATTGTAATATATGTCTGTATATTCCCGTTTTGCAGAATGCTTACAATCCACGAAATCCACCTTGTTAACTCTGTAAACAGATTAAAAAACCAATTAAGAACATATTTATCAAAGTTTTTTGTAAAACTTCTGAATATATCAAGTATAATATCCGATAAAAGAGTAAATATTTTTTTGATATAGAAACCATGGAGTGATAAATTAATCAAATACTTTGGAAGCGGTTTTTTCTTTGTAAATCCGATATATGCACCCAAAACGGCACCCAAAAGGATGAATCCGTATAATA
>Ga0310696_10002027_pt1 | contig 27843 bp, 23 predicted proteins | sample AusTroGonzalo_MG_4_FD_203885 | JGI IMG/M metagenome (GOLD analysis project Ga0310696, IMG submission 203885) | Bovine rumen microbial communities from tropical cattle in Woodstock, Queensland, Australia - Gonzalo_02 (v2) (version 2) | ecosystem: Host-associated > Mammals > Digestive system >...
TGTACGTCTGGCTCTTTTAATCTGTTTGCGTCGATGCTGGACCGCTGCGCGCCAAGATGCCCTGACCGGACTTCCTGCCCACGAAATTCTCCACATACACCGCCGCGCAGGCGAGGATGTAATAAACAACTCCCTGGATGCACAGGGCGCGGAGTTGCGGCGCGACGACCGGGAGTGGAGCGCCCGCCGTATTCAGGTTGATGAAAGCCTGGCAGCCGAAAGTGGACGGGAACAGGTAGGAGAACAGTTTCCAGAAACCCGGGAAGGCCGTCGTCGGCCAACTGAAGCCCGTCAGGAACACACACACCGGAGACATGAACAGGAACAGCAGGAAGGCCGATTCCCGCCGCGTCACCAGCGTCGTCCAGGTCATGGAGAAGAAGACGCACACGGTGACGAACAAGGCGAGCAGGAGGAGGATGTCCTGGAAACAGCCCCGCTGCGGGAATCCGAACATCGCCGGCACGACGCAGCACACGTAGATACCGATAATCATGAACAGCAGCCAGTAAACGGCTCCGCGTCCGAGGACCACACGGCCCACGCCCCTTCCCGTCAGAGTATCCGGCAGGGAGGCGAAACTGCGGTTCTCCTCGCGCATCGTCCCTACGGACATGCCCATGCCATAGAACATCACTTGCTGGATGATCAGCATCAGGATGGCCGATATCAGGAAGATGCTGTAGGAGAAGGCCCGGTTGTAGGGATTGACATCCTCGTACAGGACGGTGTTCACCGAGGCATCGGCCTCCTGGTCCGTGAGCCCGTCCAGGGACAGGCGCTCGATCTTGATCCCGTTGATTTCATGCAGCATCACGAACTCCGAGCCCATGAGGAGGTTCTTGTAGTAGAGGAAGCTGCTCATGTCGGCGTAGATGCTGAAGGTCGCTGTCTCCTTCGCCGCCAGGCGGTTGCCGAAATCGGACGGGAAATACACGATTCCGTTCACCTTGCGCTGCTGCAGGAGAGCTTTCGCCTCCTCCATGTCGGCGCACCGCCAGGCGATGTTCATCTCCCGCGTCGCATCCATCTCCCGGATCATGCGCCGGCTGTCGCTGCAGGCGGCGTCATCGACCACGGCGATCGGTGTTTCTTCCAGGATGCCGTTCCTATACACGAAATTGTACAGGATCGGGTACAGGAATCCGGCGACGACGAAAATGATCATGACTCCGCCGTCATGGAGGATGTTCCGCAGTTCCAGGTTGAAGATGCGGAGGGCGTCGCCCAGCCAGCGTCCGAGGTAAGTCTCTCTAATTCCTTTCATAATTCAGATAGGTATAGGCCCTGCCGAGGCGCCCCATCACCAGGAAGGGCAGGAAACAGAATAACAGGAGGGCGATGACAGGAACATACCACTGCCCGAAACCGCTGCCGAAAATGCCCACCTGCACATACAGCTCGTAATAATGACGGAGCGGGTACATCATCGTCAGGCCGCGGAGGCCGGCCGGGAGGGCTTCCACCGGCAGGGTGAACCCCGTCAGGGACAGGCCCAGTACGCTGTACAGGGCGCCGATGCTCAGCGCAAAGCGGCAAACCGGGACGCAGCCGATGATGAACACAGCCACGCTTTCGGAGGCGACGACCAGCAGGAAGCAGGCCAGGAGCATCTGCCCCAGCCGGCCCGCCAGCGGGAAATGCAGCCATTTGTACAGGATGACCTCGATGGCCCATCCGATGAGGGTGAACAGCACCGTATAGAGGGCCATTTTCCCGCTCACGGCAGCATACATGTCATGTCCGACGGTGTCCAGCAGATGCCGGCTGGTACCGTATTTCAGTTCCGCGCCCAGCGAATAGATCAGGACGATGACCACCACCATCTGCAACATGCCTGGGATCATCATGTTCGCCAGATAGGCGCCGTAGTTCATCGTGGCGTTGCCGATCTGGTGGACGTCGACGTCCACGGGGCGGAGCAGGCCGGCCATCTCGCTCTCCGGGACACCTTTCATCCGCAGGACTTCCCGCTGCACGGCGCCCGCTGTCAGGTTCACCATCGTCAGAATGTCCTTCCAGGCCAGGGAGCCGCCCAGAAAGTACAGGCCGTTGACGTAGAAACTGAACGTCGGCTGCCGCTGTGCCTGGATGTCCCGGTTGAATCCTTCCGGGATGACGCAGATGCTGGTCACGCGGCCGCCCTGCATGTCTGCCTGGGCTTCGGAGAAGGAGCCGTAATGGATCACCTTCCCCAACTGAGTGGCGTCCAGTTGCCGACAGAAGTTCCGGGAGGTGGAACTGCCGTCCAGGTCCACCACGGCAATGGGCAGGTCCGAAGGTACGCCCTGCCCCAGGAAGGTCAGGTAGAAGACCGTACAGAATGCCATTACCGCGACGGAGCCCAGGAAATAGATGGGACGGCGCGCCCAGATCCGGATTTCCCGCCGGATGACGTTGTCTATTTTATCGAAGAAGGTCATTTTACCACCAGGACAGTCATTCCGGGACGGAGTCCCTCTGTGCGCTCCTCGGGCACGGCGCGCACCTCAAAGGTCTTGGCGTCATACTGGTCGGTCTCCTTGGTGGCCTTCCAGGTGGCGTAGGATTCACGGACGGCCATGTAATTGACCCGGGCTTTCAGCGTCCGGCCGTCCAGGGCCGGCACTTTCACGGTCAGTACGTCGCCCGTCTGCATACTGTGAAGTTCATCTTCCCGGATATTGAAGGTGAACCAGATGTCGGAAAGGTCCGTCACGGTCGCGACCGGAGAGCCCTGGCCCACCAGTTCGCCCTGCCTGGGATAAACGCTGGAAATGATACCGTCCGCCGGGGAGACGAGATAGAGTTCCTGCAGATAGGAATCCACCTCCTGGATGGCGCCGTCGGCCTGATGGACCAGGGCGGCCGCCGCGGCGCGGTCCTCGGCCCGGGCGCCGTCCAGGGCCATGTCATACTGGCTCTTGGCCGCCTTCGCCTGCGCGACGGCGGCATCGTACTGAGCCTTGGTCTCGTCATATTTCTGGGCGGAGATCACTTTCTGGTCGTAGAGCGTTTTCACCCGTTCGAAGGACTTCTTCATGACATCCTCCTGTACCAGCGCCTGCTGCCATAGTTCATAGGCGCCGGCAATCTGTTCCTTGCGGGCTCCGTTGCGGGCCTTGGCGCTCTGCGCCTGGGCCGCGCTGCGCGCCGCCTGCGCCTGGGCGAGTTTCGCCCGAACCTGCGGCGAATCAATGAACGCCACCGTATCGCCCTTATGGACCTGCTGTCCTTCCCGGCAGTAGAGTTCCGTCACATGGCCGGGAACCATGCAGGAAATGCGATATTCCGTCGCTTCGGCTTCGCCCTGAAGCACCCGTGGACGGGGTTTGCTTACCAGATACCCCACCAGGGCGATCAGGAGCACCACGCCCACCAGGGCGCCTACTCCGATGAGGAGATTGTAATTCTTCTTTGCCATTTTGCTTATTTCTTTTGTTCTATTTCATTCCTTCGGCCTTGCGGAGCGCAGCCGCGGCCATCTGCAGTTCGGTGCCGGCATCCAGGCAGTCGCTGTGGGCGGAAAGCCAGGCGGTCTGGGCGGAGAGGACCGTGCTGGTGGAGATGACCCCTGCCTCGAAACCGATGGTGGCCGTGCGGAGGTTCTCCTCGGCGCTGGCGAGATGGGCCTGCGCCATGGACAGTTTCTCCAGCGCTTCGCCATAGGTCTTGCGCTCACGGGTGACCTGGAGTTCGATCTTTTCCTTCGCATCCTCCAGCTGGGTACGGTAAAGGGAAGCCTCTGCCCGGGCCTTGCGGTACTTGTTCGTGTTCTCGAGCCCATGGAAGAGCGGGATGTTCACCATCACGCCGGTGCTCAGCATCCCCCCGTTCCAGGTGTTCTGGATCCCGTTGAAGGGATTCGGGTTGGAAACCAGCCAGTTCGCTGTCAGGGCGACCTTCGGAAGACCGTCGGCGCGGATTACCTTTGCCTTGGCGTCATAGATGCGGGAGGCCAGCTCCAGGCTGCGGGTTTCCGGCCGGTCGGCATAGATGTCATCCAGGGATTTGTCCCGGGGGCGTTCCGGGAGCGGGACCATGTCCAGGTGTTCGTCGGCCAGTTCGATGTCGCTGTCCAATGGCAGGCCAATGCGCTGGCACAGCAGCATCTTCGCCAGGGTAAGGCCGTTCGTGGCCTTGGTCCGGAGCATATCGGCCTCATTGGCCTTGACCTTGATCTGGAGAGCGTCGGATTCAGTCATGACGCCGGCCTTCACGGAAGCGTTCACGTCGGATTCAAGCGTGTGGAGAAGGTCCGCATAGGATTCCGAGAGGCGTTTCTTTCCGGCGATGGAGACAATCTGCCAGTAGGCCTGCTCCACGTCCAGGACGACCTGCGCCTCCTCCAGGTCATACTTGGACTGCGCCAGGTCCTCCCCCCAGGCGGCCATCTTGTTGGAATACAGGATCTTTCCCCCCACGAACACGGGCTGCTGCACCGTCACGGCCCCCATCCAGATGTTGTGCAGGTCGGGATGGAGCGCCTTGTCGATGTCCGCGCCGATAGCGTTCACCGGTTCGGAAATATCCGGAAGTTGAAGTTGTACAAGGGAAGAAGGGTCCATCTTCTGAAGCATGCCGAGAACCGTCTGCCACATGGGGCTGGACATGTATTCCTGCGCCAGCGCCGGATTGGTCTGGATGGCCGTCATGAGCTGGGTCATCGTACCGGTCATGGCCTGCGACATGGCCTCGGAGAGCTGTTCCTCCATGGAAGCGGCCGCACCCTCCATGACGCCCTGCATGATCGAGCCTGCGTTCTGGAGCATCGAAGACTGGAATTCATCGACAAGGGTGATGTCCCGGTTGTTATACAGGTAGGCGCCTGTGGCGCTGACGGAGGGAAAATAGTTCGCCAGGGCGATTTTCCGGTCATAGCCGGCCATTTTGATTCTGGTGCGGGCCTGCTGGAGATCCTTGTCGGTCTTGAGGGCCATTTCACGGCAGTCATCCAGCGTGAGGCGCTGCGGCTGGGCGGTCAGGGGAAGGACCGGCAGGAGCAGGGCAAGTATGAGAGCTTCTTTTTTCATCTTTGTACCTTTTGACATTATCACAGTCATTTTCATTTCGTCGAAAGCGGGTGCAAAGATACGGCCATTTTACGCCATTTTATGTATAAAATAGCCATTTATATTTGTCTTTTGGTCGAATTTTGCGAATTTTTGCAAATATTCAAAGGAATTCCTTATCTTTGCAAAAAGCGAAAAAAAGAACAATCATGACCGAAGCACCCCATACCATCGACCTTCAGCGGATCAAGGCCCTGGCCCCTGTCATCGAAGAAATGAGCATCGGCGACGACTTAGTCATCGGCGAAGTGAGCGGAAAGCGCGTGGAAAACAGCGAAGCCATCCTGCGGATGCTCCAATATCCCGTTCGCTTCGACGGATTCATCATTTTCTATTTGAAAAAAGGGCATTTCACGGTGGACGTGAACCTCAATTCGTATGAAGTGCGGGAGAAATCCCTCATGATCCAGGTTCCAGGGAACATCGTCAAAGTGTCCCAATACGATCAGGAACGGATCGGCGACATGGAAATGATCTTCGTCCTGATCTCCAAGGAATTCATGTCCGGCATCCGGTTCGACTTGCTGAAAGTCTTCCAGGACAGCCTGCGTCTGCTGGACAATCCATGCATCACCCTGGACGAATTCCAGATGTCCCTGGCCAACGACTACTTCAACCTGGCCCGGAAAATCGTCGGCGCCCCTTTCACGAACAAGAAGGAAATCATCGGCTCTCTCCTGACTTCCCTTACCTATCTGTCCACCGACGTATGGGCGCAGCAGGTGGACGAGGCCCGGAAGAATTCCGATTCCCAACGCACCGCCCGGCTGAACCAGATCTTCGAACGTTTCATCGCCCTCGTCAACGAACATCACTGTTCCGAGCGAGGCATGGCCTTCTATGCGGACAAACTGTGCTTGACCCCCAAATACCTGTCCAAGCTCATCAAGCAGGCCTCCGGCCGCTCCGCTCCCGACTGGATTGACGACTTCGTCATTCTGGAGGCGAAGAATCTATTGAAATACACCGACTTGGCCATCAAGGAAATCGTCTATAAGCTCCATTTCCCCAACCAGTCCGTCTTCTTCAAGTTCTTCAAGGCCCATACCGGCCTCACTCCTTCCGAGTACCGGAACGCCTGATGGTCCGCCGCCGACCGATTCCCACGATTCCAAGAAATACGATAGATCCAACCTCTGAAACTATGAATACGATACTGGTCATCAACGGAAGCCCCAAGGGGAAGAAATCCATTACGCTGCATACGTGCCTTTTTCTGGAAAAGAAGTTTCCCGGGTACAAGTTCGATTATCTGGATGCCGGGCAGAGAATCAAGGTGTTGGAGAAGGACTTTTCCCCCACGCTGGAAGCCATCAGGGAGGCGGACCTCCTCGTATTCTGCTATCCCGTCTACACGTTCCTTGTTCCGAGCCAGCTCCATCGCTTTATGGAGTTGATGAAAGGATCCGGTCTGGACCTTTCAGGCAAGGCAGCCACCCAGGTGACCACCTCCAAGCATTTTTATGATATCACGGCCCATCGGTTCATCGAGGACAACTGCGCCGACATGGGCCTCCCTTTCCTGGACGGCCTGTCCGCCGACATGGACGACATCCTTTCCGAGAAAGGGCGGAAGCAAGCCATGGACTGGTTCGAATTCACGCTGTGGAAGCTCTCCAGGGGTGAGTTCAAGAAGCCTCGTATCATTGAAGGAAAAGGCATCCGACACCTGGCGACCGTTCCGCAGGCCGTCGGGCATGACGAGGGGAAAAAGGCCGTCATCGTCACAGACCTCCTGCCGGACGATGATGGTCTGAAGGCGATGATCGACCGTTTTATCGCAGTTTTCCCATACGGGTGCGATGTCATCAACATCGAGGATTTCCCGTTCCAAGGCGGATGCCTGAGTTGTTTCAACTGTGCCGCCACGGGAAAATGTGTGTATAAGGATGGCTTCGACGATTTCCTCCGGGGGACCATCCACAAGCACGACGCCATCCTCTATGCTTTCCGGATCAAGGACCATTCGATGGGCGGCCGTTTCAAGATGTATGACGACCGGCAGTTCTGCAACGGTCACCGTACGGTTACCATGGGGACCCCTTTCGGTTATCTCGTGGTCGGTGATTACTCTGTGGAAGAAAATCTTCGTCTCCTGCTGGAGGCGAGGGCACAGGTGGGCGGCAACTTCCTGGCCGGTATCGCATCGGACGAAGGCGACGTGGACAAGGACATTGACACGCTTGCTGCAACGGTAGCCTATGCCATGGAAAGACAGTACACCCCGCCCCAGAACTTCCTCGGTGTCGGCGGAATGAAAATCTTCCGGGACCTTATCTACATGATGCGGGGTTTGATGCGCGCCGACCACAAGTTCTTCAAGAGCCATGGCCAGTACGACTTCCCCCAAAAGAAGTGGTGGACCTCCTGGATGATGTACCTTGTGGGAGGAATGATGAACAATCCCAAACTGAAGCGCAAGCTGGGCGGCAAGATGAGTGAAGGGATGATTGCCCCCTACAAGAAAGTCATCGATTCCCTCTGACATGGCGGTATACGCTTTCCTTATGAGCCGGAAGAATTAGCCGCTATTGTCTCCGCCCGTGAATGGATTGGGGGGATGCTATTCGCTCCCACTGAAATCCGCCGGGATATTCACAGACCAACTTTGATCCCCCTCGAAGTAAGTGACGGTAAAAACGTGTTGCTTTATTTCTGGAATCTCCGTGCGGTGAGGGGGCGAAGATTATCGCCCCTGTGCCGTAACGGTCGATGGGTAGAGCACAACCCTCACCGCACCGACGCCATTGATTCCGACCCGGTTCTCATCACCGTTGAGTCTCCGTCCAGGAACCCATTGACCATCCACAAAGGTTCCTTCCTCGATCGCGTCGGTAAGAATCCTTCCCTGGAAGCCGGCGTCCTTCGAAGCGAATGAGAACGATACGTTGATTCCGACGATATAGAACTCGTCCGGTGAAGTCTGGAGGATGAGGGCTCCGGACTGGGCCTGCTGCTGGGCGGCAGCCGCCAGTTGCGCGTTCTCCCGGGCCATCTGGGCGGCACCCTGACCATAGTTGAAGGCGCGTCGGTTCCTGACGGAAGAGCGTGCGGTGAGGATGTAGTCTCCCATCTCGACGGAAGGGCTTGCATTCTCCTCCGTCACTCTCAGGCCGCGGAGCCGGTCGGAGCCATAGTTATTGATGATTAACTGGTCCATTCCGGACAGGATTGCATAGCATTTGCCTAGGTTTTCAAAGTCGGCAGAATACTCTCCGGTTGCATTCTGGGGGCCGTCGAAGCCAAAGGGAGCAAATCCGAGGGCGTCATATTCACCATAGGCATAGAGGGCCTTGGACGCATCCAGCCTGCATTCCGGGATGAAAATCGGGTTATCACTCAGGGCGAATTGGCTCAGCACCCATTCATATTCGCTGATGTAGATGTCCGGCGCCGTGAAATCCACCGCCGGTGCAGCAGCCCTCCAAATGTCGATGACTTCCGGAAGCGGACTCCCGGAAGGGAACTGTCCGGGGTTGATCATTCCCGGCTGGCGGAGCCAGTTGTTGACATACATCGGGATATCGTGGACTGATTTGCCGGCTGCGGTGATTTCGTTCACATACTTGGCATAGTGATAGGCCTGGAAGATTTCCTCCGTATAGTAGGGATAGTCGGTCAGCAGGTCCTCGGCCTTGGCGTGGCTCTTGCCGAATACCTCTTCCCAGGTCCCGGACATCTTGTGTCCATTTTCGCTCCAGACCTTTTCAAGTTCCGGGAAGAGCCGCCCTTTATGGCTGGAGAGATACTGCATGAGGTCATCAGGGACCTGTCCCTCCCATGCCTTCTGGGCCGCTGGAGAAAAGTCCCTCACGGAACCGAGTATCCCCATCTCGTTCTCCACCTGCATCATGATCACGGTGTAGTCCTTGTCAACCTCCTTGATATGCCGCATCAGCGCCGTATAGGCGTCCCTGTCCGCCTGGAGGGACGCCTGGCCGAAGGTGGACAGAACGTCGAGGAACCCGCCGTCCGGTGTCTGCACCAGGGGATAATTGACCGGATCGCGCTTGATATAACTGGGGGCATAGGTGGAGTTTCCGTTCTTCCAACTGGCGAACCAGATCATCACCACCTTGAGTCCGTTCTCGCGCGCGTTCCGGATTACATGATCGACGGAGGTGAAATCGTAATGGCCCTGCTTGTCCTCAATCACATCCCACGAGCATGAAGCGATCACCGTGTTGAAATGGCCATGTTTCATCTGCTCCCACACCCCGATGCTCTCCATATAACTTTCCGAGGTACTCGTGGAGTTGTGGAGTTCTCCTGTCAACATCAGGAAAGGCTTTCCGTCCACCTCAAAATGCGTAGTCCCGTCTTTCTGGACAAGGGCCGGCTTGACAGACGTGTTTTCAACCACCTGGGAACAACCCGGCGTCATTAAAATGCAGGTCGCCACTCCGACGGCCATAAGCGCAGATAAACGAGTCCTCATATTTGTATCATTTGGGTTTTCGGTGTGAAGATAGACATAATTCTGCTTGTCTCCAAAGACTTGGCGTAACAACGGCGCGACAAAAATGCACAAAAAAGGGCTCCCAGATACCTGAGTGCCACTTTCGTGCGGAGAGGACGAGAGTCTCACGGCGGCGAAAAGAAAAAGGGCATAGGCCCTTTTTCCAATAGCGTTACTTCACAATCTCATATTCATCGACGCCGGGGAGGAGTGCGATGCCGGTTTCTTCGAGGTGAATCTGTCCGGTGGAGTCTATGAAGCGCACGGTGAAGACTTTTCCTTCGAGCCGCTTTGCCTGCCAGCCCATACCGCCGGCAGGGTTTTTCAGGACGATACAATAGGTTTGGCACGCAATGATTCTTAAGTGGTTGATTATTAGTTGGTTGCGAGGGTGTTTGTTCCCAACCCCTTTTCAAATAACGAGGTTGGGAACCAGATGCATTAGACAAACCTGATTATCAATAACATACAAGGTGCTCGGTTCCCAATCTCCCGGCAGATCTCCGCCACCAACCCACAAACAAAAACGCCCCGCATGGCTGCGAGGCGTTTGGAGCGGAAAACGAGACTCGAACTCGCGACCCCGACCTTGGCAAGGTCGTGCTCTACCAACTGAGCTATTTCCGCAGTATTTCAAAGACTCGTTCTCGTGGAACGGGACTGCAAAGATACGGCAAAAATCTGAATCTCCAAATATTTTTTAAAAAATTATCCAATATACTTCGCAATGAGCCTTACGAGGAGGTCGTTGAGGGGTTCGACCTGGAAGTTGCCGACGGAGGGTTCGATGTGGTCGCCGCCGACGCCGCTGTCGTCGGTGAGGAAGACGTAGGTGCCGCCGGTGAGGACGGCGAAGAAGCGGCACATGAACTCGCAATCCTTGGAGGGGCTGCTGCAGAAGACGGGGATGAGCTTGATGCCTTGCTTAGCGTACTCGCGGACGGAGGCCTGGAGGCTCTCGATGACGCCCTGGTGGTCCTGATGGGCGGGGGCGTCCAGGACGAGGAAGGCGATGCGGGCGCGAGCCGATGCGTTCCAGGCGAGGTTCTGGAGGCCGGCTTCCAGGGCCGTGTGGACGGCTTCCGGCAGGTCGCCGCCGCCCGAGGCCCGCTGCATGGCGATGTACTGGATGGTCTTGCGGTAGTCCTCCGTGAAGGGGGAGAACTTGGTGAGGTAGTCATCCTCCTCGTCGCGGTAGAAGACGGTGCCGGTGCGGAGGCCGATCTCGCCCTGGCCGCTTTTCACGCGGTCCAGGATGTTCACCAGGTCCTTCTTGAGGAACTCGATCTCGTCGCCCATGGAGCCGGTGGCGTCCACGATGAAGGCGATGTCGGCGCGTTTCTCCACCGGACGGGCCTTGTCGAGGATGACGAAGTTCACCTCGGCCTCTTCCTGCTGGACGTTCCAGGGGGTGAGTTTCGGGGCCGATGCCTGGGGCACGCCGTCTACGACGAGGACCAGGTGATCCGTGCCGGCCTCGGCATGGAACGGGTCGATCCAGAGGTTGGCTTCGCCCTGATTGTCGGTGAGCGTGCTCCAGACGGCCCGCTGTTTCTGCTCCAGGACGACGCGGACGGCGGGGAGCCGCTTGCCGGTGGCGTCCGCCACGCGGACGGCCACCCGGCGCGGCGTATACATCCCCCAGTACGCCGACATGTCGCCGTAGTCCTGCGAGGCCATCAGTCCGCTCCAGAAGTCCCAGTGATCCAGGTCGTTCCATTCGCCGGCCGTGAGAACGCCCGCCTGCCCGCCGGGTCGGCCCTGCCCGCCGTTCGGAGCGGCCATTGGGCCGCCGCCCGCCATTTTGTCCATGGCGTAACTTCCTTCCATGCGGCCCAGTTCATAGCCATCTCTCGAGCAGGAAACCAGGCCCAGCAGGCCTGCAAGCGCAAAGAGTATCGTCTTTTTCATCATTATCAATCAGTTAAAAACCGATAAGAAAATCCACGCGTGGCCCGAACCTTGCATCAAAGCCATTGAAAAATTTGCGGAAAACGGAAAAAAACGATATTTTTGAACGATTAAACTAAACGGCAATAACCATTTAAAACCATTTTCTGATATGAAGAAATTCGTTCTGATGTTCCTCTGCGGAACCATGATTCTGTCCGGTTGCGGCATGTCCAACACCGGTAAGGGCTCCCTCATCGGCTCCGGTGCCGGCGCCGCCATCGGCGCAGGCCTCGGCTATCTGATCGGCAAGGACGGCAAGGGCGCCGCCATCGGTGCGGCCATCGGTACCGCCGTGGGCGGTGGCACCGGCGCCATCATCGGCAACAAGATGGACAAGAAGGCCGAAGAACTGGCCGCCCTCGAGAACGCCCAGGTCGAAACCGTCGAGGACGTGAACGGCCTCAAGGCCATCAAGGTCACCTTCGACAGCGGTATCCTCTTCGACTTCAACAAGGCTACCCTCAAGGCCGACGCCAAGAAGAACCTCGACAAGTTCGCGGCTGAGATGGCCGACCTCCCCGACACCGACATCACCGTCCTGGGCCACACCGACAACGTCGGTTCCGCCGAGGCGAACCAGAAGGTGTCCGACAACCGTGCCAACGCCGTGTCCAACTACCTCCAGGGCAAGGGCATCGCGAAGAGCCGCATCGTCGCCGAGGGCCACTCCTTCAACGATCCGGTCGCTGACAACAGCACCGCCGAAGGCCGCGCCCAGAACCGCCGCGTCGAGATCTATATCTCCGCCAACGAGAACATGATCAAGGCCGCCGAGAACGGCACGCTGCAGTAAGCCTTCCCGCTTTGAACGAAAGGAGGATGTCCGCCCGGGCATCCTCCTTTTCTGTTGCCGCCCACAGAATTAATCCATATCTTTGCAACGGCCCCAGAAGGATTGTCCATGAAAAAGATTATCGGTCCGGTGAAAACGCTCTTGGCGGCGGTACTGCTGGTTTCCTGCGCAAAGGTGCAGGAACCTGCGCTGCTGCCGCTGCCGAAGCAGGTCGAGTACACCGGTGGGAGCATCCGGGCTGGCGCGCCCGAGACGGTGGCGTTCGTGGAGTCCATCCCGGAGGCGGTATTGAATGAAAACGAGGCGTATCGCCTGACCATCGACAAGGCCGGCGTCCAGATCGAGGCCGTGACGGAGCACGGCGTCTGGAATGCCCGGCAGACGCTCCGGCAGCTTACGCAAAAAGGACGCATCCCCTGCTGCCGCATCGTGGACTGGCCCAGTTTCCGCGTGCGCGGGTGGATGATGGACGTGGGACGGACGTATGTCAGCCTGGAAGAGCTCAAGCGGGAGGTGGAAGTTTTCTCGCAGTTCAAGATCAATGTGTTCCATCTGCACTTGACCGAGAACGAGGCCTGGCGGCTGGAAAGCAAGCGGTATCCGCAGCTCAATGCTCCGGAAAGCATGCTGCGCCAGCCGGGAAAGTATTATACGCAGGACGAGATGCGCGAGCTGGACGCCTATTGCAGGGAAAGGGGCGTGACGCTGATTCCCGAACTCGACATGCCTGGCCATAGCGGCGCGTTCGAGCGCGTGATGGGCTTCGGAATGCAGACCCCTGAGGGGAAAGCCGTCCTGAGGGAGCTGCTGGACGAGGTTTTCGACACGTTCAGCGGCCCCTATGTCCATATCGGCACGGACGAGGTGGCTTTCACGGACACGTGGCTCATCCAGGAGATGGTCGCCTATATCCGGGCCCATGGGCGGAAAGCCCTGTCCTGGAATCCGGGCTGGCCTTATCGGGCCGGCGAGATCGACGGCCTGCAGCTCTGGAGTTCCCGGGGGGAGGCGAAAGTGGGGATTCCCGCGGTGGACTGCCGCCTGCATTATGTCAATCACTTTGACCTCTTCGGCGACATCATCGGCCTGCACACCAGCACCATCTACAGGCAGACGGAAGGCTCTGACGGCATCGCCGGGAGCATCCTGGCCCTCTGGAATGACCGATATCTCACCAACGAAGAGGACATCCTGAAAGAGAATAACTTGTACGCCTTCGTGCTCGCCCTGGCGGACCGCGCCTGGCGGGGCGGCGGCTACCAGTATTTCGACGACTTCGGCACGGTCCTGCCAGACGAGGGCCCGGCCAGGGAGGACTTCCTGGACTTTGAAAAGCGGATGCTGGTGTATCGCGGGGCGGTCTTGAAGGACGCGCCCATGGCCTATGTAGCCCAGGGGCAGGCCCGCTGGGCCATTTCCCCGGCCTATCCGAACGGCGGCGACCTGGAAAAGGTCTTTCCGCCGGAGGAAGGCGCCTGGGAAACCGACCGCGTGGTGACCGGTTCCGGCATCTACTTCCGTCACGTCTGGGGGCCGGAAGAAGTGGCCGGTTACTATCGGGACCCGCAGCCCGACCATACCGTCTATGCGCGGGCGATCGTCCGGTCGCCGCGTCGGCAGACGGTCGGCCTGCTCTTCGAAACCCAGGACTACAGCCGTTCCGAGCGCGACCCGATGCCCCCGCAGGGCGCCTGGGATTTCCGGCACAGCCGCCTCTGGCTGAACGGGGCGGAGATCCTTCCGCCCGAATGGGTAGGCAACACCGGACGGGCCGACCGCCAGGAGCCCTTCGGCAATGCCAACTGCACGGGGCGTGCACCGCTCCTGGTTACCCTGGACAAGGGTTGGAACGAAATCCTCATCAAATTGCCGGTCGGCGCGTTCTCCACGCCCGAGTACCGCCTTGTGAAGTGGATGTTCACCTGCGCCCTGACGACCCCCGACGGCCGTGCCGCCGCCGAGGTCGAGTATTCAAAAACCCCTGACCGATGAAATGGCGTAATCTGCTCGCCGGCGCCCTCGCGCTGACGCTCGTTTTTGTCCCTGCCGATGCGCGCAGGAAGCCCAAGATGGAGCCCAAGATCAAGGTCTCCTGTGTGGGAAACAGCATCACGTACGGGATGCGGCTCGATGACCGGGAGCGGGAAAGCTATCCGGCGCAGCTGCAGGCGCTGCTGGGAGACCGTTACGAGGTCGGGAACTTCGGCAAGTCGGGCGCGACACTCCTGCGTCACGGCCACCGGCCGTATTTCGAGCAGGAAGAATTCCGCCAGGCGATGGATTTCGCAGGGGACATCGTGGTAATTCACCTGGGCATCAACGACACGGACCCGCGCAACTGGCCGCACTTTCGGGACGAGTTCGTGGAGGATTACCTCGCGCTTATAGACAGTCTCCGGAGCGTCAATCCCCAGGCACGGTTCCTGATTGCGCGGATGACGCCCATCGGCAGCCACCATTCCCGCTTCATCTCGGGCACGAAAACCTGGCACGGACAGATCCAGAAGGAGATCGAGACCGTGGCCGATGTCGCTGGGGCCGAGCTTATCGACTTTTACGAGCCGCTATACCGTTATCCGTGGATGTTCCCGGACGCCGTCCATCCGGATGCGGAGGGTGCCGGTATCCTCGCCAAGACTGTCTATCAAGGGATTACAGGCGACTACGGCGGCCTGCGGTTATCGCCGATGTTCTCCGACCACATGGTCCTGCCCCGGGAGAAGGATTTTCTGATCCGGGGGATGGCCGATGCCCGCGAGAAGGTGACGGTTACGGTCGATGGCGAGGTCTTCGAAGCGGTGGCCAATCACCGCGGCCAGTGGTGCGTGCTTGTCCCGCAACGTCCGGCGAAGGTGGGCGCGGAACTTCGCATCGAAACGGCCAAGTCCTTGCTGGTGTACCGGGACGTCGCTTTCGGCGATATCTGGCTGTGCTCCGGCCAGTCCAACATGGAGTTCGAGGTCCGTCAGAGTTCCGATGCCGCGCCGCGGCACGACGCCGGCCTGCGCCTGTACGACATGAAATGCAACTGGCGGACGGACAACGTCGCCTGGCCCGCCTCGGCGCTGGACAGCGTGAACCACCTGCAGTACTTCGCCCCCACGCGCTGGATGCCGGCCTCGGACGCCGCCATCGCCCGCTTCTCGGCCGTCGGCTACGCCTTCGGCCAGATGCTGCGGGATAGCCTGCAGGTTCCCATCGGCCTGATCTGCAATGCCGTAGGCGGTTCCACGGCCGAAAGCTGGGTGGACCGCGAGACCCTCGAAACCCGCTATCCGGCCTTCCTCCGCGACTGGCTGCACAATGACCTAATCATGGAGTGGGCCCGCGGCCGGGCGGAGAAGAATCTCTCCAACCGGCCCGCCTCCGTCGACGGTTACGGCATCGTCCCTACCCGCCACCCCTACGAGCCCTGCTACAACTTCGAGGCGGGCATCCTGCCCCTGGACCATTATCCCATCACGGGCGTCATCTGGTACCAGGGCGAGTCTAACGCGGAAAGGGTGGAGGTCCATGAGGAACTGTTCCCGCTGCTGGTGGACTCCTGGCGGAACTACTTCTCGCAAGATGGCCGATCGGGGTCGGCCATGACGACAACCGTCATTCCCGGCTTGACACCTTACGTCATTCCCGGCTCGACCGGGAATCTGCCGTTTTACTATGTCCAACTCTCCTCCCTGAACCGGACCTCCTGGCCCATTTTCCGTGACTCCCAGCGGCGCCTGCTGGAGTCCCGGCCGGGTCTCGGGATGGCCGTCACCTCCGACCTCGGCGACCCGACCGACGTGCACTATCGGCAGAAGCGGCCCGTCGGCGAGCGCCTGGCGCTGCAGGCCCTGGAGAAGCATTACGGACACGCCGTAAAGGCCGACGGCCCGCTGGCCAAGGAAGCCGCCCGCGCAGGGCAGGACGTATATGTCGATTTTTATCCGCAGGACGCGCTTCGCTCCGCGGACGGCGGCCCCATCGTCGGCTTCGAGGTCCAGGACGCCGCGGACGGGCTTTTCCACCCGGTCGCGGCCGAGGTCTCAGGCGGCCTGGTCCGCCTGGACTGCGCCGCGATCCGCGCCCCCAAGGCCGTCCGCTACGCCTGGCAGCCCTACACCCGCGCCAACCTCGTGAACGCCGCCGGCCTCCCCGCCTCCACCTTCCGCCTCCCGGTCCGTTGAGGCCATCGTAAGAAACGCATAAAATACCCCCTGAAACAACACAAGTTATCAACAGCGTGGGTCGTTTCGGGGGTTTTTCGTGTATATTCGTATCGCACGGCAGCGGAGGAAATTATATTTTTCAGAATATTATTTTGAAAATCAGAACAGCTCTCTTATCTTTGTGGCGAAGGACATGCGGATCTTTACAGAACAGACCTTGAAGGAATACATCGGGAACCATCCCGATGCGCGGGTGGCCCTGCAAGAATGGGTCAGTATCGTGAAACGGAGTGAATGGACTTGTTTCGCCGATATCCGGCAGACATTCGGCACCGTGGATGCCGTAGGAAACCAACACTTTGTATTCGACATCAAAGGGAATCGGTATCGGTTGGTCGTCGTCATCAAGTTCACCATCCGGTTTGTGTATATCCGGTTCATCGGGACCCATGAGGAGTACATGAAGATAGACTGTGCAAACATTTAGGATATGGCCAAGATAGAGCGGGAGGCCCAATATGAATGGGCCGTCAAAAGAGTGGAAGCGCTGCTTCCCCTGGTTGGAGATGATGCGCCGGAAGACGATCCGGCTCGCATTGAGCTGGAATTGTTGTCCGAATTGGTCTCCGAATACTCCGAGGAGCATTTTGCCATCGGAGAGCCTTCCTTGGTGGATATCCTGAAACTGCGGATGTACGAGATGGGCCTGACACAAAAAGGGCTGGCCGACCTGCTCGGCATCAGCCCTTCCCGCCTGTCCGACCTGCTGGCCGGCAAGTGTGAACCGACCATCAAGACCGCCCGCACGATCAGCCGCAAACTGGACATCGACGCGGCCATCGTCCTCGGGGTCTAGGTGTGCTCGTACAGGTCCATCGACGGGACCTGTACAAGCAAAAACACCCCTAAAATGCCCGTACCGGTCCCGCCCATGGACCTGTACGGGCACTTGACGCATAACGCAGCCTCCCGGCGGATCGCGGGCCGGCCTAGAAGGCGTAGACGAAGATGTAGAAAAGCATGACGCCGGCGGCGACGAGCTTGGCGCCGGTGCCGAAAAGGAAGCCCAGGAAGGCGCCGAGGGCCGATTTGATGGAGGTGGCGGTGTCTTTTTGCGCGACCACGAGCTCCGCGATGAAGGCGCCGAGGAGGGAGCCGACGATCATCCCGACGGGCGGGACGATCAGGCCGGCGAACAGGCCGATGATGGCGCCCCAGCCGCCGGCCTTGGAGCCGCCGGTCAGTTTCGTGAAGTAAGCCGGGACCACATAGTCGAGGATGGTGATGACGATGGTGACCGCCAGCCAGATAAGGAGGAAGGTCAGGGACATCTCATTGCCGGCACCGTCGGTGCCGCCGCCCCAGATATAGATGAGCAGCAGGCCCACCCAGCTCAGGGGCGGACCGGGCAGGCCGGGAGCGATGCTTCCGACGATGCCGACGATGCCCAGCAGGAGGGCGAGTATGGCGATAAAGGTTTCCACTTTGCAAAAGTATTGATTATCTTTGTAGGAAACAAAACCCATACCGATATGTTTGCGAAAGACGTATATGTGAACCGCCGCCGGACGCTCCTCCAGAAGATGCGCGGAGCGGGCGAAAGCGGGGTCATCCTGCTGGTCGGCAACGCCGAGGCGCCCGCCCAGTACAAGGACAACTGCTACAAATGGCGCCAGGACAGCACCTGGCTCTATTATATGGGCCTGGACGACCCGATGTACGCCGCCATCCTGGACATCGACAGCGGCGAGGAAACCATCTATGCCGACGACGTCGAGATCGGCGACATCATCTGGATGGGTCCGCAGCCCACGGTCGCTTCCAAGGCGGCCCTCGTGGGCGTCGCCAACTCCGCCCCGTACGCGCAGGTGGACAAGGCCGTGAAGGCCGCCATCAAGGCCGGCCGGAAAGTCCATTACATCGCGCCTTCCCGCTACTTCAACAAGCTCCGGCTGATGGAGATGATCGGCCGCGCCCGCATCGACCTGGGCGTCTCCGAGCCCCTGACGAAGGCCATCATCTCGATGCGCCTGATCAAGGAACCCGTGGAGATCGCCGCCATCGACGCCGCGTGCGACCTGGGCTTCAAGATGCATTCCGTGGCGCGTGACAGCATCCGCCTCGGGATCGTCGAGCAGGACATCGTGGGCAAGATGGAAGGCGTGGCCCTCGCCGAGGGCTGGGGCGTCTCTTTCCCCACTATCCTCACCCAGCACGGCGAAACCCTGCACAACCATATCCATGACAAGGTCATCGAACCGGGCAAGCTGATGGTCATCGATGCGGGCGTGGAGAGCAACGAGCATTACGCCTCCGACTTCACCCGCACCTACCCCACCTCCGGCAAGTTCACCCCGAAGCAGCGCGAGGTGTACCAGATTGTCTGCGACTGCAACGAGCTGGCTTTCAACCTGGTAAGGCCTGGCATCACCTACCGGGAGGTGCATCTGGCGACCGCCCGCAAGATGCTGGAAGGCCTTTCCGCCCTCGGCCTCGTGCACGGCGACCTGGACGAGATGGTCGCCCTCGGCATCGCCGGCCTCTTCCAGCCGCACGGCCTGGGCCACAACATGGGCCTGGACGTCCATGACATGGAGGACCTGAACGAGAATTGGGTGGGCTACGACCCGGACCAGACCCGCGCGAAGCAGCTGGGCCTCGGCAGCCTCCGGATGGCTCGCCGCCTGCTGCCCGGCCATGTCATCACCGACGAACCCGGCATCTACTTCATCCCCGCCCTCATCGGGCAGTGGAAGCGCGAAGGCACCGGCAAGGGCTTTGTGAACTTCGAGAAACTGGAATCCTACTACGACTTCGGCGGCATCCGCCTGGAAGACGACGTCCTCGTGACGGAGGACGGCGCCCGCCGGCTCGGCGCCCAGCGCCTCCCGATCTTCCCCGACGACGTCGAAAACGCGATGGCCCGATGAACCGCGAATCTCTCTTCTCAGGCATTCTCATCGGCCTGGGGGCCACCGGCTACCTGGCGCTCGGAGGCATTCCGGGCGCCGTGATCTTCGCGTTCGGGCTCGTGTGCGTGGTGCTTTTCGGCGTCCCGCTCTATACGGGAAAGGCCGGTGTCACGAACGACATTCCGGCCCTGGTAAGAATCTGGCTGTTCAACATCATCGGCTGCGCCCTCCTGGGCCTGCTGGTGTTCTCCCTCGGCGGCGCCCCTGTGGAGCGCGCGCAGGACATGGTGGCGGGACGCATCGCCCAGGGCCCCTGGCGCAGCTTCCTGCGGGCCGTGGGCTGCGGCCTCATCATCGACATCGCCGTCTGGCTATACAAAAACAAGGGGTCCATCCTCCCGATCCTGTTCGGCGTCCCCTTGTTCATCGTGTGCGGTTTCTACCATTCCATCGCCGACGTGACATACATCGTCGCCGCCTGGAAATGGAGTCCCGCGCTGCTGTGGTATTACCCGCTGATCGTGCTGGGCAACTACGTCGGCTGCAACGTCCGGCGCGTTACTCTGCGTAATTCTTAAGCTGGTTCATCCACCGGTTGAGTTCGTTGCCCGTCAACCCCAGCACGCTCTGGAGGAAGTCGGTCACCGCCCCCGCATCCTGCTTGAGCAGATCGAGCAGGCCGCCGGCGTAGGCGCCGAGGCTCCCGAGGAAACCGATTCCCTTCTTGATGCCATGGTCCACCAGGATGCCGTGATAACGGCCGATGGCGGCCATCGCCTGCTGCTTCTCGGCGATGGAATACATGCGGTAATTGTCCACATACTCCCGGAGCAGGGCTTCATACTGCCGGTTCACGCGGTCCCACTGGTAGGGACGGTAGCGGTCGGCGTTGCGTTCGACGCGGTCCACGAAGCGCTCGAGCTTGGCGGGCGCCCGGAGCGTCGCGCAACTGGCGGCGGTCAGGGCCACCAGGATCATCAGGATGTATTTACGCATAGTCGTTCAGTGTTTTCAGCCAAAGATAGCAAAAATTCTGCCAAGGCCTATTCCTTGACCTTCAGGACCTCGCCGGCCTCGCGGGCGACGGTTTCCTTCCAGAGCTCGGTGTAGCCGGGCTGTTCGACCTTGGCGGGCAGGCCCTTGCCGTAGTCGGAGTGCTTGAAGGAGCCGTCTTCGTTCTGCGGCTTTACGTTGCCGTCCATAAACTTGACGAGGAGTTCCTCTTCCAGGGCCACCCAGGTCGCAAACTGGTCCTGCGCCGTCTGCACAGAATAATCCGTGACGTAGCGCGTGACCTTGGCGAACGGGGTGCGGGAGACCATCACGTCCCGCTTGGAGGAGAGTTTGTCCTGGAGTTTCAGAACAGCCTGGTTGTACAGCGCGACGGCGGCGCTGTCCACGCGGTGCGTCCTGCGTTCCATCTGCTCCGTCTCGAAGGCGTCGATCTTCTTCCGCACGTGCGGGGCCATGATGTTGTACATCTTGTAGCAGGCGTTCGAGATGCGGTTGTTGATCCAGAAGGAGGCGGTGGGGGAATAGTGGAGCAGGTCGCCGTTGCCCACGCGGAAGCATTCCGGGACCTGGGTGATGGACGTGTAGATCGGGGTCACATACGAGGTGGCCGCATCGTCGGTACCGAACCACAGGATGCCGCCCACCTCGTCGGGGACATAGTCGCGGGCCTGACCCACCATCCAGAAGCCCGTCTGCTGGGTCGCGATGGCGCGCTCGTTCAGGTAGGTGCCGCCCTCGGCCTTGTATTCCATCGGGCGCCAGCGGTACGGCAGGGCGTTGCCGCCTGCACCGATGTCCTGCGTCATGTCCATGGGCGTGCCCTCGTAATGGTCGCGCATCACGTCGGCCACCGCCTTCACGGAGACTTTCTTCCGCGGGTAGATGAACAGGGGCAGGTCTCCGTCCAGGTCGTAGCCCATCGCGTAGTCCAGGAAGTCGGACGCGTCCTTGGTGACGGCCTTTCCTTCGGAATCATAGTAGGAGAACCAGCCGTCGGAGAGGATGTTGAAGGCGCTCCAGACGCGGGCGTCGCAGCCGCGGACCGTGCCAAAATCGGCGGGGCCATAGGCCTTCTTGAAGCTGAATTCCTCGTCGGGACCGTCGAAATAACCCTTGCGGCGGGCGAGGGAGATGACATCCTTCGCATACAGGCAGTTGTCGGGATCGTTCAGGGGGAAGGCGCCGATGCGGGCCTGGTTGGCGTGGGCGCAGATGGCCCCGTCCGGCACGCGGAGAGCCACCCACACGATGCCCTTGTCGATATTGATGCCGTTCCGCATGTTCATCCCCTTGCCGATGAGTTCCATGATCCAGGCCTCGTTCTTGTCGGCGATGGAGAAGGTCTCGCCTTCGGAGGCATAGCCGTATTCGTTCGCCAGGTCCACGATGATGGAAATCGCCTCCCGGGCGGTCGAGGCCCGCTGCAGGGCGATGTAGATGAGGGAACCGTAGTCGATGCAGCCCCGGCGGTCCATCAGTTCCTCGCGGCCGCCCCAGGTGGTCTCGGTGATGATGACCTGCTTCTCGTTCATGTTGCCCACGGTCTGGAAGGTGTGGGGGACCTGGTCGATGTCGCCGAGGTACTTCCCGCTGTCCCAGTCATGCACCTGGAGCACGGAGCCGGCCTTCCAGTCCGCGGCGGGGTGATAGTACAGTTCGCCGAAGAGGTAATGCGAATCCGCCGCATAGGTGACCAGGGTGGAGCCGTCCTTGCTGGCGCCCTTGGTGATGATGACGTTCGTGCAGGTATTGCCTTCCAGCGCGGGAATCAGGAAAAAAAGCGTGGAAAGGACGAGGGTCAGGTGCGGTTTATGCATCGTATTTGGGGGTTTGTTCAATAATTGTTAATTTTGCCTGCTTGCAAGCCTTTGCAAATTTATGAAAATTTATCATCGGATGAAACACTTATGGATGCTGGCGGCGGCCCTCCTCGTGGGCTCCGTCGCCCTGCGTGCCCAGAATCAGGGCCCCCAGACGGAGGAACAGAAGGAGAAGCAGCTGATGGAATACATCGACCGGGAGGTCAAGCGCCTGTCTGAACAGCTCACGCTCGAATACTGGCAGGAGTTCTACGTGGATTCCACGCTTACCCACGATTACCACGCCATGCAGGAGGAACTGGAAGAGCTTCAGAAGGCGAAGGTCGGGAATGCCGACATCTACCAGGGCGTCCAGGACAAGTGGATGCAGCAGATCGACGACTCCTACCACCGCTTCTTCAACGAGGAGCAGTGGAAGAAGTACTGGAAATCCACCGGCCAGCGCAACCAGAAAGCCCGCGACAAGCGCAAGGCCAAGGCGGAAAAAGCGTCTGCCGAGCTCAAAAACGCGGGAAAATAGTTATCTTTGCGGGATTTTAGACGAAAACAAGGTATGAAAGAAGCGATCGAACAGATCCAGAAGCAGCTGGCCGAACTCAAGGCCGCCTCGCAGAAAGAAGTGGAGGACGCCCGAGTCCGCCTGCTGGGAAAGAAGGGTTCCATCACGGCGCTGATGGAGGAGTTCCGGACCATCGCCCCGGAGCTCAAGCGCGAATATGGCCAGAAGCTGAACGAGCTCAAGAAGGCCGCCACGGCCAAGATCGAGGAGCTCAAGGAGCAGGCTGCGGCCGCCGCCGTGGAGCTGGCCCCGAAGCAGGACCTCTCCATGCCGGGCGACCCCTTCGAACTGGGTTCCCGCCATCCCGTTTCCATCGTCCGCCAGGAAATCGTGGACATCTTCCGCAAGTTCGGCTACGACGTGGCTGAAGGCCCGGAGATCGAGGACGACTGGCATGTGTTCGAGGCGCTCAACTTCCCGCCGAACCATCCCGCCCGTGAGATGCAGGACACCTTCTTCGTGTCCAACGGCCACCTGAATCCGCTCCTTCTCCGCACCCACACCTCTTCCGTGCAGGTGCGCACGATGGAATCGCAGCCCCTCCCGATCCGCGTGATCTGCCCGGGCCGCGTGTTCCGCAACGAAGCGATCAGCGCCCGCGCGCACTGCATCTTCCACCAGGTGGAAGGCCTCTATATCGACAAGAACGTCACCTTCGCGGACCTCAAGCAGGCCATCCTCCTGTTCGCTCGCGAAATGTTCGGTCCGGACACGCAGATCCGGATGCGCCCTTCCTACTTCCCGTTCACCGAGCCCTCCGCGGAGGTCGACGTGAGCTGCAACATCTGCCATGGCAAGGGCTGCAACATCTGCAAGGGCACCGGCTGGCTCGAGATCATGGGCTGCGGCATGGTGGACCCGAACGTCCTCGAGGCCAGCGGCATCGACTCCAAGGTCTATAGCGGCTTCGCCTTCGGCATGGGCGTGGAACGCATCGCGATGCTCAAGTGGCAGGTCAACGACCTCCGCCACTACTTCGAGAACGACATGCGCTTCCTGAAGGAGTTTGCTACCGCGACGGAGGTGTAAGGACCCCGTCCTCCGCAAATTAATGTGCAAAACGCCCCTGTTTTGCACATTTTTTGTTTTGATACCAGCCATGAAACACTTCATCCTTCTTTTGTCGGCCCTGGCTTTGCTCACGGCCTGCGGGTCGTCCCGCCGCGTTTCGGCGGTGGACGGGACGGCGGCCTGGGAGGGCCGGACCACCTCGGAGATCATGCGGGCGATGGGCGATCCCGACCGCATCGACCCGGACGGAAAGGGCGGCAGCATCCTGGTCTACGAGTCCACGCCGGACTACAGCAGTCCCGATTACGACATCCTTGCCCCGGAGGCATCAGCCAGCCCACGTCGGTACGCGCATTTCTATCTGGACGACGAAGGTGAATGCTACCGGGTGGACACGAACCGGACCCTGCCCGCTCCGTATGATGCTTACCGCCCCTACCGCTGGCTGGTGGTTCCTTTCGTGGTGGATGTCCTGGTCTATCTGCCCTTGATGATTCTCGGCGCCGTCCTCCTCTGACGTTTCCTTTGGACGTTTTTTACAGTGTAATGGACAATTCTTTCAAAGAGTTGTCCGTTTTTTCGTACCTTTGGACAGCACTAAAACCACTTGCCATGCGACTCCGTCATCCTTTCAGCGTTCTCTTTCTACTGTCCGTTTCCCTCCTCCTGCTGACCGCCTGCGGCGCCAGGAAAACCATCCGCACCGTCGCGGAAGTCCGGGTCGAAGCCCCGGAAGGCACGGCGCCGGTGCTGCCGTACCAGGTCTGGGTCACCTACGCGGACCGTTCCGGCGGATGGCGTCAGGTGAAGTGGACGAACTCGCTCCGGGAAACCGAGGAAGAGGAGGCGGCCCTGCCGGTGGGATCGGCCTATACCGTCCCCGGATATATCCTCGGAGACAATTCGACGGAGAATGGCTTCCCGGTCGAGGCCCAGGTGACGGTGGTGGCGGGGAAACCCGCCGCGCCGGCGCAGGAGCCGGTCGCCCGGCCGCTGCCGCTCGGGAGCGTCCGGCTCATCGGCGACAACCGGCTCACCGCGAACCGCGACCTGGACGTGCAGAATCTGCTCTCGCTGGACATCACCCAGCAGCTGTATAACTACCGCGACACCTACGGCCTGCCCACGGAGGGCTATACCCGGTCCAACGGCTGGGATTCCCCCACCACGAAACTTAAAGGTCACGGGACGGGCCACTACATGTCCGCCCTCGCGTTCGCCTTCGCGGGTACGGACGATCCCGCCCTCAAGGACGAACTCCGCAGCCGCATCCGTCGGATGGTGGACGAACTCCGCGCCTGCCAGGAGATGACGTTCGTCTGGGACAGCAAGCTGGGCCGGTACCGCGAGGCGCGGGACCTCGTCCCGGAAGCCGAGTTCGACAAGCTGGAAGGCACCTGGGCGGCGTTCGACAAGTACAAGAAGGACTGCCGGAGCTATGGCTACGGATACATCAACGCCATTCCCGCCCAGCATCCGGTCCTCATCGAAAAATACGCGCCTTACAATAATGAGAAGGGCGTCTGGGCCCCGTACTATACCATCCACAAGCAGCTGGCAGGACTCGTGGACATCGCCACGAACATCGACGACCAAGAGATCGCCGCGAAGGCCCTCCTCATCGCGAAGGACATGGGCCTTTGGGTGTGGAACCGGCTGCACTACCGCACGTACGTGAAGATGGACGGGGACAAGGCGGAGCGCCAGGCCCGCCCCGGCAACCGCTACGAGATGTGGAACATGTACATCGCCGGTGAAGTGGGCGGCATGCAGGAAGTTCTCTCCCGGCTGGCCGGCCTGGTTACCGACCCCGAGGAGAAAGCGCATCTCGTGGAGGCCGCGGGCTGCTTTGATTCGCCCGCGTTCTACGACCCGCTTTCCAAGAATATCGACGACATCCGTACCCGCCACGCGAACCAGCACATCCCCATGATCGTGGGCGCGCTGAACCTGTACCGGGCGGGCGGGAATCCCTACTATTATCAGATTGCCAGCAACTTCTGGAACCTGGTCCAGGGCCGGTACGCCTATGCGATGGGCGGCGTCGGCAACGGCGAAATGTTCCGCCAGCCCTATTCCCAGATGCTGTCGATGAACACCAGCGTGCAGTCCGACCGGCAGCGGAATCTCTTCCCGAACCCGGACATCAACGAGACCTGCTGCGCCTACAACCTCGCGAAGCTCACCAAGGATCTGAACGGGTACAACCCGGACGACGCGCGGTATATGGACTATTACGAGCGGGTGCTGTACAACCAGCTTGTGGGATCGGTCGATCCGCACGAGTACGGCGTGTGCTACCAGTACGCCGTGGGCATGAACGCGACGAAACCTTTCGGCAGCCCGACCCCGCAGGAAACCTGCTGCGGCGGCACGGGCGCTGAGAACCATGTCAAGTACCAGGAGGCGGCGTACTTCGTCTCCGACAATACCCTCTGGGTGGGCCTGTACCTGCCCACTGTCGCAAATTGGGACGAGAAGGGCGTCTCCCTGCGCCAGGAATGCGCCTGGCCGGCGGAATCTTCCGTGATCACCGTGGAAAAGGGTGGTACCTTCGCCCTCAAGCTGCGTGTCCCGTACTGGGCCACGGAAGGGTTCGGCGTGAAGGTCAATGGCAGAAAGCTCAAGGCCGATTATCAGCCGTGCTCCTACGTGGAGATCCCCGAGCGGGAGTGGAAGGCCGGTGACAAGGTAGAGGTGACGATGCCGTTCGGGAAGCACCTGAACTTCGGCCCGGACAAGATGGACCTCGCCGCCACGGGCGTGAACGAGGCCCGCACGCCGTTCGACCCGATGTGGGAAGGCGTCCTGATGTACGGACCTCTGGTGATGGCCACCCCGGACATCACGGTCTGGGAGCAGGCGGAGTTCGACCTCGATCCCGATCTGAGCGACATCGTCCTGAAGGGACACACGGCGGATGCCGGCACGGACGGCAACGTCTATACCCTCACCCTGGGCGACAAGACCTTCTATCCCGACTATTACATGACGGACCACAGCACGCATTATCTGCGTCTGAATGTCCTGAACGAGGGCAAAAAGGCTAAGAATACGCGTGGCGTGGACAAGACGTACCTGGACCAGGCGATCCGCATCGCCCGCTCCCGCGTGGAGGCGCAGGATGCCTGGAATGCCCTGGAGACCAAGGTTCCCGCCTTCGCTCCGTGGGCCCCGAACGGCTATGCCCGGATGCTGGAGCAGCTGGAGGCGGCCGAGGCGGTGAACGCGGCGGAGCCCCGCACGCTCAGCCAGGAGGAGGTCACGAAGGTCACCTCGGCCCTGAATGCCGCCATCAACACCATGCGTCCCGGCAACCTGGCCGAGCCGGAGGACCTGGACGCCCTGCTGCGCCTGGTCGTCGAGACCAAGGAGATCCCGAACAAGAATACCCGTCTGCGCGAGGCCATCGACTTCGCCGACATGGTGATCCAGTATGTCAACGACGGCTCCGGCACGAAGGACCTGATTGACCGTGCGCGGACCCGCCTGGAAGAAGCCCTGAAAACCTTATAATTCCCCATACCATGACCGGAAAGCTGTTTTTCCCGCTCGTCGGCCTGCTCGCCGCCTCCTCCCTCGCAGCCCAGCCCGCTTCGGGCGGCTATCCCATCGACCCCGTTCCCTTCACCAGCGTGAAGGTGGCCCCGGATTCCTTCTGGGGACAGCGCCTGAAAGCGTCCCGTGAGGTGACGATTCCGCTCGCTTTCTCCAAGTGCGAGAGCGAGGGCCGGTACGAGAACTTCGTGAAGGCGGAAAAGCAGATGCATTCGCCGGTGAACCTCGGGTATGAGGTGAAGGGCTTCTCCTTCGACGATACCGACGTCTATAAGACCATCGAGGGTGCCTCCTACGTGCTCCAGACCTATCCGGACAAGAAACTGGAGGCCTATATCGACAGCGTCCTCGTTATCGTCGCCGCGGCGCAGGAGCCGGACGGCTACCTGTACACGGCCCGGACGATGAACCCGGAGCATCCGCACGAATGGGCGGGCGACAAGCGCTGGGTGAACGACGAGGAGCTGAGCCATGAGCTCTACAATCTCGGCCACATGGTGGAAGGCGCCGTCGCGCACTGGCAGGCCACCGGCAAGCGCAACTTCTTGGACATCGCCATCCG
>Ga0310696_10002030_pt1 | contig 27780 bp, 17 predicted proteins | sample AusTroGonzalo_MG_4_FD_203885 | JGI IMG/M metagenome (GOLD analysis project Ga0310696, IMG submission 203885) | Bovine rumen microbial communities from tropical cattle in Woodstock, Queensland, Australia - Gonzalo_02 (v2) (version 2) | ecosystem: Host-associated > Mammals > Digestive system >...
CGGAGGTTGACGGTCATCAGGGACCTTTCGGCCTCGGACATGGCGTCACGTTCTGCGGCGATGAAGTCGCGGATATCTGCTACGGTCTTGAAAGAATCGTTGAGCTGGATACGGGCGTCGGTACCGTACATGGCCTGATACTGCAGGGTAGGGCTACCGATGTTGATATTGGCGCTCAGGTCTTTTCTCTCCAGTTTGGCAACTTCGGAGGCCTCGGGCATGGTGACCTTGACCTTCTGCTCCGTTTCACGCATCTGCGTGGTTACCATGAAGAAGAACAGGAGCATGAACACGATATCGGAAAGGGAGTTGGACGATGCCTGCGGGACTTCCTTCTTATTGCTGGAACTTCCAAATTTTGACATAAATCTTACCTCCTATTATTTTTTACCGGTATCCTTAGGCTCGGCCTCGGAAATGTTCTGAGGAACGGCCTTCTTTACAATGTCTTGTTCTGCTTCGGTGAGCTTGGAGAACTTCTTGCCGAAGTTAGCTCTGGAGAAGTCGTCGCGGAGTTCGTTAACAGCTTTCACCAGTTCGTTCTGCACTGCAATATAGGCCGAGTAGCTGGTACCACGGTCGTTCTGCAGTGAGATAACACCCTTGGAAACCATGTAGGTTTTGCCTTCGATTTCCTTTGGCTCCTTTTCGGGGAGGTTGGGGTCGTTGGTGGGGTTGGTGAGGAACTCTTTGATCTTGTCTTTCAAGAGAGAGATGTCCATGGCTTCGCTACCGGCAAACAGCTTATCGGCAGAGTTGATTCTGACGATGATGATGTTACGGCGGTTAACCTTCTGGTCCTGGGCTTGTTTTTCGTCCGGGATAGGCGGAAGGCGGCGCTGCAGACCTGACTGGTCTCCCATGGTTGTAGTCATGAGGAAGTAGCACAGCAGCAGGAATGCAATGTCGGCCGTTGAACCGATTGCTTCAAATTTTCTTCTTGCCATGGTTTACATTACTTTTTGTTGCGGATGGTCATGAGAACTTCGCCGAAAACGATGGACAGGATGGCAACACCGCCTACCAGGTAAGCCATGTTGAGGATGGTGTCCGTCATCTTGAGCTCGGTTGCACTGGGGAGCTTGGGAGCGGTGTAACCCACTGCCGGAGCACCGGATGCGAGCAGGTAGCACAGGCCGAAAAGAACGGCGGCGCCAACCACGGCAATTCCGATTTTGATGAGACCCTTGGGATTAGTTGTAGCAGTAACGTAGAGGCCGACGCAGATAACTGCAGCCAGTGCGATGCCCAGAACGATGTATGCCCATACGAACAGTACATCCGTTGCGGCGCCGTCGTTAGCCTCAAACCCAATCAGGGACCCCCAGATGAGTACAGCAACGCTAAGAGCAATGAGTACCCAAAGCAGGATCTTGCAGATTTTGGCGTATTTCTGTTGTTCCATTATATCTGGAGTTTAAAAAAATTGGGTTAATTACTTCTTGTTGGCGTACTTGACCATGGTGTCCACGAAGCGGATGGAAGAGTCTTCCATATCGATGGACAGGGAGTCGATCTTGGCGATGATATAGTTGTAGAAGATCTGGAGGATCATAGCTACGATGAGACCGCCCACAGTGGTGATGAGGGCCACTTTCATACCGCCAGCAACAACGTTAGGGGAGATATCGCCAGCTGCCTGGATAGCGTCGAAGGCCTGGATCATACCGATAACGGTACCAAGGAATCCCAGTGAAGGAGCGATGGAAATGAACAGACCAATCCAGCTGAGACCGTTCTCCATGAGGCTCATCTGAACGCCGCCGTAGGAAACGATGGTCTTTTCGACTACATCGATGCCCTGGTCGGCACGGAGGAGACCCTGATAGAAGATGGAGGCAACGGGGCCACGGGTTTCACGGCAAACTTTCTTGGCTTCTTCTACACCGCCTTTTGCAAGGGCAGCTTCCACTGCTTCCAGCAGTTTGGTGGTGTTGGTCTTGGAGAAGGCCAGGTAAAGGATACGCTCAATAGCGAGGGCCATACCGAGGATGAGGCAGATGATGATGAGGGACATGAAGCCTGCACCACCTTCGATGAACTTGGTCTTCAGGGCCTGGTGGAGGGGAACTTCCTCACCGGAGCCGGCGAACAGGTCCACAACTTCTTCGGCCTCTTCGGCAGCGGGAGCAGCCTGATCCTGGGCAGAAGCGATGGCAGCAGAGAAGGTCATGAGACTTGCGACTGCCAAAAACATGAAAAACTTTTTCATAATCGTTTTTGTGTTGTTAGTTATAAATTGAATTAGTTAAAAAATAAACTTCACGTTTGGTCGTGCAATTTAGCAAGAAAAATCTTAAATAGCAAAGATTATTTGCTTATTTCGCCGCAAAGGTTCTTTTCCAGCATGGTTTTTACCCACTGGTTGTTGTCGCTGCGGCCCATGAGGCTGAACAGTTTTCCCAGCGCCGCTTCTGTGGTAATATCGGCCCCTGAGAGCACTCCAGCATGCTTAAGACCGGCGCCGGTGGCATAAAGGTCCATGTTCACGGTGCCCGATTTGCACTGGGTCACGTTAAGGAGTATCTTCCCCATGTGGTCGGCCTCTTCTATCAGCTCCAGAAACCATGGTTTGGAAAGAGCATTTCCGGAACCGTACGTCTCTATAATGCAGGCCCGCGTGAGGGGATCGGCTATTACCGAACGCATCACCTGGGGAGTCATGCCGGGGTGAACCTTAAGTATGGCCACCCTGGTGTCCAGATGAGTCTGCACGCGCAGCATGGCGTCCCAGTAAACCGGCTTGCGGATTACATCGGTGTTATAGCGGATGGAAATGCCTGCCTCGGCCAGCGGAGGACAGTTGGGCGATGTAAAAGCGTTGAAAGCCTCGGCGCTGTACTTGGTTGAACGGTTGCCTCTAAGTAGCTGTGAATCAAAGTAAATGCACACCTCGGGCACCCTTGCGTGTCCTTCGTAATCCTTTTCTGCGGCAATCTCTACGGCCGATATCAGGTTTTCCTTTCCGTCCGTGCGGGGAACACCAATAGGCAGCTGGCTTCCGGTGAAAACCACCGGCTTGGTAAGGCCTTCCAGCATAAAACTTAAGGCCGATGCGCTGTAGGCCATGGTGTCGGTGCCGTGCAGCACCACAAAACCGTCGTATTCCTCGTAGCGGTCACGGATTATCTCGGCCAGCTGAACCCAGATTGAAGGCTCTACGTCCGACGAATCGATGAGAGGGTCGAACGTGAACGAATCAATCTTGACGTTGAATTTGTTAAGTTCCGGTACTTCGGCCTTTATCTGGCTGAAGTCGAAGGGCTTAAGGGTTCCTACCACCGGATCTTCTTTCATGCCGATGGTGCCGCCCGTGTAGATAATTAGGACTGAAGATTTCATATCCTGTCAAAAAGTTTCAGTGCGTTATTTGTGGTAATTTCTTCTATCTGTTCAAGCGTGAGGCCTTTAACTTCGGCCACCTTTTGTGCAATTATGGGTATGTTGGCGCTCTCGTTCCGCTGTCCGCGGTAGGGGACAGGGGCAATGTACGGCGCATCGGTTTCCAACAGTATCTTTTCCAGCGGAATTCGCTCCACCACCTTTGGCAAACCGGCATTCTTGAAGGTGATTACGCCGCCAATTCCCACCGAAAAATCGGCAAATCTGTTGGCCCTTTCGTAAACCTCGTAACTTGCAGTAAAGCAGTGAAGGTTTCCCCTCAGATGCAAATGCCGGCAATCCTCCAGCACCTCAAAAAAGTCCTCCCAGGCATCCCTCAGGTGTATATTCACCGGCAAATCCATCTTAGCCGCCAGCTCAAACTGCAACCTCAGAACCTCCTTCTGCAACTGCGCGAACTCCTTCCCCTCATGATAGTCCAGCCCGATTTCGCCAATGGCTACGACCCTTTCCCCACAGAAGGTAAAGTCCCCTTCCGGAGCATCGGCCTTATTATTCGCGGAGGAAGGGGACTTTACCTTCTGTGACAGGGCATAGACAAGATCAAGTTCATCCTTCCAGTTCTCAGTAACCGAGCAGGGATACAGTCCCAGCATTTCGTAGATCACTCCGGGGTGGCGGTTGCCGATTTCCCACATGGCCGATCTTTCTCTTGAATCCACATCGGCCTGGATCATTTTGCCCACTCCCGCCTTCAGGGCACGCTCAATGGCCTCCTCCGCATCCGGAAGCAGCCACTGGTCGTAAAAGTGTGTGTGCGTGTCCACGAACATAAATACAAAGATAGCAAAAACTCCGTAATATTCGCCGTCCCAGTTTGACATCCCCCGCCGCGACGCGCCATCCCTCATTTTTGCCTATTTTTGCGGGATGCCACGTCGCCGCGACGCGCGAAACCTCAAAAATGGCCGAAAATGCGGGATGCGGCGTCGTCAACCACTAGTCCCACCCGGGGGCGAGTGAGCAGCGGCGGAGGAGGTCGGTGGTTAGGACGCCGTCGGCTTCAAGGGTGCCCACGGCCGAAAGGACTTCGGCAAAGGGACGGCGAAGGGCGGCGGCCAGTTCTTCAATGCTTACACCGCGGTGAGCCTGGACGGCAAGGCCGATGGTGACAAGAGGGGAGCCAGGGCCGTATTTCCGTGCCAGACGGGCCTGCAGCACCTTTTCAGGCGAATCCCCGGCCTGAGATGTGAGCCAGGAACCGCCGGAACCCCTGTGCCGATGCGGTCCGCCAAGGCCCAGAGCGTCTACCAACTGCTCAGGCGAAGTGACAATCTGGGCCATCTGGGCCGATATCAATGAATTGCACCCTGCACTGCGAACATCGTCCAGCCTTCCGGGAACCGCAAAGACATCCCTGTTATATTCCACGGCATATTTTGCTGTCATCAGGGACCCGCCTTTGGTCTTTGACTCCACAACTACAACGGCCCTGGCCAGCCCGGCAATTATCCTGTTCCGCCGCACAAAATTAAGCGCCACCGGGGAAGTCCCCAATGGATAATCAGTTACAAGTCCGCTTCCCGGTGCCCGAACCATATCCATGGCCAGCTGCTGATGCTGCCAGGGGTAAACGGAATCAATACCGGTAGCCATCACCCCAACCGTTGGCAATCCGCACTCCAGGGCCGTGCGGTGCGCAACCGCATCCACCCCAAGTGCCAGGCCGCTCACTATGGCAGGCTGCACATGCGCATCGGCCAGTGCCAGTACCAGCTTCCGGCACCAGGCCTTGCCGTATGAGCTCAAATCCCTCGTCCCCACAAAAGCCACCATCGGCCTCAAATCAAAAATCTCTGTTGGCGAAGAAGTCCCGTTCAGATAAATCCCCAACGGCGGCTCCGGGCACTCCAATAGTGCCTTTGGATAATCCTCGTCAAACATTCCCACAAACCGGAATCCCTTCTCCTTCAACTTCTCCAATTCACCATCAGCCCATTCCAGCAAATCAGGCGTCAGCTTGCTCATCAGCCCCTGACCGTAAGGGTATACCCCTCCCGATGCATCGGCCTTATTATTCGCGTAGGGAGGGGTATACCCTTCGGCCGAGGCCAGAGCAAATACCTCCATCGCGCTGCCGGCATCGGCAATTAGTTCACGGGCCAGGCCGGGGTGGTAACCGTAAACTTTGTTCAGTGCGCACAGCGCCACATTTTCGTCCATCGTATTCATGGCCGAAAGATATGGCGCAAAAACGAAAAACAACGCAATCGTAAAAAAGATTGCGTTGTTTCACACGAAAAAAGTGATGTTTCTTACGATTTGCCCCTTTTACACTATCAGAAGTGCATCGCCGTAAGGGCCAAAACGGTAGCCTTCCTTAAGAGCTTCCTCGTATGCTGCCATAACTTTCTTATAGCCGCCAAAGGCTGCAACACTCATTAGCATGGTGCTTTGCGGCAGGTGGAAGTTGGAAACAATAGCATCCGGAACCGAGTACTCGTACGGAGGGAAGATGAACTTGTTGGTCCAGCCGTCAAAAGGATTAACCTCGTGCGTGGTGGTCACGTAAGTTTCCAGGCCGCGCATCACGGTTGCACCAACCGCCAGCACCTTCTTATTGGAACGCTTGGCCTTATTGATAATGGCCGATGCATCCTCCGGGATAATCAGGCGCTCGGAATCCATCCTGTGCTTGGAAAGATCTTCCACATCCACTGTGCGGAAGTGGCCGATACCCATGTGCACGGTAATGAAGGCTTTGTCGATATCCTTCAGGATCATGCGGTTGAACAGTTCCCGGCTAAAGTGCAGGCCGGCAGCGGGAGCGCTAACGGCACCCTCGTGCTTTGCAAAGATGGTCTGGTAGTTCTCCACATCCTCCGGAGTGGTCTTTTCCTTAACCCATTCGGGAACGTAAGGTTCGCCAAGGGCAAAGAGCGATTCCTTGAAATCCTCGTAGGAACCGTCAAAGAGGAAACGCAGGGTACGGCCGCGTGAGGTGGTATTGTCGATAACCTCGGCCACCATGGACTCGTCTTCTCCGAAATAAAGCTTGTTGCCGATACGGATTTTGCGGGCAGGGTCCACTATTACGTCCCAAAGGCGCTGCTCCCGGTTGAGTTCGCGAAGAAGCAGAACCATGATATCGGCCCCGGTCTTTTCCTTTTTACCATAAAGGCGTGCGGGGAAAACCTTGGTGTCGTTAAGGACGAAAACATCGCCTTTGCCAAAATAATCTATGATATCCTTGAAGATACGGTGTTCTATTTCGCCGGTGTCTTTGTGCAGTACCATCAGGCGGGCTTCGTCGCGCCAGCGGGGAGGGTTCTGGGCAATGCGGTCGGCCGGAAGATCGAAGTTGAATTGTGAAAGTTTCATTATTCGTTCGTGTTACTCGATACTATATATATACGGCACATATTCCAAAAAAGTTTCAGGAACATGCGCCGTATATACTATAAAGTGTAACGGAAACTATTTCTTGAACCAGTCAAGGCATTTTCGGCAAAGTGCCGAGATGTCTTCCCATTTGCCTTCAGCGATAACTTCCTTGGGGAAAAGCTTAGAGCCCATACCAACGGCAGTAACACCGCTCTTGGCCCATGCTGCCAGATTATCTTCGGTGGGTTCTACGGCGCCTGTGGCCATTACCATTGCCCAGGGCAGGGGACCAAGGACATTCTTCACGAAGGAAGGACCGCCCACGTTTCCGGCGGGGAACACTTTCACCAGGTCGCAGCCCAGTTCCATTCCGCGCACCATTTCGCTCACGCTGCCGCAGCCGGGGCTGTAGGGTACGCCGCGCTTATTGGCCAGCGGGGCAATTTCTTCCACCAGGCAGGGGGATACCAGGAAGTCGGCGCCCATCTGGATGTACTGCGCGGCGGTGGGGGCATCAAGCATAGTGCCGGCACCCAGGGCCATTTCGGGGCACTCCTTGCGCACGAAGGCCATCACTTCCTTGAACACATCGGCTGCTCCGTCGCCGCGGTTGGTGAATTCGAAGGCGCGGATACCGCCGTCGTAGCATGCCTTGACAACCTTCTTGGTAAGTTCTACGTCCTTATTGTAGAACACAGGCACTATTCCGGTGCTGCGAATAATGCCGATAGTATCGATTTTTTTGAATTTAGCCATAGATTCTTCACTTCGTTCAGAATGACACTAACGGGAGACACGTCCGGAACCGCCGCCGTTGATTAAACCTTCAACCTCGGCCACTGTTACGCGGTTGTAGTCGCCGATGATAGTGTGCTTGAGGCAGGAGGCTGCCGCAGCGAATTCGATGGCTTCCTGGTCTGTAGGATAGGTTATGAGACCGTAAAGGAGGCCGCCCATGAAGGAGTCTCCGCCGCCAACGCGGTCTACAATATGGGTAATGTCGTAGCGCTTGCTCTGCCACAGGGTTTTTCCGTCGTACAGTACGCCTCCCCATGTGTTGTGATTGGCGTTGATGGAACCGCGCAGGGTTACGGCCACCTTCTTGCAGCGGGGGAATTTCTCCATAAGCTGGCGGCAGACGCTTACAAAAGCGGTCTGGTCAATTTCGCCACCGGTCTTTTCGGCGTCGAAGCCTTCGGGCTTGATGCCGAATTCTTTTTCGGCGTCTTCTTCGTTGCCAAGGATAAGGTCGCAGCCTTCTACCAGGGCGGGCATAACCTCGGATGCCGATTTGCCGTATTTCCACAGTTTCTTGCGGTAGTTCAGGTCGCAGGATACTTTTACGCCCATTTCGTTAGCTATCTTTATGGCTTCCAGGCATGCATCGGCCGCACCCTGAGAAAGGGCGGGGGTAATGCCGGTCCAGTGGAACCAGTCGGCGCCTTTTAGAACTTCCCTCCAATTTACCATACCGGGCTGAATCTCCGAGATGGCACTGTGTGCGCGGTCGTAAACTACTTTGGAACCGCGTGCCACTGCACCGGTTTCAAGGTAATAGATTCCAACGCGGTCTCCGCCATACACCACGCCGTCAAGGTTAACGCCAAAGCCTTTTAGCTCGGCCGTGCACATGTCGGCAATGTCGTTCTTGGGAAGACGGGTCACAAAGTGGGCGTCCACGCCGTAATTGGCCAGCGATACGGCCACATTGGCTTCGCCGCCGCCGAAGGTGGCATCAAACTGACGGGCCTGCGAAAAACGCAGATATCCCGGGGTGGAGAGGCGAAGCATCACTTCGCCGAAGGTTACTACTTTTGCCATTGGTTATTGATGTTTGTTTGAAGATTCTCTGATAATAAGTTCCATTGGTATTATTTCCGTATCCGTCCGGCCTTCCAGGAAGGCACGGGCCGCAGCCTGCCCCATCTCGAAGGGATGCTGGCCAAGGGTACTCAGGGAAGGATTCATGAGGGAAGTGAAGCCTTCATTTGCCGTGCCCACAACACCAAACTGGTCCGGAATGGATATTCCTTTTTCCTTAATGGCCTCTATTGCACCCAGGGCACTGAAGGCTCCAGCGCTGTACAGGGCGTCGCAACCGGCATCAATGGCCTTTAATCCCGCCTCATAACCGGTTTCCCTCACAATGGTATTCTCATATACAATAGAAGGATCGTAGGGGAGACCTGCACTTTCCAGCGCCAGACGGTAACCTGCCAGGCGCTCTACATAGGCTTGTGACGACATGTATCCAGCCAGGGTGCCGATTCTCTTGTATCCGGCACGAATAAGGTGCAGAGTGGCCTTGAATGCTCCGTCGCAGTTGGCGCCTACTATTTTGGCTCCGGAAAGATCTGGGAATACACGGTCGAACTGTACTAAGGGGGTGTCTCCCAGAATTTCCTTTACGTGCTCTCCGTTACGGGACTCTATGGCATGGGAAAGCAGTACGCCGGCTACCCGGTAGTTCTTGAGGGTTTTTAGGGCTTTTATCTCGGCCTCTAAACTTTCGATGGTTTGGCAGATGAGGATATTGTATCCGGCCTGGTTTAATACGCTCTCGGCCCCGCCTATGCAGTTTGAGAAGAACTCGCGGTTGATTCGTGGAACCACTATGCCCACAATGGAAGATGCCCCTTTACGGAGGTTGGAGGCCACAACGTTTCTTTCATAGCCCATCTCCTTTGCTTTCTTTTCTACAGCCCGACGGGTTTCTTCCTTTACACGCGGACTCCCTGCCAGGGCACGGGAAACCGTTGACGGAGTAATGTTAAGAGCGGCGGCTATGTCGGTTATTGTGGTCATTTCGATGCAAATATACAAACGTTTGCACAAATCGCAAAATATTTTTAACTTTGTTGGCGTATGAACCATAAAAAACTGATAACCTTTCTGGGGATATTCCTTCTTATGGTGGCCTGTAAGGGGTCGCATAAGGCCGTACAGCCCCGTTTTGAATATACCAATCCCATTTTGCATCTGGACTATTCAGACCCTGATGTTTGCCGGGTGGGGGACGATTATTACATGACTGCTTCTTCCTTCAATTGTTTCCCCGGCCTTCCAATACTGCATTCGCGGGATCTGGTGCACTGGGAGCAGATTAGCGCAGCTCTTACAGATTATCCCGACGAGGCTTTCCGAAGCTCTGTCCAGCACGGTAATGGTGTCTGGGCCCCGGCTATCCGCTTTCATAACGGGTGGTTTTATATTTATGTGGGAGATCCGGACAGAGGTATTTTTATGGTCCGAACCCAGGATCCGGCCGGGGAGTGGGAAAAACCCGTCTGGGTGGTTCGGGAAAAAGGTTTCATAGACCCCTGCCCCTTCTGGGACGAAGACGGAAAAGCTTACCTTTCTCACGCTCTTGCAGGTTCACGTGCGGGGCTCAAGAGCGTAGTGCTGGTTGCGCCGTTATCGGCCGATGGTACCTGTCTGGACGGTCTGTCCCGCATAGTATATGACGGACATCTTACGCAGCCCACCATAGAAGGGACCAAGTTTTACAAGCGCGGAGAGTACTATTATATATTCGCGCCCGCGGGGGGCGTTGCCACGGGTTGGCAAACGGTCCTGCGTTCTCAAAGCCCCTGGGGTCCTTTTGAGGAAAAAGTGGTTTTAGCCTGGGCGCCCGGAACAGTAAACGGCCCTCATCAGGGTGCATGGGTTCAGGCTGCGGATGGATCGGATTGGTTTATTCATTTTCAGGACAAGGGCGCCTATGGACGGATAGTCCACCTGCAGCCAATGAGCTGGGCCGATAATGACTGGCCGGTCATCGGCGAAGATCCGGATGGAGACGGCGTGGGCCAGCCAGTGGCTGAATACCGTTTTCCCGGTCAGAGCATGCCTTGCTGTCTGAACGGACAGTGGCAATATCCGGCTGTTCCTCAAGCTACATGGCATATGGCGCTGCCGGAAGGCGGCTTAAGGCTGTATAGCGTTGAGCAGGAGACCGGAACCCTCTGGAACTGCCGCAATGTAATTCAACAGAAATTCCCGGCCGAAAGATTTACAGTCCAGGCGCGTCTCAGTTTCCGTCCAAATCCTCTACTCAAGGAAAAAGGAGAGACGGCCGGATTCGTAGTAATGGGCAACGACTATGCGGGTCTCTTTCTGGTAGATACTCCGGAAGGAGCTGAACTTCAGTACAGCATGTGCCAAGATGCCGGGAAGGGCGGCCAGGAGGAAACAATAGGCCTTGAGACTATTCCTTATATATTTGAAAGACAGGAATTTCCATATTCTTCTGCCAACGTTCCGGCCGTTAACTATCCGGACCGTCCGCAGGCAGAGCTTTGGGTAAAACTGGAGGTAAGAGCTAAGGCTGTGGAAGGAAATGTACCGGATGCGGTTTGTCGGTTCTACTGGAGCCGTGATGGGAAAAGATGGAATAAAATCTCCCAGTCATTTACTGCCAGGCCGGAATTATGGATTGGGGCAAAGTTCGGCTTTTTCTGTAACCGCTATGCGCCCAAGAACGATTCCGGCTGGCTGGATGTGACAGAACTAAGGGTAAAACCGGAATATGCTCCGTTGGAAGGCTTCATTTATGACGAGGCCGATGTCCCGGAGTACACGCTGCCGGAAATACAGTCAAGAAGCAAAAACGAGTGGGGGAAAGAACGCCGTAAAATGCTGGCTCTCTTTGAGAAAGAGATGTATGGCAGCGCTCCGGGCCGCCCGGCCGACGAGAGTTTTGAGTTAATTGCTCAGGATTTGGAAGCCCTTGGCGGAAAAGCCATCCGGCGCGAAGTAAGGGTGAACCTGGGGGAAGGGGAGTATCTGACCTTGCTTATTTATGAGCCCAAAGATGCCGAAAAACCCATACGTACCTTCCTGGGTTTGAATTTCTTCGGCAATCATACAATTAACGAAGATCCGGGTATCGGCCTTCCGGACAGTCTCAGATACAGGAGTGATTTTACTTTGGACGCCCGCGGTTCGCAGTCGCACCGCTGGCCGCTGGATACCATCATATCCCGGGGTTATGCCGTTGCCACTTTTTGCTGTGAAGACATATCCCCGGACAACGAGTGGGAGTGCGACAAGCGCGTAAAACGTCTGTATCCCGGATATACCTGGGGCAGTCTGGCGGCATGGGCCTGGGGACTTTCCAGGGCCATGGATTACCTGGAAACCTGCCCGGAGATTGGCCCTGTTGCCGTTTTTGGCCATTCCAGAATGGGAAAAGCCGCACTGTGGGCAGCTGCCATCGACCAGCGTTTTGCCATGTATATTTCCGACGCCTCAGGTTGCGGCGGCGCTGCCATCTCGCGCCGTTGTTATGGAGAAACCCTTCGACGGATAAACACGCACTTCCCTCACTGGTTCACAGAGCGTTACCATGCATATTCCGACAATGAGGACTGTCTGCCGTTTGACCAGCACCAGGCATTGGCTTTAATCGCGCCTCGGCCTTTGTATCTGGAAAGTGCCAGCGAAGACCGCTGGAGCGACCCTCACGGAGAATACCTGGGGCTGGCCCTGGCCGCGCCCGTGTATAAATTATACGGATTTGACACACTTTCCATAGATGACGAGCCCGGGGTAGAGGAACCTGTAGCAAAAGGTCCCACCGGCTACCATATCCGAAAAGGGAAACACCAGATACTGCTGTACGACTGGCTTCAGTTCCTGAATTTTGCCGATACGAATTTATGACGGAGGGTAAAGATTCAAAAAAAAATCCCAATTTGTGCAAACGTTTGGATAATTTTGCTTATATTTGCAGCACAGACAAAGAAACTAATGGCCAATAATTTCTTTAAGACGTTCGTTTTCAGTACGTTAGCAATTTGTGCGCTTTCTTGTGGCGTGCAAAACAAACGTTTGCAGGAGGTTTATCGTGGCGTTCCTTTCAAAATGGAACAGATAAAAGAGCCCTCCATTCCTTCTTATACTGTTACCGTTACAGACTTCGGTGCGGTGGGCGATGGTAAAAGCCTTTGTACGGAAGCTTTCGCCCGGGCTTTCGAAGCCTTGGAAAAGCGTGGCGGCGGCCGCCTGGAGGTGCCGGACGGCATCTGGTTCACCGGCCCTATCGGCCTTAAGAGCCATACGGAACTTCATCTTGCCGACAATGCCATCATTGTTTTTTCGGCCGATCAGGATCTTTATCCCATCATTGACACAAACTTCGAAGGCCTGGATCTCAAGCGCTGCCTTTCTCCCATCCATGCCCTTGGTGCAACGGATATTGCCATTACCGGAAAAGGCGTAATTGACGGTAACGGCGCTCCATGGCGTGAACTTAAAAAGCGCAAGGTAGGGGACGATATCTGGAAAGCCACGGTTAAAAGCGGCGGCGTACTCTCCGATGACGGGAAAGTCTGGTATCCCGACGAAGGCTACAAAAAGGCCCGCCTCACTGCCGGCAGCCTAAACAAGCAGGCCGATTCCCTGGATCTCCAGGAGATCAAAACCTTCCTGCGTCCCGTTATGGTAAGCCTTAGGAAATGTGAGAACGTGCTATTGGAAGGTGTCACTTTCCAGAATTCTCCGGCCTGGAACATTCATCCGCTTTGGTGCAAGAATGTCCTTATCAGGAATATCATCGTTAGGAATCCGCATTATTCCACAAACGGAGACGGAATTGACATTGAGGGCTGCGAAAACGTAGTGCTTGTGGACTCAAGCTTCGACGTTGGCGACGATGCAATATGCATCAAGTCCGGTAAAGACCAGGACGGCCGCCGTCATGGCATGGCATGCCATAACATTATAATAGAGGGATGCACTGTATATCACGGCCATGGAGGTTTTGTAATTGGCTCGGAAATGAGCGGCGGCGCACATAACATCCTGGTGCGCAATTGCCGCTTTATAGGAACGGACGTGGGTCTGCGCTTCAAAAGCGCCCGTGGACGCGGCGGTGTCGTGAAAGATATCTGGTGCCGCGATATCTATATGAAAGACATAGTGGCCGAAGCAGTTACCTTTAATTTATATTACGCGGGCGTATCTTCTACCGAGAAAGGAGAAGCTCCCGTGGATGAAGTCCTCCCCCCTGTGGACGAGACAACTCCCGAATTCAAAGATATCCATTTTGATCATATTGTTTGTTCCGGTGCCAGGCAGGCCATTTACATCAATGGTCTGCCAGAGCTTCCGGTTACCGGTCTGGATTTTCACAACAGTGTCTTCGGCGCCAAAAAGGGCGTTACCATCCAGGGCGCCGGGGATGTGGTCTTCGATAATGTAACCGTAAACGGAGTTACCCTATGAGAAAAGCCGTCGTAATTATATCGGCCTGCCTTATCTGGCTCCTGGCCTCGTCTTTTACCACCGTCCATCTTATGGGCGACAGCACCATGGCCGAAAAAGACCTTCCCAAGGCAGGGGAGGAGCGTGGCTGGGGCATGATGTTTCAGAACTTCCTTGATCCCGACCAGGTTCAGGTAATCAACTATGCCCAAAATGGCCGCAGCACCAAAAGTTTTAAGGATCTGGGCCTTTGGGATAAGGTTTACGGCGCCATTCAGCCCGGTGACTATGTGTTCATCCAGTTTGGACACAACGACGCAAAGGAAAGCGATCCGGAGCGTTATGCAGCCGCCTGGGGCGCCTATCAGGACAATCTTCGCGCATACATAGACGGTGTACGTGAAAAAGGCGGAATCCCAGTGCTTCTTACCCCGGTGGCACGCCGCTGGTTCAAGGAAAACGGTCTGGACCGCAACTGCCATACCGACTATCCCGCCGCCATGAAAGCTGTTGCAGCAGAAAAGAATGTAGTCCTTCTGGACGTAACTACGGCTACATTGGACTGGCTGGAAAGCTTAGGTGACGAAGCCTCCAAGGCCTATTTCATGATTTCTACAGGCAAGAACGACAACACCCATCTGGTACCCTGTGGCGCCCGCAAAGTAACAGAGATTGTGTGTGACCTTGTCCGTGAGCAAATTCCCGAATTGGCAAAGAGCCTCCAGTATTACCATATTGTGATTTCCAAAGACGGACACGGGGACTATATGACGGTTCAGGAAGGCATCAACGCATGCCCGGACTACAGCCACAAGGAGATTACACGCCTGCTTATCCGCGAGGGTGTTTACAAGGAGCTGGTTTCCATCCCTCACACCAAATTCCGTCTATACATCAAGGGCCAGGGCAACCCCGTTATCACTTATGACAAATATGCCAAGGCCCTGTGGCCCGGCAGGGATATTGCCGTGGGTACCAGCGGAAGCGCCAGCATCTACATCCACGCCAGCTACATTACCTTCGAAGACATTACTTTCGAGAATTCTTCCGGCGAAGGCAAGGAAATCGGCCAGGCCGTGGCCGTTTTCACCGATGGAGACTTCCTCTTCTTCAACCGCTGCCGCTTCCTTGGCAATCAGGATACCCTTTATACTTATGGCCGATTTGGAAAATTTGGCGGAATCAAGCGTAATTATTTCAAAGACTGTTACATAGAGGGAACAACGGACTTCATCTTCGGCACCAGCATAGCATATTTCGAGAACTGCCACATCCATTCCAAGAAGAACAGTTACGTGACTGCCGCCAGCACCCTTCAGGGCCAAAAATATGGTTATGTTTTTGTAAACTGCAAGCTCACTGCCGATGAAGGTATAACCAAGTGCTATCTTGGCCGTCCCTGGGGCGCCTACGCCAAGACGGTTTTCATAAACTGCGATCTTGGAGACCACATCCTTGCCGAAGGCTGGCACGACTGGGAGAAGGAAGGAAAACCGGACACCAAGAAGAACTCCTTCTATGCCGAATATGGCAACTACGGCCCCGGAGCACGCGGTCCGCGCGTAAAGTGGGCTCATTTCCTTAAAGAAAAAGACCTGAAAGACTACACCTTTGAAAAGGTTATGTATCAGGAGCAGGACGGTATAATCTGGAATCCATACGATAACAAATGAGAAAGTTGGTTAGTGTAATATATATCTTAGCCTTGGCCGCATGCACGGCCAAGGCCCCTATGTCTGTAGAGATAGTGCGTTCAGAAATGGCCCGCTGCCCCCAGGCAAGCTATATTGACGGTCAGGAAGGCAAGTTCAAGTGGAACTACACCACCGGCCTTGAACTCAAGGCCATGCTGGATGCCGCTCCCGTGGAGGCCTTCGATTACGTGGATACCTGGTACGACTCCATCATCGACAGCACCGGTGTAATATACAAGTATAAAAAGAGCAACTTCTCCACAGACCACATCTGCCCCGGCCGAACCCTTTTCCAGCTTTATGACATGACCGGTAAACAGAAGTACAAAGCCGCTATGGACAGCCTGTACAGCCAGATCCTGGACCAGCCCCGTACTCCGGAAGGCGGCTTCTGGCATAAGAAGATATACCCCAATCAGATGTGGCTGGACGGCCTTTACATGGCCCAGCCCTTCTATGCCGAATATACATCAAGATACGTAACGGACAGCCTAAAACGCGAAGCTAACTTCAACGACATCGCCCTGCAGTTCCAGACCGTTTACAATCATACCCTGGACCCGGAAACCGGCCTTCTGCGCCACGCCTGGGATTCTTCCCACAGCATGTTCTGGTGCAACCCGGAAACCGGCCAGAGCGACCATGCCTGGGGCCGGGCCATGGGATGGTACGTAATGGCCCTTGTGGACGTGATAGAGATCCTTCCCGCCGGAGAGCAGCAAGACGCTCTTATCAAAATCCTCAACTCCTGCTTCAACACCATTCCGCTGTTTGCCGATCAGGCTACCGGTATGTGGTATCAGGTTCTGGACCGTCCCTATGCCGATGGCAACTACCTGGAAGCCACTGCAAGCGCAATGTTCGTGTATGCCATGCTCAAGGGTGCCCGCCTGGGTGTGCTGGAAGGCATCTCCACGCAGGACGCCCGCGCCCGCTACGATGAATTGGTTAAGACTTTCGTGCGTGTGGACGAGGACGGCCTTTTTAATCTGGACCACTGCTGCGAGGTGGCCGGCCTTGGCGGTAAGGACAACCGTCGCGGAGATTACGAGTATTATATCAATGAACCTGTACGTTCCAATGATCCCAAGGGCATCGGCCCTCTCATCTGGGCGTCACTGGAATACGAGAGATAATGAAAAAGATGAACCTGTATATCAGTCTGCTTATGGCCGTCCTCTGCCTGTATTCCTGTGGGAAGACAGATTCCGGCGAGCAGAAAGAAGGCGCACCCGACGCCCCGGCCAACTTGAAACTGTACGATGCCACAGAAAACACCCTAACCTTCCAGTGGAATGTGGTGAGCGCAGCCACCTCCTATGCCTGGACCGTTACCCTGGCAGGGAGTGAGGTCCAGAGCGGCACCGTGACAGCCCGCAACATTAAGGTGGAAGGCCTTACTAAGGCCACCGGCTACCGCTTTGGCGTAAAGGCCGTGAATGCCCATGGAGAATCGGCCTTCACATGGATTGATGCCCGTACGTCCGGAAAAGAAGAACCTGTTCCCGGTCCTGCAAGCATTGCCTACGAAGACTTTGCCATTCCTTCAGTTGAGGAAGACGGCGTTGCCCGTGCCTTCCCCGGAGCCGAGGGCGGCGGAATGTACACCACCGGCGGCCGTGGAGGCAAGGTTATTCACGTGACTAACCTTAACGACAAAGGAACCGGCTCCCTGCGCGCTGCCATTGAAGAAAAGGGCGCCCGCACAATTGTCTTTGACGTGGCCGGTATCATTCCCCTGGAATCACAGCTGGTTATAAGGAACGGAGACGTAACAATCGCCGGCCAGACTGCTCCCGGAGACGGAATTTGCCTTAAGAACTACACGCTGCGCATCAATACCAGCAACGTAATTATCCGTTTTATCCGCTGCCGCATGGGCGACGAAAAGAAGACGGCCGATGACGCCATGAACCTTTATACCAGCAGTAATGATTTCAGCAATGTCATCATCGACCATTGCTCGCTTAGCTGGAGTACGGACGAATGCGGCTCATTCTACGGAGTAACGGACTTCACCCTTCAGTGGTGTATCCTTTCCGAGAGCCTGCGCAACTCCATTCACGACAAAGGTAAACACGGATATGGCGGCATCTGGGGCGGTGAGAACGCCACATATCACCATAATCTTCTGGCCCATCACGACAGCCGCAACCCCCGTCTGGACCACGATTATGTGTCCACCCTCAAGGGCCCCGTCAATCTTGTGAACAATGTTTTCTATAACTGGGGCGAGAATTCCACCTATGGCGGAGAGAGTTCAAACAGCGAGAATATCTACAAAAAGTACAATATCGTCAACAATTATTATAAACCCGGTCCTTACACTGCAACAACCGGAAAAATCCGCTTCATTGACCCCTGGACCAAGCCCTGTGACAATTGCTCAAAGGTGTCCGGTATCTCCACCATCGTTCCCGGTCATTTTTACATGAAAGGCAATGTGATGGATTACAGTACCGATGCCGCGGGAGAAATGACTCAGGACAACTGGAAAGGCACAACTGCATCGGCCGATGTCATAGCCCGGATAAAGGCTGCCTCCATGTTCGACTACAGCAGTAATCCCACTTATATTTCCCTCCAGTCGGCCGATAAGGCCTACCGCTCTGTGCTGGATTATGCCGGCGTCAGCCTGGCACGTGATGTTGTGGATGCCCGTATTGCCAGGGAAACTAAAGAACGCAGCTATACTTATACCGGTTCCAAAGGATCCACGAACGGCCTGATTGATACGCAGAGCGATGTGGAAGGCTGGCCGGCGTACAACGGAACCAAGGTTACCGACACGGACGGAGACGGTATTCCCGACTCCGTAGAGGAAGCCTGGGGCGGCGAAATTGACGGCGCAGCCACTACTCTTGACAAGTATGGCCGATATACCAATCTGGAAATGTACCTGCATTACCTTGTCCGCCAGATAGTGGCCGGGCAGAATGCAAACGGATCATATACCAAACAATTATAATTAATCAACTAACAACCAACGCTAATGAAAGCAAAGAAACTCATTCTTGCACTGCTTGGCATGGTGACGGCCCTTTCCCTGTCGGCCCAGACTACCATTAAAGGTATAGTGACCGACGAGACCGGAGAGCCGCTCATCGGCGCGGGCGTTCTGGTAGAGGGCACCACCACCGGCACCATTACCGGTGTGGACGGTGACTATGTCCTCTCGGTCCCCGCAGATGCAGTGAATCTGGTCTTCTCCTTCATAGGACTGGCAGACCAGACCGTCGCCATTGATGGCAGGACGGAAATCAACGTGGTTCTCAAGGCCGACCAGACCTTCCTGGACGAGGTAGTGGTGGTGGGTTATGCCACCGTCAAACGCCGCGACCTGCTTGGCTCCGTGTCATCCGTGGGCGCCGACAAACTGGCCGAACAGCCTGTGACATCAGTATCCCAGGCCCTGTCCGGTAAGATGGCCGGTGTGTCCGTAGTGACCACTGAAGGCGACCCCGACGCCGACATCAAGATCCGCGTCCGCGGTGGCGGTTCCATCACTCAGGACAGCAGCCCGCTGTACATTGTTGACGGTTTCCCGGTGGAATCCATCAACGACATCCCTTCCTCAGAGATCCAGTCCATCGACGTTCTGAAGGACGCATTCTCCACCGCCATCTACGGTTCCCGTGGTGCAAACGGTGTTGTGATTGTAACTACCAAGAACGCCGAGAAAGGCCAGAAGATTTCCGTGAAATTAAACGCTTACTGGGGTCTCAAGACCATGGCCAACAAAAACGCTATCCAGACCATGGACTCCGAGAACTTCGTCAAGTTCCAGTATGAACTGGGCGTCCTCAGGGACAACCTCAGCTCTTACTACGAGCCCTATTTCGGCAACTTCGACGACATCGACCTGTACAAAAGCCTTGCTACCAACGACTGGATTCAGGCCGTGTTCGGCCGTACCGGTTCTACCTTCAGCGTAGATGCTTCTGTAAGTGGCAGCAGCGAGAACGTGAACTGGACCCTGGGTTACGCCCACATGGGAGACCAGGCCATCATGGTAGGCTCCAACTACTCCCGCGACAACCTCAACTTCAAGGGTAACTTCAAGACCTCCAAGAAAACGTCCATCGACGCCAGCGTGCGCTATTCCCGCGTGAACGTTCGCGGTGGCGGCGCCAACGGTATAAACGACACCGGTACCACCTCCGGTAACGGCCGACTCAAGCACGCCGTGTGCTATACCCCTATTCCCATCGCCACCAACATCCAGGGTGTTGACGAGGAGCAGGACTATGGCGACAACGCCCCGCCGCTCCAGTCAGTTGCCGATAACGACAGCCGCCGCATTCGCGTAACGTTAAACGCCAACGCTGCTTTCAACTGGAATATCATTGACAACCTGAACCTCAAGATAGAGGGCGGTCTGGAGAAATTCACCCAGAGCGACGATCGCTTCTACGGTATGACCACCTACTACGTGGCCAACAACTCCACCGACAAGACCGGTGTTTCCAACCAGCACAAGGAGACTTTCCGCACAAGGTACCGTAACACCAACACCCTCAATTACGACTTTGCAAACGTAATTAACAACGAAGACCACAACCTTACCCTCCTGCTTGGTGAGGAGTTCACCCTTACCCAGAGCAATCTGCTCACCACCATGGTGGACGGTCTCAATTCATCTTACGATGCAACTATGGCCTGGAACTTCATGTCTTCCGGTACTCCTGCATCCGTAAATAATTATTTCGATCCCGACGACAAACTGCTGTCATTCTTCGGCCGTGTAAACTACGATTACAAGCACCGCTACTCTGTTGGCGCCACGCTTCGCGCCGACGGCAGCTCCAAGTTCTCACGCGGCAACCGCTGGGGCCTGTTCCCTTCGGCCGCTGCTTCATGGACCATCTCCAATGAAGAATGGATGGAAGGCAGTCATAGCTGGCTGGACCAGTTGAAACTCCGTTACAGCTTTGGTACAGCCGGTAACAACAACATCCCTTCCGGACAGCTTGTTAAGCAGTACAGCTCTACCGTTACCGCATGGCTCAGCCAGAGCAACAACTATTGGATGGCCGGTAAGGTGATGAATAATCCCGACCTTACCTGGGAAACCACCTACACTCACAACATCGGTGTAGACTTCTCATTCTTCCAGACCCGCCTGAGCGGTAGTTTGGAGGTATATCAGAACGATATCAAGAACCTTCTGATCAACTTCCCCATCACCGGCTCCGGTTACGACAGCCAGTACCGCAACCTGGGTTCCACCCGCAACCGCGGTGTTGAATTAACCCTGTCGGCTCCTATCGTACAGAAGAAGGACTTCTCCCTGAGTATCGGCGGTAATATCGCCTACAACAAGAATGTGGTCACCGACCTTGGCGGTCTGCAGAAGATCACTGCACAGTCCTACTGGGCTTCTACCGAAATCGGCGACGACTACATTGTGGAAGTGGGACAGCCCCTTGGCAACATGTACGGCTATGTGAGCGACGGTATGTACAGCCCCGACGACTTCACCTGGAACGGTTCCAAGTGGGTTCTGAACGAAGGTGTCGTAGACTGCAGCGCAGTTATTGGTGCTGCCTATATGGTGCCTGGCGCTCCCAAGTACAAGAACGTTGACGGCAGCGAAGACAACAAGGTTACGGTAGCCGACCGCACCGTTATCGGAAACGCTTCTCCGGACTTCACCGGCGGTTTCAACCTTTCCGGTTACGTGTACGGCTTCGACTTCAGCGCCAACTTCAACTTCATGATCGGCAACCAGGTGTACAACGCCAACAAGGTTGAATTCACCAGCTCCCGCAAGTTCTACAACCGCAACCTCATCAACATGATGGATGTGGACAAGCGCTGGACCAATATCGACTGGCAAACCGGTGAGATGATCACCGATGCCGAAACCCTCAAGCAGGTTAATGCCGGCAAGACCATGTGGAATCCCGCAGTGGGCAACGCCGTATTCAGCGACTGGGCCGTTGAGGACGCTTCTTTCCTGCGTCTGCAAACCCTCACCGTCGGTTACACCCTGCCCGAGAAACTCACCCAGAAGGTGCACCTGCGCCGCGCACGTATCTACGTGACCGGCACCAATCTCTTCTGCCTCACCAAGTACTCCGGTTATGATCCCGAAGTGGACACCCGCCGTGCCACTCCGCTTACACCCGGCGTAGACTATTCGGCCTATCCCAAGAGCATTGGCTTCGTGGCCGGTATCAACCTCACCTTCTAATCCGAAAAGAATATGAAAAAGATTGTTTACTATATTCTTTCCGTGGCCCTGATGGCCTTTACGGCATCTTCCTGCGAAAAGGTCCTGGACAGCGAATCTCCGTCGGCTTTTGACGCAGCTACCGTATATGCCAACTACTCCCTCACGGAAGGCACTATTTTCGGTATCACCGAGGCTTTCTGCGAAGTGAACTCCTACCGCGGCCGTTTCCTGCCCTGGTATGGTCACAACACCGACATCGAGTGGTACAACACCTTCAAGCAGGGCGACGGCAAGTCCGACATTTCGGGCTATGACTGCCTTCCCAACAACAGCCAGCTGAATCTTAGCAACGGCCCGTTCCCGCTCATGTACATGGCTATCGAACGTGCTAATCTGGTAATCGAGGGCGTCCGCACATACGGCGATCCCGGAAACCGTCCCGAGATGGCTTACCTGCTTGGCGAAGCTCTCACGCTCCGCGCAATGATTTACTACGACCTTACCAAGGCCTGGGGCGATGTTCCCGCCCGTTTCGTTCCGCTCACCTCGGAGACTATCTATGCCCCCAAGGACAGCCGTGACGTTATTTTCAAGCAGATTCTTGCCGACCTTGACGAGGCTATCCCTTACCTGCCTAATCCCGGCGCATCGGCCGCCACTTCCCGCACCGACCGCGTGAACAAGGTGTTTGCCGAAGGCCTGTACGCCCGCATCGCCCTCATGGCTTCCGGTTACGCCATCCGTCCCGAAGACGGTCAGGTGGGCACCGGCGACCTGGGAACCGTACGTCTTAGCTCGGATCCCGAACTCCAGAAGGATGTTCTCTATCCCAAGGCCCTGGAATATCTGCAGGACGCCATCGGCAAAGCCGCCCTTGAAGACGACTACGAGTATTACTGGTACAAGCAGAACAACATGAACAACCTCACCGCCGGCCCTAATTATGAAACACTTTATGTGATTCCTTTCGGTGCTGGCCGCGGCCGCTGGAACTTCACTTACGCCATCAAGTCCGAAGGCGCTTCTGTCTCCAACGGCGTAGAACGTGGCGGTGATGCCGGTCCGCTTCCCACCGTATATTTCATGTACGACGAGAACGACCAGCGCCGTGATGTTACCTGCGTCAACTACAAGTGGACAAAGGAAAACACTCAGGAACCTGCCGGAATCGGCAAGTGGTACTTCGGTAAATACCGTTTTGAATGGATGGACGCCCAGCCTTACACCGGCGGTAACGACGACGGCATTAAGCCCGTGGTAATGCGCTACGCCGATATCCTTCTGATGGCTGCCGAGATTGAGAACGAACTCAACGGTCCCTCCAACGACGCCAGGAAGTACCTTCAGGAAGTTCGCGCCCGTGCATGCGGCGAGGACGCTGCTGCAGCCTATGTGGCTTCCCTGTCTTCCAAGAGCGATTTCTTTGAAGCTGTTGCCAACGAACGCGCCCTCGAATTCTGCGGTGAGTTCCTCCGTAAGGCCGACCTCATCCGCTGGAACCGCCTTAAGAGCGCTCTGGATAACGCCAAGGACGAAATGAAGGCCCTGCGCGACCTCTCCGGTGAATATTCCATATTTAGCGGCGACATTGCCTATGCCCCTTCCGATGATAGCCATTCCATGGATATCATATTCCTGTATGCCGGTGAAAAAGCTCCCGCCGGATACGAAGTGGAAACCGGCTACATGACCAAGTACGACGACGCCAAGAAGACCGGTTTCTATGCCGAGAGGATTGACGGCATCTATGTCAAAGATCCCGTTCAGCACATGTTCTGGCCCATCTTCAACGATACCATGACCAACAGTCAGGGCATTATCAAGAACGATTACGGCTACGACAACCTTTAATAATCCCCGAGAATTATGAAGAAAACAATCAAATATGCGATTCTCGCCCTGGCCGCAGTAGTTTTTGGCTCCTGCCGTGAGTCGGAGTTCGTTCCCAACGAGGAACTGAATCTCTACCGCTGCCTTCAGCCGATGAATCTTAACGCCCGTGTAAGTTCTGCCCTGGGCGACGTGGTCACCTTCTCATGGGACGTGACCAAGGACGCCGAGGTCTATGTCCTCACGGTCCAGAACTCCGACGGAAGCGCTTACCTCACCGAGGAAGTGGGCCCCTCCGCCGTTCCTTACCAGAAGAAACTGGAGGCCGACAAGACCTTCACATTCAGCGTCTTGGCAAAGGCCGAAGGCAAGACTGACTCCAAGGTGGCCGAATACGGCAAGACCTTCAAGACTTTCGCCGTAAAGGATAACCTCTATTTAAAGGTAACGAACCGCACCGCCGACGCCGTTTCTCTTGCCTGGAGCAAGGACGTGCTGGATTATACCGATGTGGACCGCATTGAAGTTGCCCTTCCGGGTGCGGAAGACCTGGTTGTCACCAAGACCTTATCGGCCGGTGATATCGAGGCTGCCGCTGCTACAATTGATGGCCTTGCTCCCGGCGTGGAGTATGTGTTCACCCTTATGTACCTGAGCGCCAGCCGCGGTCAGGTGGATGCCTGGACCGCTCCTTCCACCGAAGGTTTCACCGACGTGAACAGCCTTGAAGGCCTGCTCAATGCCGTGAAGACCTCCGGCGCCAAGATCCTCCTCAAGATGGAAGGCTCTCCGTACGATATCGAAGCTCTTGATATTACCAACGGCTTTACCATCGTCGGTGAAGAGGATGCCTCCGGCACGAAACCTGTCATCGCAGGTGAATTCCATGTGGCCGATACCTGGGCCGCCGGCAGCCCGCTGTACTTCGAATCTGTCGAATTCAGCGGCGCTCCCACCGCCCAGAGCCCTTCCGGTTTCGGCTTCGCCATTCAGAACAAGAACGGCGGCGCCGTAGAGGACAAGAACATTGGTGACATCACCTACAAGAACTGTATCATTACCTCTTACACCAAGGGTCTCATGTATGAGTGGGGTAAGAAGATGGTGCTTGGCGATGTAACTTACGACAGCTGCGAAATTACCAACATCAACCCCGACGGTACCGTGGGCGGTGATGTATTCGACATCCGTCAGGCCACTACCGTGGAGTCCCTGTCGTTCGTGAACAACACAATTGCCCAGGGTATGCGTACCTTCGTGCGTTTCGACGCCGGTACCCTTGGCGAACTGGTGTTCGACAACAACACCCTGTACAACCTGAACTTCGTGGACAATGCCAACAACGCCGGTATATTCGGCCTTCAGATTGTTCCTGGCAGCTTCAGCTTCAGGAACAACCTGTTCGTGGACTTCACCGGCAAGGCTGTTCTGGAGAGTGCCAACACCAAGTACAAACCCGCCGCCGACCTGGGCGTTTCCGCTTCCAACAACTGGTTCTACAACCTCCCTGTTGGCGATGACGGCAGCGTTATCTATTTTACCGAAAACTTCACCATGGCACAGGCCGCAGGTACCATCCTGGAAGAGGATCCCTGCTACAACGCTCCGGCCGGCCTGTTCAACCTGAATCCCGATTCCGTGATAGCCGACAAGAACGTGGGCGCTTCCAAGTGGTGGACTCCTTACGTAGAGGAACCCGAGGATCTTACGCTGCTTACTATTGAAGGCAACCACACCTGGGATCTGACCAACGCCAAGTTCTTCAGCGGTACCATCAAGAAAGAGATGGTGCGTGACTACCTGTACATCGGCGGTGCCGAGACCAACGCCATTGTGGCTGCCGACGGAATGCTCAAATTCCAGGAAGCCGCTATAACCAACCGTCAGGGCGTTCCCGTCATAGGTTACCTGGCCTTCAAGGTGGACGTCCCCGGCTCTGTCCTAATCAAGGCTGCCGACCCCGACTCAAAGGGTAACCACTTTGTGATTGGCGTAGGTCCCACCGACGAGTCCTCCATCACTCTTAAGGGCGGCGCATCGGCCCTGGCCGATATGACCAATGCCCAGAAGATTGTCATCTCCACCATCACCGAGGAATCTCTGGTGTACATATTCCCCTCCGGTCCCGTGAGCCTGGCCCAGCTGGCCTGGAGCACCGATGTCACTCCTGTGAACACCGCTCTCCCGACTCCCGCTCCCACAGCCGCTCCTGCCTCCATCACCGCCGGTGACGCCACCGACATCACCGTCTCCTGGGATGCTGTTCCCAACGCAGGCAGCTATACAGTTGTATTCAAGGGTAAATCATTCGATGTACCCGAGGGTACGGAATACGTGATTGGCGGTACCACCACCGGTATGCTTGATGCCGGCAGCTACACCGTTGAGGTGTATGCAAACCCGGCCAAGGGCGATATCTACAACACCGAATCTGCCGCCGGCGTGGCAGCCTTTGCAGTACTGCCTCAGGGCGGTGGCGGCGAAGGTGGCGAAGTTGTCGTAAGCGATGTTGACGGCCTTATGGCTGCTATCGCTGCCGGCAAGGAAGCCATTACTCTGGCTGCCGGTGAATACGACCTGGGCGGTGCCCTTACCGTAACGGCTCCTCTTGCCCTCAAGGGCTATGACGGCGCTGTGGTTAAAGGCGGCTTCAAGCTCAGCGGCGAAGTCGGCAGGTTCTCTACCGAAAACCTTATGGTAGATGCAAACGGTCTGGATATCTTCCTGAACCTGGACAACGAAGCCGGCGTAATAGCTTCTGACGTGAAGATTGTCAATACCGTACTTGACGGCTTTACCAAGAGCGTTATCTATGCTTCCAACACTGCCGACAAGTTCGCAATCGACAACGTTGTCTTCTCCGGCGTAGAGGTTTACAACCAGGGTACCGGCCAAGGCATGTTCGACCTGCGCAATGGCCAGTACCAGATCTTTGTGCTGGAGAATTCCACCCTCACCCAGGGCCGCGACTTCCTGCGCATTGACGGCACCTGCTCGCTTGGCACCGTACTGGTGAAGAACAACACCATGTACAACCTGAATACCACCAAGAACGGCAACGGTATCTTCTACGTACGTGCCGATGTGGCCAACTACCGCGTAGAAAAGAACCTGCTGCTTGGCATGACTTCCGGTACCGTTATCGGCAAGAGCGGCGCCAAGGTGCCTGTGATGAGCGGCAACTACTACTACGACTGCAACGACGAGGTGTTCTTCACCGGCCTCATGGACAAGGAAACCGCTCTTGGCGGCCAGGGTGTCATGCTCACCGTTGATCCTGTCAAGAATGCCGCCGAAAACGACTTCACTCTGGTTAACGGCGTAGTGATGAGCGCGGGTGTAGGTGCTCCCAAGTGGAACCCCGCCACTGTTCCCGCCTATTCCGGCAACTTCTTCAAGGTAACATCGGCCGATGAATTCCAGGCTGCTCTGGATGCCGGCAAGACCGACATCCTGTTCGCCGCCGGCACTTACGACCTGTCGGCCGCCGATATCGTCCTTCCTGCCGATATGCACCTGAAGGGTGAGGACGGTGCAGTTATTACCGTGAGCCAGTTCGGCCTTGCCGAAGGTGAGCTTGGCAACATCCTCATCGAGAACCTGGACATCACCGTAGCCGGAGGTAACATGGTCAATGTGGCCAATGCTTCCGTGGTGAACAGCCTGGCAGTACGCAACTGCGCAATCAAGGGGGTTGGCAAGAGCGTGCTCTACGGCAACGCCGAGGGTTCCGCCTTCACCAACGTTACGTTCTCCAACAACGTGATTACCGGTCTGGGCGGCGGTCAGGGCACCTTTGATATCCGCAAGGGTGACTATGTGGCCGTTACCATCGACAACAATACCATTGTGGGTGGCCGTGACTTCATCCGTGCCGATGCCAACAGGGTAAGCGGTTCCGTGAACATCTTCAACAACGTATTCGACGGCGTTACCCTTAACAACGGCAACGGTGTGCTCTATGTACGTTCCACTCCCGGAAGCTATGTGGTGAAGAACAACCTGTTCCTGAACGAAAACGGCGAGAACAACAAGCTGTCCAAGGATGCAGGCATTACCGTTCCCACCGAAATGGCCTCCAACTACTTCTATAATTGCACTGCAGCAGCATGGTGGTCCGGTCTCATCAACCAGGAAATGGCCACT
>Ga0310696_10002031_pt1 | contig 27778 bp, 22 predicted proteins | sample AusTroGonzalo_MG_4_FD_203885 | JGI IMG/M metagenome (GOLD analysis project Ga0310696, IMG submission 203885) | Bovine rumen microbial communities from tropical cattle in Woodstock, Queensland, Australia - Gonzalo_02 (v2) (version 2) | ecosystem: Host-associated > Mammals > Digestive system >...
GTTACTATCCGAGCGCCCGTACCTTCCTCGTGGGTGTCAACATTCAATTCTAGCAAGCCATGAAGACAATCACCAAATACCTTTCGGCCCTGGTGTTGGGTTCCCTGCTTTTCGCAGGTTGCGAAAACTTCCTCGATACGGTGAGCTACACCGAGAGCAACACCAGTAACTTCCCGGCATCGGAGACCGATGCCCTCCAGCTCGTGACGGGTATCTACAGCGTCCTTAACCAGGCGGCGTACGAGCCCAGCGCCCATTCCTTCATCGCCAACCTGACGGCTTCCGACGAGTGCTTCGGCGGCGGCGGACAGGACGACTACGAGATCCAGGCCTACGACCATCTGCTCTATTTCGAGCCTAATGCACAGCTCGACTACTGGGAGCCCTACTATGCCGGCATCACCCGTGCCAACATGGCCATCGCCAACCTCGACAAGGTCGAGGACGAGGAGCTGCGCAACCAGCTTTTCGGCGAGGCGTACTTCCTCCGCTCCTACCTCCTGTTCGACCTCACGCAGCAGTTCGGTGACATTCCGCTCGTCTCGGCCGTCCCGAACTCCGTGACCGAGGCCGCCGAGTATCCCGCCCCCGGCACCACCGAGGAGATCTACGGCACCATCGCCGCCGGCCTCCAGAAGGCTATCTCCATCATGCCTTCGAAGCCTTGGGACCAGTGCGTCTCAGGCCTGCGCCACGCCACGAAGTGGGATGCCGAGGCCCTGCTCGCGCGCGTATATCTCTTCTACACAGGATTTTACAGTGACAAGGAAAATAAGACCATCACCACCCTCCCGCTCGTCGACCTTGAGACCGGCGAACTCGCATCCGGCACCATCGGCAAGGACGAAGTGGTCAGGGGCCTCGAAGACTGCATCGCCAACAGCGGTCACAAGCTCGTCTCCGACTTCCGCCTCATGTGGCCTTACATGAACTCCGCCACCAAGGCCGACTACAAGTACGCCCAGGGTGTCGCAGGCACCTGGATCACCGACGACGTGAACCCCGAGGAGATGTTCAGCATCTGCTTCTCCAACGTGGCCGAGTCCTCGCGCAACCGCAACAAGTTCGACCAGTACCTGGGCGTGCGCAAGCGCTCCCACTACGAGGTGAACGCCTTCCCGTTCGGCCGCGGCTACGGCATGGCCACCGTCAACCCTTACGTCTGGGAGCAGTGGGAGAAGGACGAGCCCGGCGACATCCGCAAGGCAGCATCCATCTATTACATTTACGATGAAATGGAGAATGCCGACAAGGACTACACCTGGGGCAACGACCAGCAGATGGAGGAAACCGGATACTGGCAGAAGAAGTACCAGGCCTGGGGCGCCATGGTGAACGGCAAGTTCTTCTATGAGTTCTCCTCAGTCCCTGAGTACGGCGGATCCGGAAGCGACCTCGGCCGCGGCCACTCGCTGCAGAACGTACAGATCATCCGCTTCGCGGACGTGCTCCTCATGCACTCCGAGCTCACCGACGGCAAGGTCATCTACAAGGGTAAGAGCGGCATGAACGCCGTCCGTGAACGCGCCGGCCTGGCCGACAAGGCATACAGCGTGGACGCCCTGCGCAAGGAGCGCCAGCACGAGCTCGCCTTCGAGGGCATCCGCTGGGGCGACATGCGCCGCTACGGCAAGGCATACTGCATCAAGGCCCTCGAGACCCAGCTCGGCCAGCCGATCAAGAACAACAGCAAGGCTACCGTCATGAAGGACCAGGGCGTCGGCTACAAGGCCCGCTACGAAGCCACCTGGGGCTTCCGTCCGTTCCCGCAGTCCGAAGTCAGCCTCTCGGCAGGCATCCTGAAGCAGAACGACGGATGGACCGACCCGTCCACCGCTCAGTACACCAACTGGAAGTAATTCTCTGGTTAATAGATTAATAGGTTGGAACGGCGCCGCGGCATCCCTTCGGGGACCGCGGCGCTTTTTCCTTCAGGGGGGGCTCAGAGCCTGGTGCCGAAGCGGAAAATGAGGCAGCAGGAAAAGGTGTTGGCGTCCTGGAGCGCCGGGTCGGAATGGAAGGCGTGCCCGTACTGGACGCGGTAGCTGACGCTGCGGTCGGAGTTGAGCATATGCGTGAAGCACGTCTGGACTTGGGTGGTGGCGGTGAGGGGGTCTGACAGGTCGGTCTGGAAGCGGTCATAGCGGGCCGACAGGGCCATCCTGCTCACGAACCAGCAGCCGCCCAGGACGGCGAAGCCGTCGCTGTGCAGCTTGTCAGTGACGCCGTAGAGGTTCTCGCTGCGCACGAACCATTTCCCGTCGTCGTACCAGAAGCCGGCGGAGAAGCGGTTGCGGACGAGCTGCTCCTCGCCGTAGCGTCCGAGCATGGCTCCTGCCGACACTTTCCAGTGGCGTGCCGGCTGGACCACGATGCGGCCGTGGAAGTCCTTGGCGCTGTTGTCGTCCTTGAGCGAGTAACCGTTGCCGATGAAAACGCCCGCGACGACGTCCAGGACGTTGTAGCCCCCGTCCCGGGGCCAGAACGTGCCCTCTACGGACACTCCGGCGTCGCGGCTGCGGGAGTTGCGCCCGCTCAGGTCGCGGGAGTAGCCGCCGAGGTACGAGGCGGCCTGCGAGAAGCCGACGGCTTCGAGCGTCCTGGGGGAGTAGCTGGTCTCCAGCAGGAAGGGCATGCGCTGGATGCCGGCACGCACGCGCAGCGGCGTGACGGGATGCCAGACCAGCTCGCAGCCCATCATCTTCTTCTGTATGAGGTCGTAGGAAACGGATGCCTCCAGAGCGGTCCCGCGCCCGAATGACGCGGAGATGGCCGATAGCGTGGACAGGCGGCCCTCTCCGGCATCGGCGTCATATGTGCCTGTCACATAGGCCAGTGCAGTCAGGTCGGGGTGCAGCCAGCCGGAAGCCTGCTGCGCCAGCAGCCCGGCAGGCGAAAGGAGCAGGAGGAGTCCTGCAGTGAAGATGTGGAGAGCTTTCATAATGCGGTTCAGTTCTTTCAAATGTACAGAAATATCCTGATTCTTGCAAAATAAAGGTATATTTGCGAAGCGAAAAGCTTATGACTTTCAGAAGAATCCTCTTTTCCGCCGGCATTTTGCTTGCGATGTCCTGCTCCCGCGTGACCTTCGTGCCGGTCGCGGGGACGCCCGACATATTCCCCGACTATGTCGGAGTGACCGTGCCGGAGGGCATGGCCCCGCTGAGCTTCGTCATGGCCGACGGCCGGGAGAGTTCGTGGAGCTGCGAGAGGACGGGGGATACGCTCTTCTACCGCGTCAGGGCCTGGCGGAAAAGGGAGAGGACCGGGCAGGAGTACGAGCCCTTCAAGGTGTATGTGTCCAAGGATGAGATAGATCCGTATATCGCCTACAGGCTCATAGAGCCCAATTACGAGAGCTGGAAGTTCCTCGGCATCTACTCCCGCGAGCTGGCTTCTTACCGCGAAAGGCCCATAGTGGAGAACTCTTCCACGGGAGGCGGATGCCTCAACTGCCACAGTTTCTACCAGGGAGACCCTGCCAGGATGATGTTCCACGCCAGGGGTGCGGGCGGCGGCACGGTCTTCCGCGACGGGGACGAAGTCCATAAGCTGAACCTTACCACGATAGGTCCCGGACGCCAGGGCGTCTATCCCGCCTGGCATCCTTCAGGCCGCTACATAGCCTTCTCGTCCAACTCCACCCAGCAGAGCTTTCCGATCGAGGGTTCGCAGCCGGTCGAAGTCTTCGACCATTTCTCGGACATCATACTCTTCGATACGCAGACGGAGGAAGTCAGCACCTGCGACGCGCTGTACGGCGACGCCGAAATGGAGACATTCCCCGCCTGGTCGCCTGACGGGAAGACCCTCTATTACTGCAGCGCCCCGCAGATAGAGGATGTCGGAGCGAACCGCGGCTCGGTGCGCTACAGCCTCAAGGCAATGGACTTCGATGACGGATGCTTCACGGACGAGCCCAGAACGGTATTTCAGAGTGACAGCCTCTCGGTGTCGTTCCCGAGGATATACGGCAGATGGCTGCTTTTCACCGCGTCCGCGTACGGCACCTTCCCCATCTGGCACGACGAAGCGGACCTGTGGCTGATGGACCTGGAGGACGGCAGCGTCCGGCGGGTGGACGAACTGGACAGCGACGGGACCGAGAGCTATCATTCCTGGTCGAGCAACGGCCGCTGGATAGTGTTCTCCAGCAGACGGATCGACGGTCGCTATACGCGTCTGTACTTCGCTCATTTCGACGGGAACGGACATTTCTCCAAGCCCTTCCTGCTCCCGCAGAAAGACCCTTCGCACAATACTTTACGCCTCAAGTCGTACAATGTCCCCGAGTTCGTGAAGGGCGATCCGGGCAGTATCGGCAGGCAGGTGGGTAAACTTTTCGAGCCATGAAGCGACTGATCGTTCCCATACTGCTCTTCGCCGGGGCCTTCCTCTCGACCTGGCTGTTCCAGAGATATACCTTCATCTGGCAGGAGTCCGACGGGCTTTTCCTGATGACGGGAGACTATTTCTCCAAGATGTTCTCCGGGCCTTGGCACATCGCCGGATATCTGGGCGACTTCCTGTCGCAGTTCTTCCGCTACTCGTTCTATGCTCCTTTCATCGTGGGAGCCGGAGTGGTTCTGGCTTTCCTGATGCTGCGGGGCATACTGCGCAAGTTCAAGGTGACGGCCGATCTGCCTTCCGCGCTGCTTTCGTGCGCCCTGTGGCTCGTCATAGCCTTCGCCGAGGGCCCGGCGCGCGGGACGGCCATAGTCCTGTGTATCTTCGTGTTGTGGCTGCTCACGCGCCTGCTGCCGAAGCCAGGCAGGGAGCTGAGGCTGCCCTCCTGGCTCGACCTGGCGTTATGCGCCGCCTGCGCGGCGGGATGCTTCATTTTCATAGCCACAAACGGAAAGCTGAAGGGGCGCGAGACGGTCGCCGAAGTGCGATATCACGTGTCGGTGTCCGACTGGTATTCCGCGCTGACCGCGGCCACGCCTGCGGCTGCGGACGCGAACCCCGGAATCCTCGCGCCGGCCCTGCTCGCGCTGGGCGAAACCGGCCGGCTGGGCGACAGGCTCTTCTCCTACGACGTCCGCTCCGAGGACGATTTCGACATGGTGGAACAGGGCGACTCCTACGAGAGCCTGTTCTTCAGGTCCTTCCTGTATTCGGCCCTCGGCTGCCCGTCCGAGGCGGTCCACAACCTCTCGCAGCTCGCCACCCTGCAGCCCCACGGCACGAGCTTCCTCGTGCTTCGCCAGCTCATACTCGAGTGCTTCCGTGCAGGGGACTACGGCCTGGTGGAGAAGTATTGCTCCGTCCTGGAGCGAAGCACCCTCAACAAGGCCTATGTGAAGTATTTCCGCGAGCAGATGCGCGCGGGGACGCCCCACGCCAGGGACTCGGTGGAGTTCCGCAAGGAAGTCCCCCTCATCACCCACGACCCGTTCTACAACCTCTATCTGCTGGAAGGCCGTTCGCCCGATACCCGCGCCGTGCAGGACCGCATACTCTGCACATTGCTCCTCAAGGGCAGCCTCGAAGGCTTCCGGTCCATGCTGATGTCCTCGTCCTACGCGTCCGGACCCCTGCCCGTGCACTACCAGGAAGCCCTGCTCATGGGCGGCTTCGAGCACGAAGGCATCACCCCCGCCGTGCGGGAGAGATTTATGGCTTTCCAGACCGATGTCTTCACCCTTCCGGCCGCCAGGGTGCAGGAGCGCTACGGCGGCACTTGCTGGCTTTACCTGCTCTCGATGCCCTCCGGACAGCCCTGATGAACGGTTTTTTTGGAAAAACGGAGAAAACTGCCTATCTTTCACAAATTAAAATCTACAACCGCATAAAGAAAACAGAAATGGCAAGAATCCCTTTTCTCGACAGGATCAGCGATCTGACGAAAATCAGCCACCGCGCCAATTTCGCCAAAGTTGACAAGCATATCTCGGAACTCAAGTTCGAGACCCATTTCGAAGACCTCGCCGCCGCCCGTTACACCTGCCGCTCATATACCGACAGGCCGGTCCGCCTCGCCAAGGTGAACAAGATCCTTGACGTGGCGAGGCTGGCGCCGACCGCCGCCAATCTCCAGCCGGTGCACGTCTGGGCGCTCACCAGCCCGGAAGCGCTCGACCGCATCCACCAGGTGCACGACGCTTTCGGCGCCCCCGTCGTCTTTTTGGTGGGAGCCAAGGCGGATGAAGCCTGGGTCCGCAGCTTCGACGGCAAGAATGCAGCCGACGGTGACGCCGCCATCGTCGCCACCCATATCATGCTCGTATCGTTCGACATGGGCCTCGGCGGCGCCTGGATCGCATCCTTCGACCCCGCAAAGGTAGCGGAGCTGTTCCCCGAGACCGCAGGGTACGAAATCGACTTCCTGCTGGCCATAGGTCACCCGGCGGAGGACGCCGAGCCTACAGCCCGTCACTATCAGCGCAAATCCCTCGAAGAGTTCTCGACGGTGCTCTAGAAGTACTTCTTCTCCTCGCGGTCCAGGGCTATGAAGATGAAAATCAGAATGGTGAAGGCCCAGAGCGAGGACCCGCCGTAAGAGAGCAGGGGCAGGGGGATGCCGATGACAGGCATCAGTCCTATCGTCATGCCCACATTGATGAAGAGGTGCATGAATATGCAGCTCGCCACGCAATAGCCGTAAATCCTGGTGAAGGATTCACGGCTTTTTTCCGCATCTATTATGATGCGGGATATCAGGAACAGGTATAGCAGGATGACCACCGAACAGCCGACGAAGCCCCATTCCTCGCCCACCGTGCAGAAGATGAAGTCGGTGCTCTGCTCGGGCACGAATCCGTAGGTGGTCTGCGTGCCCTGCAGGAAACCCTTGCCCAGCAGGCCGCCCGAGCCGATGGCTATCTTGGACTGGTTGACGTTGTAGCCCACGCCGGAAGGGTCTTCCTTCATTCCTAAGAGCACCTCGATGCGGGCGCGCTGGTGGTCCTGGAGCACGTCGTTGAAGAGGAACTCCGTGGAGAAGGTCAGCATGACGCCCAGCAGGAACGCCCCGATGGCGGCCCAGAGATAGGTGTGCTTGTCGCGGTATGCCCGGACCATGCATACTGGGACGGCGCAGGCGCAGACGGCCATCAGCAGATATACCGGCTTGAACTTCAGGAGGATGGTCCAGCGTCCGGCTGCGCCGGTGATGGCGTCGGCCACCGACGGGTCCACGGACCCGAGGACCGACGCGCCGGGCACCAGCCACTCGCACAGCAGCTTCCACAGCCTGGGCAGGAAGGCGAATAAGAGCAGCGGCAGGCCGCAGCGCCTGAACCACGTCCCCAGGCGTCCCTGGCTCATGAAATACGCCAGCGTCACTATAGCGGACAGGACCAGGATGGAAGTGTAGGACGAAGCCGTTAGCGTGAGTATGAACAGCAGTATGCAGAGGCCTGCGATGGCCAGCAGCCAGCCGGTCAGGCCCTCGCGGTAGAGCACGAACAGGAAGCCCACATAGACCAGTGCGGAGCCCGTCTCGCTCTCAGCGACGATGGTCAGCATGGGCAGGCCGATGATGAGTGCGACCGTCAGGAAGTCCTTGGGCTTGCTTATCTTGAAGCCCGGCTTGCTCATCGTCGCGGCCAGCACCAGCGACGTCGTTATCTTCGATATCTCCGCCGGCTGGAACTTTATCGGTCCGAATTCGAACCACGAGTGCGAGCCCTTCACGTCCTTCGACACGAATATCACCAGCACGAGCAGCCCAATTACAACCACATACGATGGTATGGAAATGACCTCCCAGAGCCTCGGGTTGAGCACGAACAGGATGAAAGCCGCCAGTCCCAGGGAAGAGACTATCCAGACGAACTGCTTGCCGCTGCGGACCCCCCAGTCGAAAATGCTGGAAGGCTCGGACGAATGGATGGACGCGTAGATGTTGATCCACCCGATGAAGATGAGGACCAGGTAGCAGATGACGAGCTTCCAGTCCACGGTCTGCTTCAGACCTCTCTTGTATTGGCTTCCGGGCTCGTGCATGTCGTCAGTCGGTCTTCACCCTGGACATCAGGTCGGCATTGAGTATGCGTTCCTCCACATACTTTCGCTCGGGCCGGATGTCGCCGGTAAGGTATTTCTCCACCATCAGCGACGCGATGGGGCAGGCCCAGGTCGCGCCGAATCCGGCATTCTCTATGTAGGCCGCTATCGCAATCTTCGGGTCGTCCTTGGGTGCGAAGCAGATGAATACGGAGTTGTCGGCTCCGCGGGGATTCTGGGCCGTACCTGTCTTGCCGCAGACGTCAAGCCCGGGGATGGCGGCGGCGAAGGCCGTGCCGCCCGCCGAGCCGCCTCCGTTCACGGCCATGTACATGCCGTCGATGACTTTTTTGAAATTGGTCGTGTCGACCATCGTGTACTGCCGCTCGCGGTACTTGCTGTCTATGGAGACGTTCGGGGAGTCCTTGATGATGTGCGGGATGATGTACCAGCCGCGGTTGGCCACGGTGGCGCAGAGATTGGCTATCTGCAGGGGCGTCACGCCTATCTCGCCCTGGCCGATGGAGAGCGAGATGATGGTCTGGAAACGCCAGCCCTTGCGGCCGTAGATCTTGTTGTAATAGGCTGACGTAGGGATGTTTCCGCCCAGCTCTGAAGGGAAGTCGCTGCCTAGCTTGCGGCCGAAGCCGAAGCTCGTCACGTAGTCCCGCCACTTGTCGAATGCGTCCTGGATGGAGTCGTACTTGCGGTTCTCCAGGATGGCGCGGAAGACGTAGCAGAAGTAGCCGTTGCACGAGGTGGCGATGGCGTCCAGCAGGGCGAGCGGCGAGGCGTGGCTGTGGCAGCCGAGCCGCCTGCCGTTGCCGTACGGGTAGCCGCTGTAGCAGGGATAGCGGTCCGAAGGCTGCAGGACGCCTTCTTCCAGGCCTATGAGTCCGTTGACGAGCTTGAAGACCGATCCGGGAGGGTACGAAGCCATGACCGTGCGGTTGAACATGGGCCTGTACGGGTCGTTGATCAGGTCGTTGTAGTGCTGGCCAATGTCGGCCAGCTGGTCGACGCTGATACCGGGGCTGGACACCATGGCGAGTATCTCCCCTGTCTTGGGCTCGATGGCGACGACGCTGCCTACCTTGTTCTGCATCAGGCGCTGGCCGTAGTTCTGCAGCTGAGCGTCGATGGTCGTCACGATGTCGTCGCCGGGGATGGCTTCGAGGTCGGTCTCGCCGTTGTTGTAGGCGGTCTGTATCTGGTTGTGAGAGTCGCGCAGGTACACGTGGTATCCCTTGACTCCGCGCAGGTCCCTCTCCCTGGCTGCTTCGATGCCGGTGCGGCCGATGTAGTCGCCCGAGCGGTATTCGCCCGGATGCTGCTTGATGTAGTCGGCATCGACTTCGGACACGTAGCCGAGGAGATTGCCGCCGGCGTCGACGGGATAGTCGCGTATGCTCCTGAGCTGGCCCTTGAAGCCGGGGAACTTGTACTGGATCTCGGCGAACTTCATGTAGGTCTGCGTCGGGACCTGCTTGATCATGGTCTGGGACTGGTAGCCTATCGTGGAACGGTACCTGTGGTAGTAGTCCATCCTGTCGCGGATGAACTGCACGTCCACGTCCAGCGCCGCCGCGAGCGCAAGCGTGTCGAAGGCCTTGACTTCGCGGGGCGTCACGATGATGTCGTATGCCGTCTTGTTGCCGACCAGGATGTCGCCGTTGCGGTCGTAGATGACGCCGCGGGTGGGGTAGATGGTCTCATAGACCATGGAATTGTTCTCGGAGCTCTTCTTGTACTCGTCGTGTACGATCTGGATGGAGAATAGCTTGGCCAGAAGGATGGCGACCACCACCCCCAGGCCGGTCAGAAGCTTGTTTTTCCTGCTGAAATCCATATCCTATCTCCTGGCTCCGCTGGTGCGCTCCGGCGCAAGTATCCTTGCGACCAGAAGCGAGAGGATGTAGCCGCCGGCCAGCGAGACCGCATAGCGTATGGCGCTGAACCAGAGCGGCCTGGTGCCGGCCCCGTCGGCCCAGATGTAGATGATCAGGAAGAGCGACTGCGCCATGATGAGGGCGACGGACATCTTCCACAGGCCCTGGCGGGGGATGGAGATGTCCTCCTTGCGGGCGAAGATCTCGTCGCCGAAGACCAGGCGGATGATGCCCAGCCTGCAGAAGGCCACGGGGACGAGGGCCAGGGCGTTGAGCCCGAGGAGCCCGTCCGAGAGCAGGTCCACCGCCAGGCCCGTGGCGAAGGCGATGAACAGCACCGGGATGGTGCCCCGCTTGATCGGGATGAGCAGGATCATGGCCGGAAGGATGGACAGCATGGCGAACTGCGACAGCCTGAAGAAGTTGGCCATGCAGATCTGCACTATGAGCAGCAGAAGGAAATTGATGAGGAATCTCGGCTGTTTCATTTCTTTTCCTCCTCCTCACCGTTTTCAAGGTTCTCGAGATACATTATCTCCTCCCGGCCTGCGTTGGACACTATCGTGACGTAGCGCAGGGCGGCGAAGTTCTGGAAGAGGTCCACCTCTATCTCGTTCACGGCTCCGTTGACTACCTTGGACGAGCCGGCGATGCCCAGCGGGATGTCCGGCGGGAAGAGCATTGAGTTGCCGCTGGTCCAGACGGTGTCGCCGGGGGAGTACTTGTACTGCAGCGGGATCTCCTTCAGGACCGCCCCGTCCATGGAGATGCCGTCCCAGGTGAGCGGGCCCACGGCGCCTTCATTGCCCAGGCGGGCGCTGATGCTGATGCCTGTGTTCATGAACGAGAGGCCGTAGGAGTAGTGCCTGTCCACGGCATCGACTATGCCGACTATGCCCGACGGGGTGATGACGCCCGACTGGGGCTGCACGCCGTCCTCATATCCCTTGTTCAGGATGAAGTAGTTGTGCTGCTTGTTGCGGCTGATCTTGACTATGCTGGCAGGGACGTGCTCGTAGCCCGAGAAGACTATGGTGGTGTCGGTCAGCAGGCCGTTCTCCATGGCGGTCTGGACGCGGTCCTGGCTGCGCCTGAGCGCCTCGGTGAGCATGGCGTTCTCCGCTGCGAGGTTCTCATTCTCAGTACGCAGCGAGAAGTAGCGGCCTATGCTGTCGAAGCCGCCCCAGACCCAGGCCATCACGTGGTGCGAGGCCTTGGAAATCCAGATGTCCTGCAGGGTGCCGGAGTGCTTGAGCATGCTCAGCGCGGCTATCTCCATGAAAACGAAGATGACCGTGCCGATGACCTTTGCCCATATCTTCCGCTCGTCAACCATCCTATCTCATGAGGAAGGAGTAGTTCTCGGTGTTCTTGAGGGCGATGCATGTGCCGCGCGCCACGGAGTGGAGCGGATCGTCCGCCACGTGGAACGGGATATTGACCTTTTCTGAGAAACGTTTCGCGAGACCCCTGAGCAGGGCGCCGCCGCCGGAGAGGAAGATACCGTTCTCGACGATGTCGGAGTAGAGCTCCGGGGGAGTCTGCTCGAGCACGTGGAGGATGGAGGTCTCTATCTTGGCGATGGACTTGTCGAGGCAGTGCGCTATCTCCTGATAGGTGATGGTGGCCTCGACCGGATGCGCGGTCATGAGGTTCGGGCCCCTGGCCACGAACGGCTCCGGCTCCTCGTCAAGCCCCTGGATGACAGCGCCTACGGCAATCTTGATCTTCTCCGCGGTGATCTCGCCGACGCGGATGTTGTGCTGCTGGCGCAGGTAGTACTGGATGTCGCTGGTGAACACGTCGCCGGCGGTGCGGATGCTGTCCTGGACCACCAGGCCGCCGAGCGAGATGACGGCGATCTCGGTGGTGCCGCCGCCGATGTCGACCACCATGTTGCCCTTCGGTGCCTCGACGTCGAGACCGATACCGAGGGCTGCCGCCATAGGCTCGAAGATCAGATACACGTCACGGGCGCCGGCGTGCTCGGAGGAGTCGCGCACGGCCCTGATCTCCACTTCGGTACTGCCGGAAGGGATGCCGACGACTATCTTGATGTTGGGGGTGAAGAGCGACTTGTGCTTGGAGTTGACCTGCTTGATGAAACCGCGGATCATCATCTCCGCGGCGTTGAAGTCGGCGATGACGCCGTCGCGAAGGGGGCGCACGGTCTTGATGCCCGGGTTGGCCCTCTCGTGCATCAGCTTGGCCTTCTGGCCGATGGCGATGCACTTGCCGGAATTATTGTCGATGGCCACGATGCTCGGCTCGTCGAGAACGATCTGGTCGTTCTGGAAGATGATGGTATTGGCCGTACCGAGGTCCATGGCCAGTTCTTGGGTCAGGAACGAAAATGCCATATCTGCTGCTTTCTATGCTGTCAAACTAAAATGATTCTTAAACGGGAATGTAAAGGTACAAAAAATAGTTAAATTTGCCGGTGTTTTTTGTACAATCATGGAGAGAAAAAAATATCTTGTCGTCATGGCCGCAGGGCACGGCTCCCGGATGGGATCCGCGCTGCCCAAGCAGTTCATGACCCTCGGGGGGCGGCCCATCCTCCAGCGCACCATCGAGCGCTTCCTGGAAGCCTGTCCCGACATCAAGGTCGTGACCGTACTCCCTAAGGAGTACATGCCCCGGTGGAAGAATCTCTGCCAGCAGTACAATTTCTATCACCCTCAGATCCTCGTGGAGGGCGGCATCACCCGCTTCCACTCGGTGCGCAACGCCCTGGAGAAGGTCCCCGACGGGGCCATAGCCGCCATCCAGGACGGCGTGCGCCCGCTCATCACCCCCGAGCTGATAGCCAGGATGTTCGACAGGATGTCATCGTGCCGCGCGCTCATCCCCGTCCTGCCTTCCGTGGACACTCTCAAGGCCGTCAGGAAGGCCGTCGGCCCGGATGGCGAAGAAGTCCTGGAGACCATTCCCGGCGTCATCCTGGACCGGGCCGAAGTCTACCGCGCCCAGACTCCCCAGATGTTCCTCTCGGAGGACATCAAGGCCGCTTACGGCCAGGCCTTCGACACGGCCTTCACCGACGACGCGTCCGTGGCGGCCAGAAAAAACATACCCCTCTCCTACATCGAAGGAGAGAGGTACAATATCAAGATCACTACTCCGGACGACCTGGATTTCGCCCGGGCTATTCTGTCGCTGAAGAATTGGCGTTGAAGCTGACGCTGGAGTAATCCTTCACCCATACCTGGCGCTCGAACGCCTCGTCCAGGGATATCATGGTGTCCGTGGACTGGATGTACGGTATCTTCTGGATGGTGTTCAGCAGGACCTCCATGAGGTGGTCGTTGTCGAAGCAGTACACCTTCACGAACAGCGCAGCCCTGCCGGTTACGAAATGACACTCCACTATCTCGGGGATGTGCTTGAGGGAGTTGACCACCAGCGGATATTTGTTGGCCTCGGAGAGCACTACGCTGATGAAGGCGCAGACGTTCAGCCCGAGGGCCTGGGGCTTGACGAGGAGGCGGGAGCCGGTGATGACGCCGTTGGCTTCCAGTTTCTTGACTCTCTGGTGGATGGCCGCTCCGGACACGCCGCACTCGCGTGCGATCTCGAGGAAAGGCATCCTGGCGTTGTTGACGAGGAAGGACAGGATCTTCTGATCGATCTCGTCGATATGGTAGGAAGTGGACATAGTACTTACAGTTTAAAAGCGAACAGCCTGCGAATATAAACATAAAAAATCTAAATCCGCAAGCTTTGTAACACTTAAATCGTTAAATATCAACCCTTCTTTCCTTTGCGGAAAGGCTTGGCCGACGGTTTCGAATTGTTAATTATCTCCAGGCAGGCGGCCTCCGTAAGGGTTGAAGCGTCCGTTCCGCGGGGTATTTTGTAGTTGACTCCTTCCTTTTTGATATAGGGACCGTAGCGCCCGTTCAGCACGCTGATGCCGCTGCCTGAGAACTCGAGCAGGGTGGCGTTGACCGGAGTCTTCTTCCTGTCCTCTTCTATCAGCTTGATGCACTCGTCGAGCGAGACCTTCAGGGGATCGACGCCCCTCGGCAGCGAGATGATCCTGTCGCCGTGCTTGATGTAGGGACCGTAGCGGCCCTTCATCGCGACGATGTCGCAGTCCTCGAAAGCGCCGATGCGGCGGGGCAGGCGGAACAGCTTCAGGGCGTCCTCGAGCGTCATGGTCTCGATCAGCTGACCCTTGTCCAGGCTGGCGAACTGACGGTTCGGGCCGTCGCCCTTCTGGACGTAGGGGCCGTACTGGCCGAAGCGGGCCACGATCATCTGCCCGTCGGAAGGGTCGACGCCGATCTCGCGGCTGACCTTGCTGTACTGCCTGTCGCCCAGCACGTCCTCCACCTTGTGGTGGAACGGGGCGTAGAACTCGCCTATGACGGCATTCCATACTTTTTCGCCGTCGGCGATCTGGTCGAAGTCCTTCTCGACGTTGGCGGTGAAGTCGTAGTCCATGATGTCGGGGAAGTTCTTCACGAGGTAGTCGGTCACGATCATGCCGATCTCCTGCGGCAGGAGCTTGCCCTTCTCGGCCCCGACGGTCTCGGTGCCGACGGCCTCGGTCACGACGCCGTTCTTCAGGGTGAGATTGGTCACGGGGACCTTCTGGCCCTCCTTGTCTCCCTTGACGATGTATCCCCTTCCCGTGGTGAGCAGGGTGATGGTGGGAGCGTATGTGGACGGGCGTCCGATGCCGAGCTCCTCGAGCTTCTTGACGAGAGTGGGCTCGGAGTACCTCGGCGGGGCCTGGGTGAACTTGCACTCGGCGGTGATGCCCTTGGAAATCATCTCGTCGCCGACGGAGACGGGCGGGAGAACGGTCTGCTCGTCGGAGCCGTTCTCATCGTCCGTGCCTTCCATGTAGAGCTTCAGGAAGCCGTCGAAGAGCACCTGGGCGGCCTGGATGTTGAACTTCTCCTCACGCCTGTCGGAATCGACCTTGACGTAGGTATTCAGGATGCGGGCGTCGGCCATCTGCGAGGCCACGGTCCTCTTCCAGATGAGGTTGTAGAGCTTCTGCTCCTGCGCCGTGCCCTCGATGACGGTGTTCGCCATGTAGGTCGGGCGTATGGCCTCGTGGGCTTCCTGCGCGCCCTTGCTGCGGGTCTTGAACTGGCGCGAGTGCGAATATTCTTCTCCGAAATTCTCGATGATGTATTTCTTGGCCGTGCCGAGGGCGAGGGACGAGAGGTTGGTCGAGTCGGTACGCATATAGGTGATGAGACCCCGCTCGTAGAGGCTCTGGGCCAGGCGCATGGTCAGGCTCACGGGGAAATGGAGCTTGCGCGCGGCCTCCTGCTGGAGCGTCGAAGTCGTGAACGGCGGGGCGGGGAAGCGCGTGCCTTCCTTGGCCTCGACCGACCCTACGGTGAAGCGGGCTCCGATGCTGTCTTCCAGGAATTTACGGGCATCTTCGAGGCTCTGGAAACGGGTCCCGAGAGTGGCCTTTACCTTGACGGAAGCCGGGGCGCCCTGCGGATGGAAGACCGCCTCGACGCGGTAGAATGGCTCGCTGCGGAAGGCCATGATCTCCTTCTCGCGGTCCACCACCAGCCTGAGGGCGACGGACTGCACGCGGCCTGCGGAGAGCTTGGGCTGGATCTTGCGCCAGAGGATGGGGGAGAGCTCGAAGCCGACGAGACGGTCGAGCACGCGCCTGGCCTGCTGCGCGCAGACGAGGTTCATGTCGATGGCGCGGGGATGCATCACGGCGTCGCGGATGGCATCCTTGGTGATCTCGTGGAAGACGATGCGGCGGGTCTTGGCGGGATCCAGGCCCAGCGCCTCGCAGAGATGCCAGGAAATGGCTTCTCCCTCGCGGTCCTCATCGGAAGCGAGCCACACGGTGTCGGCCGCGGCCGCCGCTTTCTTGAGGTCCGAGACTACTTTCCGCTTGTCGGCGGGTATGACATATTCCGGTTCGAATCCCTTCTCTACGTTGATGCTGAGCTTCTTGTCCTGCAGGTCGCGGATGTGGCCGAAGCTGGCCTTCACCGTGTAATCCTTGCCCAGATACTCCTTGAATTTACTAGCCTTGGTAGGCGACTCCACAATAACCAAATTCTCCATCACAGTTTCATAGTATTCATAATTGACTGCAAAGAAAATCACAAACAGGGTAATTTTCCAAATTTTAATGCGTAATTTTGTGGAGATATACCGCGGTCTCCGGCCGCTCGACGAAGTCGAGAAAAATATATAATATGAAAGACAAGACACGCAAGAGAATAACAAAGTGGTTCTGGATCCTTATCACCCTGCCGGTGGCCCTGATTCTGGGGCTGCTCATACTGGTGTGGATATTCGCAAAGATACCTTCATTCGAGGAGCTCGAGAACCCTGACAGCAAGCTGGCCACGCAGGTCATAGCCGAGGACGGCGAGATTCTGACCACCTTCCATATCGAGAACCGCACGTACGCAAGCTACGACGAGCTGGCTCCCAGCCTCGTCCAGGCGGCCGTCGCCACAGAGGACAAGCGCTTCTACAAGCACTCCGGCATAGACATGATCGGCCTCGGCCGCGTGTTCTTCAAGACCCTGCTCATGCGCGACACCAGCCAGGGCGGCGGCAGTACCATCACACAGCAGCTGGCCAAGACCCTGTATCCGCGCCGCGTCGTGAACAGCCGCATCCCCGGATGGTCCAAGGCAGTGATGGTGTGGGTGAAGCTGAAGGAATGGATTACCGCCGTGAAGCTCGAGCGGAACTACACCAAGGAGGAGATCGTGGACATGTATCTCAACTCCATCTTCTTCGGCAGCAGCGCCTACGGCATCAAGGCGGCGGCCCTGACATTCTTCGACAAGCAGCCTTCCGAGCTCAACGTGGAGGAGAGCGCCATGCTCGTGGGCATGGTGAACAAGCCTACCCGCTACAATCCCCGCCTCAACCCCGACAAGGCCCTGCAGCGCCGCAACTTTGTGCTCGAGCGCATGGAGAAGTCCGGCTATCTCAGCAAGGAAGAGTGCGACTCGCTCTGCCTCGTTCCCATCAATGTAGATAATTATCAGGTCCAGGACCACAACGCCGGCCATGCCCCGTACTTCCGTGACATGCTCCGCCGCGTGATGTCCGCCCAGAAGCCCAAGCGCTCCGACTATTCCGACCGCGATCTCTATTCCGCCGACTCCCTGCGCTGGATCCAGGACGAGCTCTACGGCTGGCTGACGAAGAACAAGAAGGCCAACGGCGAGCCCTACGACCTCGACCGCGACGGCCTGCGCATCTATACCACCATCAATTACAAGATGCAGAAGTACGCCGAGGAAGCCGTCGAGGAGCACCTTGGCAAGACTCTCCAGAAGAGCTTCGACCGCGAGTCGCGCAACCTCGCCCACAAGCCCTTCGCCCCCGACGTGGACGAGCCGGTGCGCGAGCGCCTGATGGCGCAGGCGCGCCGCTGGAGCGACCGCTTCCGCCTGCAGCGCAATGCAGGCGTGCCGGAGGCCACCATACTCAAGCAGTTCTCCGAGCCCGAGAAGATGAAGATCTTCGCCTGGGGCGCCGACGGCAAGCCGACGGTGCTGGACACCACCATGACCCCGGACGACTCCATCCGTTACTACAAATCCCTGCTCAGGGCCGGATTCATGGCCATAGAGCCGTCCACGGGCCATATCAAGGCCTATGTCGGCGGCCCCAACTACCGCTTCTTCAAGTTTGACAACGTAGGCCAGGGCCGCCGCCAGGTCGGCTCCACCATCAAGCCTTTCCTTTACACCACGGGCCTGCTCAGCGGCATGTCCCCGGACGAGCAGTTCATGAACAACCCTGTGTCGTTCGTCTTCCCCGACGGGCAGGAGTGGACGCCCAAGACCACGGACGCCGCCCAGTACAGGGGCCGTCCGCTCAGCATGCGCCAGGGTCTGCAGATAAGCAGCAACAATATAGCTGCGTCCATCATGAAGAAGCTCTGCGAGGGCGATCCGTACTTCAGCCGCGGCCCCGAGCAGATGATCAGCCTGATGCGCTCGATGGGCATCACGGGCCATCTAGACCCCGTCCCGTCCATCTGCGTGGGCGCGGCGGACCTCTCGATTTACGAGATGGTCGCGGCCTACAACACCTTCCCCTCGGGGGGAGTGTATTGCGAGCCCCTGTTCGTGACGCGCATCGAGGACAACCTCGGCAATGTAGTCAGCGAGTTCACCAGCGGCAAGCGTGACGCTCTGAATGAGAATGTTGCGTACACGATGGTGCAGATGATGCAGAACGTCATCAACGGCGGTACCGGCGGACGCATACGCTCCGTGTACGGCCTCCGCGGGCAGATTGCCGGCAAGACGGGTACGACCAACGACAATTCCGACGGATGGTTCATCGGCTACACGCCGTCCATCACCGCCGGAGTCTGGGTGGGCTGCGAGGACCGTCAGGTCCACTTCCAGTCCACCTCGCTGGGTCAGGGATCCAATGCCGCCCTGCCCATCTGGGGCATCTGGATGCAGAAGGTCCTGAAGGACGGCACCCTCGGCATCAATGAGGCCGATACCTTCATAGAGCCGGCCGGACTGGCGCTGCTGCCCGAGATCATCGGCTCCGTCGAGGAGACCGGGACCAGCACCGAGAAGAAGGAAGAAGAGTATTATTTCGATTGATGAGATATGTCCAAGTACAGTTCGATAGCAGTTTTCTACGGCAGCGACTCCTCCGAGTGGGAGGTCGCGTGCCGCAGCGGTGAGTTTGTCGCCTCCCGCATCGACGAGAATGTATATGACGTATATGAGATCCTGGCGCGTTTCGGCCGCTGGCAGCTGGTCGCCTACCGCAAGAAGAACTCCATGCGCGTCATTTTCCCCGAGGGTTCCCGTCCCGAGGTGGACAAGACAGACTGCTCCGTGCGGGTCCTTGGCGAGAAGGTCAAGTTCGATTTCGTCGTCATCATGCAGCACGGGCGTCCCGGCGAGAACGGCCTTCTCCAGGGCTATTTCGAGATGCTGGGCATCCCCTTCAGCGGGTGCAGTTCGTTCGTGAGCGCCGTCGCTTTCGACAAATTCGCTTGCAAGAACTATCTGCGCGACGTCGATTTCGTCAAGTGCGCGCCCGATGCCTTCGTGCGCAAGGGTGCTGACCTTGAGGCGTTTGCCGCATCGGTGCAGGAGAAGCTCCGCTTCCCGGTATTCGTCAAGCCCACCGACGGCGGCTCTAGCTTCGGCATTTCCAAGGTCTCGCGGCCTGAGGACCTCATCCCCGCCGTGCAGTTCGCCTTCTCCGAAGGTCCCATGGTGCTCGTCGAGCAGGGGATAGCCGGCCGCGAGCTCACCTGCGCCGCTTATTTCGACGGGAAGGAAGTCCGCGCACTGCCCCTCATCGAGATCGTCTCCGAGAATGACTACTTCGACTACGATGCCAAGTACAACGGCCACAGCCAGGAGATCTGCCCCGCTCCGGTCTCCGACGACGTGCGGGTCCTGGTGCAGGACACCACCTGCCGTATCTACCGCCAGCTGGGCTGCGCGGGCATCGTCAGGGTGGATTTCATCTTCGCCGAGGACGGACTTTATTTCCTGGAAGTCAATACTATACCCGGTATGACCAGCGCATCGCTCGTGCCGCGCATGGTCCGTACGGCGGGGCTTGACATGACATCGTTCCTTTCCACCGTCATCGAGAATTCCTGACGGATGCTGCTTTCGGATTTCATACGCGAAGGGACAAGGTCCCTCGGCTCCCTGTACCCTGAAAGGGAGGCTCGCGGCATCGTGCTGATGCTGTGCGAAGCCCTGCTGGGGACGAAGAGCTATACGCACGTGGTGGAGCCGGCGCTGGAGGTGGAGCCCGCCGCCCTGGCGGGCCTTCAGGCCGCCATGGGGCGGCTGCTCACCGGCGAGCCGGTGCAGTACGTGCTGGGCAGTGCCGATTTCTGCGGGTACCGCTTCCGCGTCACGCCTGACGTGCTGATACCGCGGCAGGAGACGGAGCAGCTGGTGGGGGAGGCGGCGGCCCGCCTGCGGGCGATGCGCGCCCCGCAGGGGCCGGGCGCATCGCCGGTGCGGGCCCTGGACCTCTGCACCGGCTCCGGATGCATAGCCTGGTCGCTCGCCCTGCTCGTCCCGGGGACGGAGGTAGTGGCGGTGGACTTGTCGGAGGCGGCGCTGGACGTGGCGCGTTCGCAGGACTTTCCGTCATGCGCGTCGTCCCCGCTGTTCCTGCAGGCCGATGTGCTGGATACGGAGCAGGACTTCGACCACGGCCTTTTCGACATTATCGTCAGCAATCCCCCTTACCTTATGGAGTCGGAGCGTGCCCTTATGCACCGCAACGTGCTGGAGCATGAGCCTGAGCTCGCCCTCTTCGTCCGTGACGCGGATCCCCTGGTGTTCTACAGGGCCGTCGCCCGCTGGTCAGCCCGCTTCCTTGCGCCCGGCGGATGCGGCATTGTCGAGATAAATGAGCGTCTCGGCGGGGAGACGGAGGCGGTTTTCCGCTCCGAAGGATTCCCCTACACAGAGCTGATAAAGGACATTTTTGAAAGAAATCGCTTCGTCCTTTACTCCCAAAACGCCCTCTGACACGCCTCCAGGCGTGTTTTTTATTTTTATCCGTTTCCAATTTGCGTACACGGTTGTTTTTCGCTCCCTTTGTGCAGTTAATTGGCATCTACTATGAAGAACAAGTCTTTGATCGGAGCGGCGGCCCAGGCGCTGCTGCTTCTGGCGCTAGTTTCCTGCGAGAAATTCCCCGGTGTGGACGATGTGGAAGACCCCTCGCCGGTCTCCCTTGAAGAGCTCGCACAGATATTCTCAAGCCTGCCCCTTGAGCAGGAGCATCTGGAAGAAGTCCACGCGGCCGTGAGCTCGTCGCTCGGGAACGGCTATGACGAGGAGTACACGATGGCCGACCTTTTCCGCTCGCCCGGGGCCGGGGTCGGAGACGGTTCCGCCGGGACGAAGGCCCCGGCGGAACGCTGGCGGCGGCCGCTGCGGACGCTGCTCGAGGAGTATCTCGAGCAGGCGTACGCCACGCGCTCCGCCGACGCCCCCGCCGATGCTTCCGAGTTCATTTCCGCCCTGACGCAGTCCGACGTGCAGATCTACTGGCCGTATTCCGAAGACTGGGACGGATCCACATTCCCTGTCATCACCTTCGACCCGGGCGGGTCCATGACCGCCAACATAGGCTACGAGATGCACCCGGACGGGAGCGTCAGGGAAGTCGTGGTCAACGAGAAAATGGCCAGCGAGAGGCCCGTATGGGTGATGAACCGCAACGACGACAGCGGATACCAGACCATCGAGATGCTCCGCCGCCAGAATCCCGACTGGGGATCGGGCGGCACCATCGTCGTCAGGAAGGACACTAAATCTGCCGATGATACCAGGACCCTTGTGCTGCAGGAGTTCGAGGTGACTCGCCATTTCGACAACTGGTTCGCCGGTGCGAGCGAATTTTTCGTGAAAGCAGGCTCGGTCGAGGATTTCAACGCCAGCACCGAAGCGGAGATGCGCCTCTATACCCCGACTGTCACCGATTTCATGATGGTGGTCAAGCGCAGCCAGGTCGGCCAGAAGATTCCGTTCAACGCCGTGCTGGTGTCGGAATGGACTGAGAACCTGGAATCCCTCGCACTGATGATCACGGAAGACGACGGGGGCACCCGCACTACGTGGAAATGCTACGCCAAGGTGATGGTCAAGTCCAGGTCGTACGGGTTCGACATCGAGATCCCGTTCAACACCCGCGACGACATAGTCTGGCGCGGGCAGCTGACGAGGAAATACCTCGAGAAGAACAACGGCGTCGAGTCGCGCTTCGGCGATCTCTACCTGACCTTCGGATTTATTTGATAATGAGCCGGGGAATCCCTATATTTGCTTCTATGTTCGCAAAAGAAGTTTATGTCAGGAGGCGTCAGACGCTCATCGACAACATGAAGGCCCAGGGGGCGACAGGCATAGCCCTTTTCGTAGGCAATGTAGATTCCCCGGCCCAGTATAGGGATAACTGCTACAAGTTCCGCCAGGACAGCTGCTGGCTGTATTATTTCGGCATCGACGACCCGCGCTATGCCGCCATCATCGACCTGGACAGCGGAGAGGAAACCATCTATGCTGACGATGTCGAGATCGACGACATCATCTGGATGGGCCCGATGCCTTCGGTGGCCTCGGTCGCGGCCGGGGTCGGCGTCGCCCACTCGGCGCCTTACGGCGCGCTGGACGACGCCGTCCGCCTCGCCCGCTTCCACGACCGCAAGGTGCATTTCCTTCCGGCTTCGCGGTATTACAATGCCCTGAAGCTCGGCTCCCTGCTCGGGATAGACCCTTACGACACCTTCAGCAAGGGCAAGTCAGGCTGTCCGGCCGCATCGCTCGAGATGGTCCGTGCCGTGGTGCAGATGCGCCTCGTCAAGGAGGATATCGAGATTGCCGAGCTCGACCATGCCTGCACCCTCGGCCAGCAGATGCACACCGTGGCCAGGAAGGGCATCGTGCTTGGAGTGAAGGAGCAGGAGATCGTCGGGGCTATGGAAGCCCTCACCCTGGCCAAGGGCTGGGGCGTCTCCTTCGCCACCATTCTCACCCAGCACGGCGAGATTTTCCATTGCCATTCGCACGAGTATCCCATCGAGCCCGGCAAGCTCCTGGTCATCGACGCCGGCCTGGAGACCAACGCCCATTACGCTTCGGACTTCACCCGCACATATCCTACCGGCGGCCGTTTCACGCAGAAGCAGCGCGACGTCTATCAGATTGTGTATGAGTGCAATGAGCATGCTTTCAACATGACACGCCCGGGCACGCCGTATCTCGACGTGCATCTGAGCGTGGCCCGCAGGATGCTCGAGAGCCTGAAGGACCTCGGCCTCGTCCACGGCGACCTGGACGGCATGGTCGAGAACGGCATCGCCGGCCTGTTCATGCCCCACGGCCTGGGCCACAACATGGGCCTGGACGTCCACGACATGGAGGATCTCGGGGAGAACCTTGTAGGTTACGGCCCCGGCCAGCACCGCTCGTCGCAGCTCGGCCTCGGCAGCCTGCGCATGGCCCGTCCCCTTGTCCCCGGCAACGTTGTTACCGACGAGCCCGGCATCTACTTCATCCCAGCCCTCATCGAGCAGTGGAAGGATGAAGGCACGGACAAGGGTTATGTCAATTACAGCAGGCTCAAGTCCTACTACGACTTCGGCGGCATCCGCCTGGAGGACGATGTGCTGATCACCGCAGGCGGGGCCCGCAGGCTCGGTACGAGCCGTCTGCCCATCGCTCCGGACGACGTGGAAGCGGCCATGGAGGCCGACAAGGCTTAGGGCGATGGTAGTACTGGCCATCCTTGCCGTCCTCGCCGGCATAGTCGGCATCATCGGAAGCGTAGTCCCCGGGATTCCCGGCCCCCCGATCAGCTGGGTGGGCCTGCTGCTCGCGTTCCTTGCCAAGGGCACGAACGGGGCGGGCGACCCGATGAGCACCAAGTTCCTGATCATCTGGCTCGCCATCACTGTAGTGGTGACGATATTGGATTATGTGATACCGGCATATTTCACCAGGCTGACGGGCGGGACGAAAGTCGCTGCCCGCGGTGCCATCGCGGGCCTGTTCATAGGCCTTTTCGTCCCGCCCATAGGTATTATCGTCGGGACGCTCCTGGGAGCTTTCCTCGCCGATTTCTTCATCGAGGACAAGGGTGTCTGGGCTTCGTTCAAGTCCTCCATCGGGGCTTTTCTGGGATTTATCGGCGGGACCGGCGCCAAGCTTATTGCTTCCAGTATAATGATGTATTATATAATTGTCTATCTGTAAGTTTATATATGGGATTGCTTGAAGGAAAGGTTGCGCTCATCACCGGCGCAGCGAGAGGGATTGGCAAGGCCATCGCCCTCAAATATGCCGAGGAAGGCGCTGATGTCGCCTTCACCGATCTGGTCATCAACGAAGCTGCGGAGCAGACCGTGGCCGAGCTCGAAGCCTTCGGGCACAAGGTGAAGGCCTATGCATCCAACGCTGCATCCTTCGACGAGACGCACGCTGTCGTCGAGGAGATACTGAAGGAGTTCGGTCGCATAGACATCCTGGTCAACAATGCCGGCATTACCAAGGACGGCCTGATGCTCCGTATGAGCGAGCAGCAGTGGGACGCCGTCCTGACGGTCAATCTCAAGTCCGCATTCAACTTCATCCACGCCCTCACTCCCGTCATGTCGCGCCAGAGGGGCGGATGCATCATATCAATGTCCTCTGTAGTAGGTGTTTCCGGTAATGCAGGGCAGTGCAACTATTCTGCATCCAAGGCCGGTCTGATCGGACTCACCAAGTCCATCGCCAAGGAGATGGGCCCGCGCGGCATCCGCGCCAACTGCATCGCCCCCGGCTTCATCATCTCCGACATGACTGCGGCCATGCCCGCCGAAGTGCGCGAGCAGTGGATCAAGACCATTCCGCTCAGGCGCGGCGGTACGCCCGAGGATGTCGCCAAGGTGGCCCTGTTCCTCGCCAGCGACCTCTCGGCCTATGTCAGCGGCCAGGTCATCCACTGCTGCGGCGGCATGAACTGCTAGGTCCCGTTTCACATGGACACGATCCTTTCCGGCATCTCTTTGAGAGATGTCGGCACGGCATTGCTCGACCTCGCAATGCCCCGCCGCTGCATCGTCTGTCGCCGTCCCCTGGGACTGCGCGAACGCTTCGTCTGCCTGGAATGCCTGGCAGACCTTCCCCTGACGCATTTCTGGGAACGGTCGCACAACCCCATGGCCGACGCCTTCAACGCCCGCATCCAGGAGGACCTGGACGCTGCTTCGGCGCCTTCCTTCTCTTCTGACCCCTCCTCTTCCGCCTCCGCCCTCTCCGTCCCCGCCGCATCCTCCTCGGCACCTTCCGCCCCTGCCCTCTCCGTCCCCGCCGCATCCTCCTCGACACCTTCCGCCTCTGCCATCTCTGTTCCGGCCGCATCCTCCTCGGCACCTTCCGCCCCTGCCATCACTGTTCCGGCCGCATCCTCCTCGGCACCTTCCGCCCCTGCCATCACTGTTCCGGCCGCATCCTCCTCGGCGCCTTCCGCCCCTGGCTTCACCGGTCCGGTTACCTCCTCCTGTCCTCCTGAGTCCTCCTCCTGTCATCCTGAGCGAAGCGAAGGACCTTCCCCCCACGAACCCTACGCCTTCGCCGCCGCCCTGTTCTTCTACAACGCCGACTCCGATTATCGGCGCATCCCCTGGCACCTCAAGTACGAGGGCGGGCTGGCGGCCGGGCGTTGCTTCGCCCGCATGCTGGGCTCGCGCCTGGCCGCCTCGCCACAGTTCGCCGACGTGGATGTCGTCATCCCCGTCCCGCTGCACTGGACCCGGCGCTGGCGGCGTGGCTACAACCAGGCGGAAGTGCTCGCCCGCGAGCTCGCGGATGTCCTCGGAGCGGAGCTCCGCACGGACATCCTCCGCCGCTCGCGCCGCACCCGCACCCAGGTCCGCCTCCCGATGGCGGCCAAGGCCGCCAACGTCCGCGGCGCCTTCTCCCTCGCCCGCAGGGTACCCCGAAAAATGGCCTGCCCTGCGGGCAACCCCCCGCAGGGTACCCCCGAAAACGGCCTGCCCTGCGGGCAAACTCCCGCAGGTTGTGCCCGAAATGACCGTAACCTGCGGGAAAAGCCCGCAGGTTGTGCCCGAAACGACCGTAACCTGCGGGAAAAGCCCGCAGGTTGTGCCCAAAATGACCATAACTTGCGGGCGAAGCACATCCTGCTGGTGGACGACACCTTTACCACCGGGGCTACCCTGAATGCCTGCCGCGCTGTGCTCAGGCAGGCTTTCCCCCTCCCGGTCCGCATCTCCGTAGCTACCCTGGCTTATGTAAGCCCGGATTGAATATTACTCACAATTAAAAACTTAATACTATGACTCCTAAAAGAAAATTCTACAAAAACGGCTATCAGCACGTTTTCCAGATCTCCGTCGACCGCGGAATCATCTTCTACACCGACGCCGACTGCATTGTCTTCTTCACCATCCTGTGCTGCCTGGCGGTAAAGTACCGTATCCGCATAGTTTCGCTATGCATAATGAAGAATCATTTCCATATCCTGGGACAGTTCGGCTCGGAGGAAAACATGGAATTGTTTCTCAATGCACTATGCTCTGTCTTTGCCAGGAAGTACAATCGAAGGTACGATAGACGAGGCCAGCTTTTCAAGAAACCATTTGGCAGTGCACCTAAATATGGGGAAGATGTATATGACTGCATCATATACATTTACAACAACCCTATTCCGAAGAAAGCTACCGAACTCGCAATAAAATACCGCTGGAATTTCCTGGCATATATGGACTCTAAGAATCCTTTTTCCAATCGGATCGACAACCCTTTCGCACCGGATGTTTTGAAACAGAGATTATCTATGGTGGAAAGACTCCACAGTTCGGGACAATATATTGATTATGGCGTTTTAGACACATTGAAGGAAGGTCTGAATGGTGAGCAATATAAACAGTTGCTGGATTACATAGTAGCGGTCTACAATATCATAGACTACAGTTTGATACAGTCAAAGTGGAACTCGAAGGAAGCGGTGTCTGAAATGCTTGCCCTTGTAAAAGGATCGGAGTATGCTTTGAAGGAGGACGGCTCGCGCGAGGATTACAGGAACTATGAGAGGATGAATGAAATTGTCGGCAGAGCTGGTTTCAATTTATCAAGGCACCGCTTCGACAGCGTGGACATCGACCCTTCATTGCTCAATCGCCTCTGCGGGATGGTCATTTACGACCTCAACCCCTCGAATATGGAACTTGACAAATATTTCCATTCTGGCGAGTACGCCCGCAGGTTGTGCCCTAAATGACCGTAACCTGCGGGAAATGCCCGCAGGTTGTGCCCGAAAACGACGTAACCTGCGGGAAAAGCCCGCAGGTTGTGCCCGAAACAGCCGTAACCTGCGGGAAAAGCCCGCAGGTTGTGCCCGAAACAGCCGTAACCTGCGGGAGGGGACGCAGTATTTCGGGGGAGAGGGCGTTTATAAAGGTAAAAACAATGATGGAAGCACTTTCGCTGCGCCGGAGACTGGCGCTGGACATAGTCAGAAGGCTCCAGGACGGGGAGGTGGAGAAGCATGAGCTCCGCCAGCTGTTCTGGGAGTGCACGCTGCGCTGCAACCTGTCGTGCAGGCACTGCGGCAGCGACTGCCGCGTCCAGTCGGCCGTCAGGGACATGCCCGTGGAGGACTTCTGCCGGGCGCTGGACTCGGTGGCGCGGGAGTGCGACCCGCACAAGGTGATGATCAACATCACCGGCGGGGAGCCCCTGGTCCGGAGCGACCTCGAAAAATGCGGCCTAGCCATTTATGAGCGCGGATTCCCCTGGGGGATGGTCACGAACGGCCTGGCGCTCACGCCGGAGCGCTATGCCAGCCTGCTGGCCAGCGGCCTGCGCGCCATGACCATCAGCCTGGACGGCCTCGGCGAGGTCCACGACTGGATGCGCGGCCGTCCGGGCACGTTCAGGAAGGCCGCGGAAGCCATCAAGATGGTGATTGCCTCCGGCGAAGTGGAGTTCGACGTCGTCACCTGCGTGAACAAGCGCAGCCTCCCGCAACTGCCTGAGCTTAAGGAATATCTGATCGGCCTCGGGCTTAAGTCCTGGCGGCTGTTCACGATTTTCCCGGCAGGGAGGGCTGCGAAGGACCCGGAACTGCAGCTCGACGGGGCGGAGCTCAGGCAGCTGATGGATTTCATAAAAACCACCCGCAAGGAAGGGCGCATCAAGGCCGCCTTTGCCTGCGAAGGCTTCCTCGGCAATTACGAAGGGGAGGTCCGCGACCAGTTCTTCATGTGCCAGGCGGGCGTGAACGTGGGATCCGTCCTTGCCGACGGATCCATCTCCGCCTGCCCCAGCATACGCTCGGACTATGTCCAGGGCAATATCTACAAGGACGATTTCATGGATGTGTGGAATCACCGCTACCAGCCTTACCGCGACCGTTCGTGGATGAAGGAGGGAGGATGCGCCGCCTGC